>SDBT01014508.1_pt1 | contig 12560 bp, 13 predicted proteins | sample 2277101 | NCBI WGS metagenome assembly SDBT01 (sample SAMN10404973, study PRJNA504765) | marine sediment metagenome | isolation source: marine sediment core GS10_PC15, 103 cmbsf | place: Arctic Ocean: Southern Knipovich Ridge | collected 2010 | reverse complement strand
GCTGCTATTATTAGTAATATCTCTAATAGTAAATCCATTTGACCTTGTTGTAAATCATTACATGAATCTATTTCTTTATTTTCCTATAGAATAACTCATAGGAAAATCATTTTTATTTAATACAAGTTATATTACGTATTAAAAACGTATTTTTTCTCTCCAATAAATATTCTGTATTTTTCACTTGCCACACCATTCTTGTAATATATCTTTTTAACACTCTCTATATAGCCCTTGTAATAGAATTCTATCAATATCTCACGCTTTAAGCGTGATTTCTGATGTTCTAATATCTTTTCAAGAAGTATTTCATCAAGCCAGTATGTCCACATTCCATGTTTTTTACCGTTTTTATATGTTCCCTTATAATGTATCGATTCGTACTTGTATTTTACCCATTTTCCCTCCTTTTTTCCATTTCTATACTTTCCCTCCTTATAGGAATTTATAACATTATATAGAATCGCATAATTATTATTGTTCGGACAATACCTGCATTCTACCCATATAAAAAAATCTTTCAGATAGGGTTCAAAATATTGATTCGTATCAAGTTCAAAAAATTGAATACTATATCCCTCTGCTACGAGATCAGAATTTAACTTTACCCACATTTTAATATACTCTCCGTGTTTTTCTCCACTGGGCAAGACTGTTTTTATTATTCTGTGTACGGGTTTGTTTACAACTCTTTTTTCCTTCCATTTATCCTTTAATCTCTCTTGAACATTTGGATTTAAAGAATATCTTCCAATGGATGGTATAGAACTTGTCATTATTCTCCATATTCTAAAATTCGTCTCTGCTATTATTAGTAATATCTCAAATGGAATTACCATTTGACCTATGTCAAATGATAAATTTTTACATGAATCCATTTCTTAACTATCTCAAAACTTTTATTTAAGCAACTCATTTTTATTAAAGAAACTCATTTAAAGCAGGAGGAATTGATATAGTAAACTTTGTTAAGAATTTTAATGTCAGGTAAAGAAAAGATTATTCTAAAAGAGTTTAGAATAGAGGATATGCCTCTCAGCTGCACATGGCTAATCGTCGGCCCTCCGTCGACTGGCAAGACTACATTAATGGAGAATTTCGCCTATTATCTTAAACATAGATATCCGGTGGCCAGAGTATTTATCGGAACAGTTGAAGGCTACAAAGAAATGTGCAAAATATTTCATAATCTATACGTTTCAAATTATTACGACGAAGATGAGGAGAAAAATCACATTCTAAGACAGAGAAAATGTGCATTAGAGAATGGGAAAGGCTATCCTGGTAATTATGCTATAAATATTATAGACGATGCAAGTGACGATCCTAAAGTATACAAGACAAAGGTTATGAGAGGACTCTTTAAACTTGGATCTCAACATTGGAATCAACTGCTTATGGTTGGTTCTCAGTATGCTATAGATATGCCACCCGATATTAGAAAATCCGTTTCATACGCCGCAATTTTTATGGAACCCGAAGAGGAGGAGAGAAAGAAACTGTATAGAAATTTAGGAGGATTGGCCGGAAGTTATAACAATTTTTGCGATCTTATGGATCAGGTCACTGGAGATTACACATGTCTAATATTTAAGAAACGAACTCAGTCGAGAGAAATGGAGGAAAACATATTTTGGTTTAGAACAAGGAAAATGGACAATTGGAAATTTGGATGCAAAGAGTATAGAGAATGGGGGAAGGAGAGATATAACACAAATTACACGGAAAATATAATGATGTAAGTTTGTCTTTTTTAGCAATGCTAAAAAGCGTTATTTTTGACAAGGTCGAAAAGCGTTATTTTTGACAAGGTCGAAAAATAACTTCTTTAAGTACATCAAGATGAATAACGGAATACAGATTTTACTAATTATAGTGGTGGCCATTGTGACCATATTTATATTTATGGGCTGCTCATTAAAATGTGGATCAAGCGAGACATATAACGGAACTCCAAGAAGAGGATGTCCCTGTCCATATTCTTATACTATTTGTGATAGTAAGGATTTGAAGTGTCTCAAAAAGATAGCTACAGAGGAAATAAAATATAAGGCATGCTCAAAAATATTTTCAGGCGGATGTCCCAAATGTCCTTGCCCTGAAATGCCAGTAAATTGTTCTCCTTTAGATTATAAATGTCAAGAACAAGGACGTGAGGCTGTGGCATGTAGAGAAGAGCATCATAAAGAGTGTAAACCTTGTCCATGTCCTTGCTATTGTAAATCTGGAGATTTTAAATGCAAAAATAATTGTGAAATATGCAAATCTCTCTATCCCGATCTATGCAAATTTACATAATGATTAAAGTTAGTATTTTTTAGCAAAGCTAAAAGTGTTATTTTTTCGACAAAACTAAAAAGCATACTATAGCGAATAATTCTTTTGAATGTTTCAAAAGAATCTAATTTACTTTCAATGGAATGCCCTTGGCAGTTAAACGCATGCATCGGATTATAGCGTTAATCTGTCTGGCGGTTCCGGTATTTAAATGTTCTACAATGTTTTCTTCTAATGTTAATTTTCTATTATAATTTCTTCTGGTTTTTTCAAGTGTAATATATATTTCTTGAGGAAGTCTTAGGTAATTTCCCTGTCTATATCTGCGAATATAAATGTCCCCAAGATAGGGTGTAAGACCGTCAATTTCCTTTTCCACATCATTAAAAAATGAGAGTTTCTCAGGATAGAGTTTGCGTATCTTTTCCTTTTCCCCTTTTTCTCTTAATTGGAGATATCGAAGACGAAGATTGGGTTCACCACCTCTAATGTCTCTCTGTTCCGTGTATTTTTTTGGTAATATTTTTAAACATTTTAATTTATTATCCGAAACAGAGGTGACAAGAAGGCCGGTACATTCTCTCCAATCCAATTTATTGGCCGTCTCCAATAAATCCTTAAACGACGAAATTTTTAAAGACTCTTGGTCTACGACATTGGGATGAGATTTCAATAATTTCCCAGACACTCTTTTCATTCCCCCATTTTCCTCGGATTCAAATGTCCCAACATGATACAATTTAGATTCCTTAATTTCGCAAACCAGTCTATTGTCCTTATGAGAAAGTAAAAAGACATTACAGTTTTTGGGATTAAGATAGTCCTCAAATTTTCTATTCTTCCCCCACATGTCATCAAACATCTCTCCAAAGGTTGGACCGGACCATCTACCTCTTCTTCCGTCGATTTTTTTATGAGTTGACATATACCATGTCTCACCCCCTCGATAAACTCTCAAAATTGTTCCCTCATAAGCAATTGTAAATGTGGGATCTCTTCTTTGAGCTTCTTGAAGAGAAGATTCTTGAAGAGAATCTTCTTGGAAAGAAGGATCCGAATCATCAAAGTCGAGATTCAGGTATTCCTCCGATAAATCTTCCAACGAAATCTCATCGGTATATGGAAAACTTGTAGCAACTATTTTTTCCGATTCAATGTCTATTACTATGCCTCTTATATGATGTACCTTTGGCGTCAATATAAGATAATGAACAAGAATAAGATTATCTCCTCTTCGAGGAGATAATCCCGATCCTCCTCCTTGGAGAGAAGGATTGTCGTCTTTCTTTTCGTCTAATATGCGAATTTCTGCATTTTTTGCGTCCTCAGGTGTAATTTCTAAAAGTTTGTAGACCATTTCTGCCTTTTCCAAATCTGAGATTTTTGGTTTCGATAAAAATCTCCTCATTGATAATTCTACCTCATTTTTGGTATCCATTCTTATATTAATCGCTAATATTTCTTTAGACCATGCCTAAAGAAAACGCATATCGATTTTTTTATTTAGCTTCACCTTTTCCTTTTACATTAACATTCTCATTCTCCGAGTCGGAATCTTTTCCTTTTACATCCTCGTCCTCATTCTCCGAGTCGGAATCTTCTAAATCATCAAAAACAGTCTCTTCATACTCTTTAAATTCGTCCTCTCCGGGGATAAAGTCCGGAATTCCCGCTTTTCTACGGTTTACGTTCCAACATTCTACCCACTGATCATTATATTCAGGATGTTTGATTTCCAATTTCTTTAAAAGTCTTCTTGTATCTTTTAATTTTCCTCTTATATTCTCCAATGCTTTTATATAATTCTCTATCTGTTCGGTAAGTTTCATATCGGTTACTCTTTTCATGGAGTAAAAATCTAAAGTTGTTGGATCATCATATATATCTCCTCCATGTTTTAATTCCTCCTCTCTTTCAAAAATTTCTCTCTTCATTTGATTTTGTTTGGCCAAAGTATCTTTTACAGCCTGATCTCTCAGGTGTTTTTCATTCTTATTCATACGAACATCAAGCATTTCCCTACAAAACGCACTCTCGTCCGTAAGTGGAAGCCACCCCCCGACGGGACACAATTTAACCTGGTGTTTAGAGTCTACCTCTCTTATAATTTTGGAGGCTGCAGATTTTGCTCTGATTTCATCCGCCCAATTTCCTCCCAATTTAAAAAATCCATATACGGGCTTACCGTTACGTAATTTTCTTACCTCCTTAAAAAACATAAAGGAGATATTTCCTACAATCTGATTAACTATTGGAGGATCTGTTTGGGTACGAGCAACTTTGGGATAGTGGACTATTTGTCCATTAACGGCAGCCTGTCCCACCTCCCCTTTAAGGGGTGGGTAATCTGGAACCAACCAATCTGGATTTTTTTGTTTAGACGATGACATCTTGGTATAATTTTAATTTCCTTAAAGTTGATTTTGCTCTGCAAAATTAATTCTTTAGACAGTCTAAAGAATATTGATTTTTATGCATACGCCAAATAATCCTTCTCTCCAAGGAGGAGATAATCCTTCTTTCCAAGGAAAAGAAGGATCGGGATTATCTCCTCTTCGAGGGATAATCTACCATGTACAAATCCATGGGAGCCATCCGATTTTTTCCCATACCCTTTTAAGAATTTCATCGTGCTCTCCCTCCTTTGTCTTTGTTTTGAGAAAGTAGAAATCATCCTTCTTACATGGATAGCCTCTTCTCTGTAAAAGTTTATACAATTTATAATTTACATTTAGAGAATTTTGTCTATCCTCTTCAATAATCTCTTCATATGTGGCCTCCTGTATATCAAAGTCGTCCAATAGGTCGTCCTCGTATTGACTTATATCTGGACAAGGTTCACTGGTAATTATATGAAAGAGTAGATTAATATCGTCATAATGTTTACTTAAATCTCTACCATCGGATTTCTCTGCTAAAAACATATATAAATGATCCTTTGTAACATTTTCATTTGTTAGATTATGTCTTGACATCTCCTCTAATAAAATCTTTACAACAGTGTCAATCTTCTTTGGATCCGCATTTTGCTTTCCTTGGAATCGTTTCATGGCGTCTATAAAATGTCCCTTCTTGGTATATGTATATTTGGTGGCGAGATTTACCCTATCTGTGTCTTTAAATGAGGGTGTATCATCAAGAATTTCCACCTGAGTATTACATTCTTTGCATATATAGATGGAATCCTCATCCGGACTTAGCGTAAAATCTATACAACCACATGCTAAGCAAACCAATTTTTGTGGACGTTGATTTACATTTTCCAACTCTATATATTCCTGAGCTATGCATAAAAATTGTGAAACCAGTTGATTTCTTCTGGCTATTCCAGGATCATCGTTATTATAATTTAGCGTAATAAAGGATTTTGCTCCAGATTTAGATAAAAGTTTTCTATACTCATCCAAGAGATCGGAGGTTTTAAATTGATAGAATAATAATTCGAATGTGCTCTCTAAATCTTGTATTCTTTTTCGTATTATATTCACTTGCTGTTTGGCCAAGACTCTATCTGTTGGATTCCCTCCATTATTTAAAATCCATAATGTTTTCTTTAAATCTTGTTGAAGTTCAGAGATTGTGCTAATGTTAAGAGATAATTTCTCTCTAATCTTTGTATCTATATGAAATATATTATAATCGGAGGCATTAATTTTAGACTTATTATCAAAAGCATATCCTTGGTGTCTAGCTGTACGGTCTTTAACGTAGAGAACGTTGGATGTCTTCTTTTTAGACGATGTCCTAGAAGGTCCCGGTGTCATTAAAAAAGCGGAAGTTGTCTTCTCTTCAGATTTTTTAGTTGAGGATGCCTTGGATTTCCTCGATCGTCTCGATTTAGATCGTCTTGACGAGGGAAGATATCTACAAAAATTTTCTTCACTCATTATTGTTCATTGAAACTATATATTTTAAATAGGAAAATATATCCATTTCTTTATAACCGATCCAGACTAAAGATAATTTTTTGAGATTATTTTTATATTGTCATTGTATAACAGTATTACTTTAAAATTTAACAATGAGTTTCTCAACATGTAATCCTAGTCATTTGTTTATTGATCTTGCAACCTTTTCTGAAATTGAAGGTTTCTTATATGGTGGCCCAGACGCAGTCACTTGGTTTGTAGCTGCAGTCCAAAAGGCTAATTGGTTCTCTTATTTACCAATTACTCTCCGTCATAACGGTACCATCGATTTCGCCCAAAAGAATGTAAGTGCGAGCGTTAATCGTTCTGGAGATTATGTTATGCATCTCTGGTTCCGTGCTCAAATTCCACAACTCGAACTTGTTCAACCCGGTGGAGCTGGAGGTATTTTCCTCGACTCCTCTATCCGTTGGACTCGTAATTTGATGCATAATCTTTTCGAAAAGGTGAGTATCTCATTTAACGAGTTGGTTGTCCAAGAGTTTGATAACTATTGGTTCGATTTTAACTTTCAATTTCGTAAACGTGGAAGCAAACGTATCGGCTATCGTAATATGATTGGCGATATCGCCTCTATGACCACACCAGTTGCCCCTGGCGTTCCTCTTGGAACCGGCGGATTTTTCACCTGCATCTTTCCATTTTGGTTTGGAGAAGATTCTGGAATTGCCTTGCCAGTTGCTGCCCTTCCTTTCAATGATATTAAAATCAACTACATTTTCCGTAGATGGGAAGAGCTCGTCATTGTGTTTCCAGGAACACTCGCCGTAGGAGGTCCCGGTGGTCCCGGAACCGGTCGTTCTGCAAATTGCAGTGATGTCTTTGTTTTCGGTCAACAGAACCAGAAACCAAGTCTCGTTGATCCTCAGACCAATGCTCATTACGCTGTTGTGCATAATGATGAACGTGTGAAAATGGGTGATGCACCTCGTGATATCTTGATTCATCAGATTCAAGCTACTCAACGTGCTCCATTTAAAGATATCTCTAGCCGTACAAGCTTTGATATTCGTTTATCTCACTCCATCGTTCTTTTCGCATTCGCTGCACAGAATGTGTCTCTCTTGACTCTTAGCAGCGGACAATGTGGTGGAGAGTGGTCTAATTATACCACCGAGCCAAACTATGCAGGTTTAGATCCTATTTCTTTTACCACTTTGGTATATGAGAATACCTGTCGTCTTGCACAAGGAAGTGACTACTATTCTCTTATTCATCCAGATCTTATGTCTGAGGCAACTCCAGACGAGACCGGTTATCATATGTGGTCTTATTCCATTAAACCATGGGATCCATTAAAACCTGCCGGTTCTACCAACTACAGCAAGTTGGCCAACGTGTCTATCAGTCATGATATGTCACCAGCAGCTCAAGCTTCTGCAGGAATTGGAACTGCAACTGGTCGTCCAGAGGATCAGAACGGAAATATTATCGTATATCCTGATAGTGCAGGAAACGAACAAGACTTTCCACAAAAATATAATCACATCTTTGTTGCAAGAAATTGGAACATTGGACGTGTAGCTAATGGATCGAAAAATCAGGTCCATAACAGGCGGCTGCCACCTCTACAATGTAGAGAAGTGGGTAAACAGTGTAACCGCCTAGTCTCTCCGATCAATAGATCGGTCGCAATAGCGGCCTAAGAGGCGAAATACCTTGATGCGGGAAACACCGAGCATCCTTAACTCCTACATTCTATTGGAAACTTTAGAAATGAACCCAGGGTAATGACCTAGGGAGGAATAACGTTAAGGTGCGGTCAATCCGCAGGCTTACCACCTAAATCCGTAAAACGATAGGACATGGTGGGGTCTCAACGACTGAACGGGTATTGGTCGACAATGACGGTTTAATCAACCAGAGTTGGCTTAAGATACAGTCTACTCCCCCTTGCGAAAGGGCCTTTCCTTAGAACGAAAGGAATTAATGAAACTAGAAGGAAATGTCTAGTAGAGATTGGTATAAAGGCATTCGGACATCCTACATTGTAAGGTGTTTGAAGTTTTTCAAACTCTTTTTCCACTTTGGAAAAAGATATATTTCATTTCTATACAGAAATGAAAATCAATTTAATAATCCTTGAATAAAAACGATATTCAATCTTCCAAGATTTTTATACTTTTAAAAATGGCAAATCAATCCGCTTTACCACCCAAAATGGTTAAGTTACTAATTGCAACCAATTACAATTATGAATTACTAGCCTCATTATTGACAGCTAGATTAATAAAGGATGATGCTGATTGTCCTCACGTTCATTTTGATGCCCAAGCTCTTAACCCGGTTAATCCAGTATATGGTCATATGCTTACTTACCCACCCGAAGCTGAAGGTATAAATAACGATCAAATAATAAATCTTCTTGGTATGCTCGCCGGTCCTGTACTTAAAGTAGTGAATATAGATGGAGAGTTTCTTCATGCTATTTGTGCCCAAATGATTATGAAGGAGTATGAAGATGGGGAAGATGGAGAAGATAAAAAGGTGGGATACACGATACATAATAAGGAGTATTATGATGAAATATTAACTACTGAACAGGCTAAAGAATTGATCGCTGCACTATTAAAGGATGGTCATCTTATGGCTAATAATTAAAAATGATATTTTTAATAAAAGGTCCGTTTTAAGAGGCGAATTTCACACAACAGTGGTAAATCAAAATCATACTAAATGCTTTGATGTAGTCTTTGCAATTTTAGATATTGAGCCAATAAGGGAGGCTCTTAGGAAATAATAGAATATATTTTCTTTACTCATGGAGTAAAGAAATTCAGATTTGTACAAACCATCTCCAATAAAAATGAAATTATGTAAGCTCCATAATTGATATAATTAAAAAATGTCAGAAAACGGACTGCATTTGGAGTCTACAGAATCTGTAGACCAAAATATACTTGATCATAAAAGAACATGGCTAAGAAGGTATATGGGAACGTATTATATATTAGATAATGTTGAGAAAATGTATAAAAAGGTTTATAAGAGAGCTTTTGACAGTGCAGTATATTCTACGGTATTCTTTATACTTCCAATTTCTCGTATACTTTTTTTGGTAGGCCCTCCGTCAAAGTTTTTCCCTCTAGAATGCCTATGTTTCTTTAGCATTTCTCTCTTTACAGGAAGAAATGCTTATAATAAGTATGAATTATCGACAGATTTGAGCAATACTAGTAAGGATCTAAATTGGGATCTACAGAAATCTAAATCTCTATTGTTTAAAATATTGGAAAATAAGTCAAATATTGATGAAAAAGATAGTAGAATAATCGACCCTAATGATACTCACTATATTCCCAACTTTCTCCTTAGTTCTAAAATCTATACGGAGTGTATACCACTGGAATTTGATTGGTTGGCGACCCGTGTAGATATAGAGATTTTACAAGATTTCTTTCGTATAAGAAGGAATATTAGACTCACAAAATATCCCGAGGGAATTTTGCATTAAAATTGGAATTTCTAGCTTACTAAGCTAGAAATTGATAAAGCGGTAAATAAAAGTATTTCCTTTTGATTATCGGTTTAAAGATGGGCTAGTATTATACCAAGAATGGAAAACGATATTAAAATAATAGATATAACCAAGCTGGTATCTCTAAAAACAAATTATCAGGAACTCGTTGGGGATCTTTTAATCTTTATAATGCTAATTTATAATGAGATAAACAAAAAGTCTATGAAATATTCCAATGAAGGATATGCTTTTCAAGGATCCCGTATGGCGTATCATCGCCCCGCTAATCTTGAAAAAGAGATAGACCAAACTATAGCCGATCCCGAACATAATCTATTTCTTATCGTTCGCGATACCCTTACGGAAGAGCTCATTGGCTCTATAACTTTATTAAAACATAAACAACTAGAAACTGCCGAATTAACGAATTTTTATGTTGCAGAGAAATATCGTAAAAGGGGAATCGGTTCAGAGTTGTTTTCTAAAGCATTAGATTTTGCAAAGGAAAAGAATTATAAAAGAGTATTTCTAAGTTCAAGAAGAAAAGGTGGGTTTGAATCGTCGTTACGACTCTATAGTAAATTTGGATTTAAAGAGATTATAAATTCTAAAGAGATTGGACAATTACTTTGTGCAAAATATCAAAGTCCGAGAACTATTCCAATGATTAAGCATCTTTGAATTTTTCTTTACTCATGGAGTAAAGAAATTTGGATTTGTACAAACCATTCCCAATAAAAATGAGAATTCACACCTTATTTAAACAGATTTGATAAAATGAAACTATATAAAATATATCTGAGTTCGGCAGCAATTATTGGAAGTATATATGGACCTCCTCGTAATGGCAGTCAATGGTCATTGTTGGGAAAGAAAGATTGCCCATATCTCCCTTATAGAGAAAAGACATATATTTGTCATACTCCAAACTGTTCCTGTAGAATAGATTTTTTTACAAAATATGATACTTATTTTGTATGTGGTGCATTAGAAAAATATGAAAGTCCATCCCAAGTATTTCTTTTGAGAAGAGTATGCGGAGCTATTAATGGACTTATTAACGGGGTATGCCTTCCTATACTTTTAATGAGGTCTCCTTGGGGAAAGTAATTCATAATTTAAATATCTTTTCTTTCAAAGAAAAGAAATCACTCGACAATATCTATAGAGTTTTATAAAACCTAAATAGGCATGATCCCTCTCTAGTTATTATCGTTGACTCGTTATCCCCTTCTATAAATCTGTGAACTTTGAGACAAAGTTCGGCGTGGTATAGTTCTTCCCACGTTATTTTCATGTGTTTAGCCTTTTCGAGTATAACTTGAATAATGTATCCCTCATGAATACTTCCATCCGATAATTCCTCCAATATGAGTTTGGCTGCGTAATTTACTTTTCCAAAGTTTTCCATTAGTTTGTAAATTAATATTATTCTCAAATGTGATTTTCACTTTTTTCCTCAAATAAAAATGAGAATACAAATAAACTTTTAAAAAATATATCAAAATGAAGTATATAATATTATTATGCATATTTGCATTCTACTGCATACAATCCGCCCATTCCTTTGAGACTATTAATGTTAGAAAGGAGGGCTGTCTCTATTACGACCAATTTGAGGGAAAGGTAACCAAGGTATATCTCGTCACTCTTAAACCCGGAAGAATTAGACTGATATATAATGTTACCGTATGGCAGACTTATGGAAGTGGATGTACCTATGCACAGGGGATAGGTGGGGCAATAATTACAGTTTACATTCAGACAGATTTTAATATAGGATATAGAGGAAATCAGATTCCCTATAATGGTCTTAGCATTATGAATTGGAATCCAATCTATGGAAACGCTTCATGTCATCAAAACGTAAAGAGATCTGCGAATAACTATATTGACTTTAGACTGTGTGAGAGTTGGGTGAATAAAACAGATGCATATTATAGATGTAAGGAAAAAGGGAGTTTGACACATAATTGTCATAGCGGTCTAATAAAGTATAGTCCATTGCAGCTTAATATAAACTATGTTTGTAAATTCTACAAGCAGTATAATTTAAAGTCCATCCAATATATTAATCTGGACTCTGCCAATGGAACAGATTTATATGCCTTTACCAAAATGGGAGGAAACATTATGAGAGAGCACGACTATGTCGTTCACTTTAAGGTAGCCATGGATATACAATATCTGGAAACGTATGATTACCTCAACAATATCTAAGAGGGAATCCTAATTTCATTTCTGTATAGAAATGAAATTATTTATAAAAATCCTCCTTGAATCTCTTGTATAAATCTCCATTTGGTCCACCCATTGTAACGCGTCGAGGTTCATAATCGTATATTAGATTCATTCCTAAAAAGTCCGATAATCATAAGATTCGAGAGTTATCGGTGGGAAAACTGAGATTAAACTTTTGAATTACAGAAAAAGATTAAAAATGTCAGCCAGATTTAAGATTACGAAAACGTCGGAAACAGGTAAAGAGTATCTCTCTGAGACTTGGACCGAAAAAGATGGAAAGCGTGAAGGTACATATACACGATATGGCAGATGCTTAAGGAGCACTTGCCCAAGAGATCATGTCATGGAATCTACCGAATACAAGAATGGGAAAAAGCACGGTAAATCAAGTACATATGGGGAGGGAATATTTCCCTGCATTGTAGCAACATATGATATGGATGTCCTTGTCGAAAAAGTCAATGAGACCGATAAATTAAAAACGACTATATTCTACAAGGATGGCAAAATGATTCTCAAAGTCATTTTGCGAAAGTGTGGATCAACGTTCGTTGGAATTGGGGGTCCTATAGATATCGAAAAGATATACTATGATCCTAAACTCGAAAAGGATGGAAAATCCGTTATAATAAAACGGATTAGGAAACATG
>SDBT01014507.1_pt1 | contig 12560 bp, 30 predicted proteins | sample 2277101 | NCBI WGS metagenome assembly SDBT01 (sample SAMN10404973, study PRJNA504765) | marine sediment metagenome | isolation source: marine sediment core GS10_PC15, 103 cmbsf | place: Arctic Ocean: Southern Knipovich Ridge | collected 2010 | reverse complement strand
CAATTGGTCTATTGTTGGAGTTCCACCACCTAAAGCAATCTTAACAAAACTTGCACTAATATTTCCAATGAAATTATCTGCTGTTACATTACCTTGAACAAAAACATTAGAAATAAAATTAATCAATCCCCCGTTTGTGTTGAAGTTCCAAATTCCTGAACCAACTTCTTGTAACCAATTCCAATGTGTTCCGTTGTATACATTTGAAACATCATCAGCATCTCCTTTGAATTGTTTTTGGTCGTCGTTTTGTCTTATTGTTCCGTTTACATCTAACTTAGCGTTGGGGGTTGTTGTTCCAATTCCAACATTACCAGTTGTTTGATTATAAAAGAAGTTTGCGTTGTCCTCTGCTAAACCATTTGCACCTTGAAAAGGAATTGAACCTTGTGTGAATGGGAGAATTAATCCGTCAGTTGTTATGTTTCCTGTAACTGTTATATTGTCTGTTATGGTTATACTTTCTTTTATAACATTTAAAAATGATAAATTTATTGCAAAAAGAGTTTGAGCATAAAGGTCTCCATCGATAATAGAGAGACCATCATTTAAGAAACCACCATTGAAACTAAAGTTTCCGAAGACTGATTTGTTTAGTGGCATAAAGAAAGAAGCTAGATGTCCGTCTAAAGTTTCTTCTGGATAATTGAATACATCTTCTGATTCGTAATTAAATGGATTTGAATCTACTGCTGATACTAAAGAGAATAAAAATAAAAATGATATTGATAAGATAATTAATTTGCTTTTTAACATATTAGTTTTTCCTTTAAATTATTTAAGTGCATTAGTTTAATTTCGTTCTCCCAAAATACTAAAACTCTCCACCCTTTTTCTCTAAGTTCTGAACATCTTTGAATATCTATTTCTCTTGCGTATGGATAATTATGCCAGTATACTCCAAAGCATTCTATTATAGTTTTTTTATGTATTCCTTTTTGTTCTGGAATTAAAACATCACATTGATAGCCATGTTCAATATTCATATATTGATGAGTATAGAATTCTATTCCTAATTGTTTAAGAAAGTTTTGCATCTTGACTTCTATTTTTGTGTCTTTTACTGGCATCACTTGATATTTTCTATTTTCTAAAAGACCTTGTATATTTTTTTTAACTCTTTCATCTTCTTGTGTTAATCCTTTGTTCCATACTTCTCCAGAGTATCTTTCTTTTGGTTCTATTCCTCTTTCTTTCATTGTCTTAGAAATCTTTTCTCTTGTAACTTTTGAAGGTTGGTCTTTTTGTCTTACTCTATATCCATTTTCTTTTAATCTTAATCTTATTAATCTATCGCTTACATTTAATTCTTTTGCAATATCTAAAATTGATTTTCCTTTGTTCCAATGTTCATCATGTATTTTAACTAAATCAAAAGATTTTCTTTTTCCTTTGTTCCAAGGAATTATTCCTTTGATAAATTTTCCAGAACCATCAACACCATCTTTCTCTACCATTGTAATTAAAATGATTTCTCCTTTATAAAACTATTTAAAAATAAAAAAAAAGGGAGATATTTATCAGATGAATTAACTTCCATTTTGGTTAAAGCCTTCATCTTATATCTCCCGTATTTGTTTAACATTTTTTAGGTTATTCGTTCTAATCTATTTACATTAATCCGCTGTTTCTCAACACTTTCGTTAATCTCTGGTTTCACTTTATATCCAGAGGTCGGACTGTATATTTCACATTCGTTTTTTAATAAAAACGGGAAGTGAGCCTTGTCAGTCTCTAGAGCGTAGTGCAAATGTTTTACGCTTCGGTCTTGTCCTCGTGAGGATGTTAACCGATATTCGGCTGTTTCATCAAGGCTTTCGCCTTGAAGGGGCTTGAGAGAAATGTCACCCTGAGCAGCTATCCCGATTGCTGTAGCAGCAATAGAAAGATTATAGAATAAAGTAGTTAGACCTAAAATAGTAGAACTTGCACCAGTAATGTTTGTATTAGCTTGAGCACCTGCAACTTCGTCAGCCACAGTTGGAGCCAATGTAACACCTACAAGAATTACTATAAATCCACCAATAATATTTCCTAACATTTGAAATCACCTCCTAAAACGGGGTAAATCAAACTTTTTTTGATTTTCATAATTTATATAAGTATTAATCATTTAAATACCTGACCTAACTTACTACTTATATGTAGTTAAATAGTTTCGGAATATTTAAAAAGGTATTTTCTTTAATTTATAGACTATAAGATATTAATTATAATTGATTTTAAATATTAAAATGGGTAAACTTACTAAAGAACAACAAAAAGATTTAAGAAAAATCATTAAAGAAGGTTCATATTATACAAATGTTCAATTGGCTAAAGATTTTGGATTAAGTAGTTCTGCTTTGTATCATTATTTATCTAATAGTTTGATGTATGAAGATATAGATTTTAGAGAGAAGAAGATTATTGAGCACAGAAGATATGTAGAAAAAAATAGAGTACAATTGAGAGAAAAAGAAAGAACAAGATATTCTGAAAGTAAAATACATAGAAATCAAAAGATTAAGACATCTAAAATTTGGTATCAAGAAAATAAATCTAAACATAGTAAAAATGTTTTAAATAATTATTATAAAAATAAAGATAAATGGAAAAGTAGAAATAATACTTTAAGAATCCTTAAATCTAAAAAGTATTCTGGTATTCTTTATAAAAAATGCAATCATTGTCCTAATCTTAAAGACTTACAAATCCACCATGAAATCTATCCTGCTAAAACTAAAGAAATCATTAAGGCTATTGAAGATTGGAAGATTTATTATTTATGTAAGAAGTGTCATTTAAAGATTGATAAGAATAAAAAACTTAAAATATAAGACATTCTGTTTTTTTCTTTTATTTATTTGTCTATTTGGCATTTTTAATATTCTCCAGTTATTATTGAACCAACTTGTGTTACTCCTATCCTTGTACCCATTTCTTCCATTATTTGTGAAATCTCTTTGTATGTTTTTCCACTTTTATGTAGTAACTTTATTGCTGAATTTCTTTGTAGCTTCCATTTATGTTTCTTTTCTTCAGTTTTATCTCCCTCTCTTAATGAATCTCTCTTTTTCTTTCTATATCTATTTTCAAACTCATCTCCACCAGGATATTTATTAAAGAATCTAACTTTTACTTTTGTTTTTAGTGGATAACCCCAACCTTTTCTTACTCCAATCTGATATAACTTTGCTTTCTTCCTATAATTGAATATTCTTACATATCTTGTTATGCTATTCTTTAATTTGACTACATGAAACAATGCTTTACTTCTTAAAACTGCTGGATAGAACTCCAAAAGATAGAAACTTGGAGAAACTAAGAATACAACTAGGTTATTTTGACGGACTTCCATCAATGCTTCAACTAATCTTTTGTTTATTGATGATAAAGCTGCCTTAGAACTCATTCCTCTAAATGCTTCATCAAAAACTATACACTTTGTATGGTTGCTTGTAGATTTTGTATGTCTAACAGCCTCTAAAAACTCATCTACTGAAAAACATATCCTTGGAAGTACCTTATCTTCCTCATCATCTAGTATTGTTGGGTCAATATATGCTGCCTGTTGCAATGTGTACAGACTTTTACCCGCCCCCTCGTGCCCGTCAGTGATATAAAATCTATCTTCATCAACTTTTTTCATCTTTCCATCTTTGATAGAGTCCCATTTGACTTTTAACTTGTCGTGCATATGATAACTTGTTCCTCTTACTTCAACAACTCCCATTTTTACCCCTAATCAAAGTCATCATCATCTCCATCTTCAAAGGTTGTTCCTTTTCCTAGTTCATTTTCAAGTCTTGCAAGAAATAATTGTTTCTTCATTAGAACTTTATAGACCTTATCTCTTTTATCTACTATGCTTTGTTCAATTTTTTTGAATCCTTCTGGTTTTTTATCATGGAAACCACCTTGCGTTTTAATATCTTCATCAAAGTCATTAAATTTCTTTTCTTTTTCTGTCCACCCTTCATCATCTTCTTTATAATCTCTTGATAACTCTAACCATATCCTATCTAAATCTAAATTCCACTTAGAATATAATCCATTTCTTGAATGTGTATGTGAATCTTTCCATAAATCATCTAAACGCATAACTATATTTAACCCTGAACTGAATTTAGATGTTTGTTCTTCTCTTTCTTCCATATTTTAATCACCTATTGTCTTAAATGATTGTCTATTTATAAATTTAACACTTTTTTAAGCTATTTTCAATGATTTAACCCTCTTTTGTGCTATTTTTGATGTTTTTTTTAATTATTTATGGAAAAATTAAATCATTTTGGGTTAAAACAAGGCATTTATGCCGTTTTTTACGGCTTTTCCTTGTTTTTTTCGGGTTTCGGGTTTCATTAATATATAATATAATACTTATTACTTAATTTTATTGGGGCAAACCCCCCTTAAAGCATCTTTTCGGGCAATCTCCAGGCATTCAGGCACTTGCACACACAAAAACACCCTGGATTTGATTGCAACTGTTGTTTTGACCCCTATTTTTTAATGAGTGAGGCATTTGAAACACTATTCTATACTAAAACACAACATATTTGAATCCCATTTAAGGCATTGACATACTTTTGAGGTTTATGTTTGTTATAATTAAGGCATTGATAACTTTTAGAAACCAAAACTAGGCATTGCTCTCTTGAACTATTCCAAACAAGTGTTATAAGGTGTTATAAGGTGTTATTTTAGAGTGGTAATTTTGACTATTTTTTTTATTTTTTTTTGAAATTTGAAAACTGAAAATTAAAAAATTTATTTTTTTTCTGAATTTTTTTAAAAAGTAAATAGTGAGAGTTGAGAAAATATATTTATTCTTAATTTAATTGTAAATAAAAAGCCATACAAAAAATAAATCTTTATTCTAAATGAAAGAACAACTAAAAGAAAGAAGAAAGATAAAAGAAAGAAACAATTATAATTTTATTGCAGGTTTTCCAAAACTAAAAAGGTAGAGTTGAAACAATTTGTTTATATTTAAAATCATAAAGACCCAGGAAAAATAAATCCTTATTCTATATATTAAGAACAACTAAAAGAAAGAGGAAGGGCAGAAGAAAGAACAAATTATAATTTGATTGCGTGTTTTCTAAATCAAAAAGTGAGAGTTGCAAGAGAAACCCCTTATATATAATTGCATATATTGTTTATTATGTGCGAGAAGCAAGAGTTTAAAGAGTAGTTGTTTTATATAATAGCATATAAGCTGTTGAGTTTTAATATATTCTTGGGGCTGTGTGTTGTCCCCCTGTAATAGTTTGAGGTTTAGAACTACCAACGAAACATTTATAAAGCATATATTCTTCTAAATACTACATACTAAAAACAATCGCCGTTTTATTGAGGGGTTTTAATCTCTGAATCTAACGGCTTAAAAATCAAATGAAAAACAAAACAATAAATTATACTGAATACTTAAACATAAAGAGAGAATTAAACAGAATGGAAGAACTTAATATAAAAATAATCCCAAAAAGGAACACTCTAAAAAGAGGTTTGGGAGTAGCTTGTTTAGTTGTTGCTCCTATTCCTTTTATTCCATTTCCTTTAATGGTTATTTTGGGTTTGTCTTTATTGGGTATTGATAGATTATATTTTATAATGAAAGGGCGACAGATTAAGAACCTAATTAAATATAAGATTAAGAGGGACAGGTTTTAATATGAGAATAAAAGAAATACAACAAAAAGAACTTCAGAAAAGAATGGAAGAAAAGACTTTAAAATTTATTGGTTTTATTACAGAGGAACAAGTAAAGAGTTTAAAAAAAGGTTATGTTATTTTTAGAACTAAAAGCGAGGATTTAGTTGGAGATGTTTTTGGAATTGGGAACAGGAATGTTTATGTTTATCAAGAGGTTTTAAAATGATTATCAAATACTTAATAATAATTAAATCGGTTTTGTGTTGGAGTTATAAATATATTCCAGTGGAAATCAAGGGGGGTTTAAAATGATTTACAAAAAAATAAAGGTTGAATGGGAAGACATAACATTTTATAATGGACATAAAAACATTACTGAGTTGGATAATTTAATAATAGAGAAATACTCAACAATCGGTTATCAAATAAAAAAAGATAAAAACTTTTTAATAATCGCCCTAACACTAAGAGAAGATAAGCAAGGTTTTACAGATGTTTATAAATTTCCTATTGGTTGTATTAAGAAAATTGTATATTTAAAAGAAATGAAAGTAGGAACAGGGATTTTTACATATAAAGAAAATTGTCAAGATTGCAAAAAGTTAAGTTTAGTTGATATAAACGGATTTTGTAAAGATTGTTATACAGAAGAAGAAGGAGGTTTAAAAGAATAATGGAAAAAGTAAAAACATTAGAATATAATAAAGAAGATGAAGAAAGCACAAGACAAGAGAAAAATAGAATATTAGTTGATAGAGAAGTTTTATCTTGTTTTAGTTATGCAATGCAAGAACTTCAAGAAAAAGAAGTTATAAGTTTTGAAGATATAGAAAACCTTTATTTTACAGATGAACAAATAAAAAAATATAATCCTTTGATAAAAACAGATGAAGATTTACAAGAGTTTAAAGATAATGGTGAAGCCATGCAGGATATTTACGAATATTGGATTGTTTCAGAATGGTTTTTTGATAAACTTAAAGAATTAAATGAACCCGTTATTGAATGGGGAGGTTTATATATTTGGGGTAGAACTTGCACAGGTCAAGCAATATGTTTAGATTATACAATCGATGAAATAAGAAAAACATTTAATTAATATTTATTATTAAACCCCAATTAGATTTAAGGGGCTCACACTCACAAGAGAAGCAGAACACGACGCTTTAAAGATTGTGTTAAATACAAGGAGAAAAAAACAAAAATGGAAATATATTTAAGAGATTTGAAAGAAGAAACACAAAAAGAAGTTTTAAAAGAAATGGGTTTAAAAAATTCCTCTGAAGGAAATTTGGAAATAGCCCCCCTTTTTATTTTAGATTGTGAAGAATCCGAAGAAGAACAAGAAGATTATCCAAATTGTGATCATTGCGGAAAAGCAGATTGTCCGAGTTGTGGAAGTATTTAAAATGGAAAACATACACAATACAGATATAAACGAAAATATTCCTTTTTGGAAGTTTTCAGAATGTGCATCACAATACCCTCCCAAAATAGAGGGGACTATTGAAAACTTTTTAAAAAAAGTCATGCTTAACCCTTTTGCTTTTGGATTTCATAATTTAAAGGAATTAGGAATATATAAAATTCATGGTTGGGCTTTTGATTTTAGTGGCTATCTAAAAAGATATGTCTATAAAACAAGTTGCGGAATCCAGGAAGGATATTTTTTAAATAAATCCAATATAAGAAAGATTGCAGGAACAAGAATTATTTATATAAAAGAGATTTAATTTATTATTTTTTTTAGATCGTTGGCGAACTTAAAACGCAAAAACTAAGGAGTGGTTAGAGAGGTATAATAAACTTTCTAATCAATATTACTTTTATACTCCTTAAATTATGGGGGGCTTAATTGTCCCCTTTTTATTTTTATAGTATGGTTTAACTATACTACATATTTGTATTACTATGGTATTGTAATATATTTTTGTATTACTATTTTGCTATAATGTATTACTAATATTTTCCAGGCAAAATTAAAAAAGTGAGAGTGAGATTTATTTTGTAACAATCCTGATGATTTCTAATGCCTTGATATGATTGTCAATGCCTTAAGAAATACATATAATAACACTTTTGCGAAGTTATCCGATATAGAGGATAAATGTTAATGCCTTAATTCTTGGGTCAGATATTTAAATGCCTTAATCTTATATTAATTATGAATCTATTTGAAGCAGAAAAGCAGGAAGAGTATGAGGCACTTGGATTTAAGAACCAAAGGCGTAGTGTAAAGGTAAGCACCCATAGAACAGGCAAGACTAATGTAAAAAGAGATATTAAAAGACAGGCACTTGCTCCAGGGAAGAGAATCTCTAAGGCAGGAAATGTCTATTATGAATCCCGTAGAAATCGATCTGATATTGTTGGGAAGAAACTCTAATTCTTAATGCCTTGATTGTTTTCTAATGCCTTGATTATTTTGTTTGACTTCAATTGATAATATTTAAAAGACCTATCTCTTTGTTTTTGTCTAAATTCTTCATCATTTCTATATTTATTGCCTTGATATTCTCTTTGATACTTTCTATATTTGTCGTTTGGAATTCTTTTATTTTCTTTATGATATTTTATTGCTCTGTCAATTGCTCTTTGTCTGTATTCTTCATCTGTATGGTATTTAACTTTTTGATATTGTATATTTAATTCTGCTGCAATCTCTTTTGGATTTAATCCTTTGCTTTTTAATTCTTTTATTTTATTTATTATTTCTTTTTTCATTTTTTAATAGACTCCGTTTTCCCATGTTCCTTCAAATGTTTCTTCACTTGTTGATTCTAAGATAAATTCCCAAACTCCTTTCCAATCATTTCCAGAAAATAACCACAAAAGAGGAGATATAATCAACAATGGTGGTATAAAAATTATCCTTCTTAAAATTATCTTAATTTTTATTTCTTTTTTCATTTTAACTCATCCACCCATTCATTATCATTGGTTCGTATCTATCTCTTTGAGAATAATTTGCTTTTAATTCTTGTCTATGTTTTTCTCTTTTTGCTTCAACTTCTTCATCTGCTCTTAATCTATTTTCAGTATTTTGTATTTCTCTTCTCACCCTAGTTATTGTTTCAAAAGACGGAGCATCTTCTATGTTTATAAATCCAATTAAAATTCCTTTTTTTGTTTTCTTTGCAAAGCCCATGCTGATATAAACTCTCATTACTAATCCAAAATCATTGTTTCTTGTATCTGGATTATACTTTAAAACTTTCTCTACAACGTCTTTTATTTTATCATTCATTTGAAATCCCCATAATCTGTAATATCTTTTTTCTTATTTCTGTGATGTAATGTTGCTCCAAGATCATAAATTGCTACAACCCCATGAATTATTGCATCTGTATAATTTCTTTTCTTTAAATTATATAATACAGATAAAGAATGTAAACCACATAATGCTCCATGAACGAATGTTGCAAACCCTTCTTGTTCTTTTAGTAATTCATTTTCTAATTTCATCTTGATCCCACCTTAATCAAACTATCTCCAAATTTACTTATTAATTCTCCAAATTGTACTAACACGTCTTTAATACCACCTCCAAATCCAAATAAAGTTACCTTACTAATTAACCAGAATGCTATGAAGACTCCAATTGTAATTAATATTCCTCTAATTATATATTTTAACATCTTTTATTGGTACACCTTTTGTATTTAGATATATTCCTTTGAGGAACTCCCATTTTTTTTCTTCTTTCATTCAATTCTTTTTGAAAATCATAATCTTTAATATCATCCCATGTTTCATGTGGTCTCCCACCAAAAAGTCCCTTTAAAGCTCTCCAAATAATTCTTAATGAAATCCATAGTGCATATGATAGAATAATCAAAGACAATACAAGGAATATGCCTTTTAACATTTTTCTTCCTCTTTCAAAAGTTCTTTAAATATTTGGTATAGTAATGAACAATTCAAAGCTACTAAACTCCAGGCTAACCAAGGTCTTGCTTGTTCTATAATATTCGGAATTTTATCTACTACCAATAAAGATATTATAAACATTAAAGATATATTTCTTACCATTATTATTCCCCAGTTTGAATTATTTTTCTTATTCATTCTACATCCTCAATTTTAATTGTTGCACTCTCTCCAAATCTAAAGTTATCTCTAAGCCAGGAAACTAAATAAGTTTTTATTCTTTCGTTCTCTTCTTCTGATTCCATTTCAATTGTTATTTTCTTTTTCATTTTTATCTTTACACATTTACTTAAAAACTTTCTGGCTTTCTTTCCGTGAACTTTACATTTTGTATTTGGAATGAAACCATACTCATCATCTTTAGACCATTGGCAAATACATTTCTCTGTGAATATATTATCTTTTTTCATTTTAAATCCTCTTCTTTTATGTTTAAAGTATGTTTCAGTATCATTATTGCACCATCTTTATCCGTTGCTTCATGCCAATCTTGAAAGATTAATCCCTCAAGTTCAAATGTATATGGATCATAACCTTTTTCTTCTTTTGAATATCCTTTTTTATTTAATTCTTCCCAGTGTTCTTCTGATTTTTTTCTAATTGCTTTTATCCATCTAATTCCTTTTTCTTTTAAAGTTTTTAATTCACTCATTTTCTCCCATACCTCTCAAATTCAGATTCCATACATTCAAATTCCATTCTTCCACCACATTTATAACAACTTCTATTTTTCATTTTAAATTCTCCATTAATTTAGCTGCTATATCTGAATCCAATTCAATCATTTGAATTACTTGACCTTTCTCTGTCCAAATTGGAATTGGATAATTTACTGTTTGTTTTAATTGTGGTTCCATTTTAATTCCTCGGTTCTCCATTCTTCCAACATTCAGAGAAAAGTCCTTTTGAAAAGAACTTATGTTTTGGACAAACTTCTTTAAATTCTGAATCTGTGAAAGAATATCTTTCATCCTTAAATCCACATTCTAAAGTTTTCTCATTCAAATCAAACTTCTCTCCATGAACAATTTTACAATAGCCATCTTTTTCTAAAAGAACTTTTCCATCCCAACTTGAAGCCCCACCTACTTTTAATGTCATAATGAATATTAAAATCAATAAAACAAAAGTTCCTATTAAAGCATGAGTTAGTTTCATATTAAAACACCTCCCCCACTTTATCTAAAGCATCATCTATTGAAACATGGCTGTAAATCGCTGTTGTATCAATTCTGGAGTGTCCTAAGAGAACTTGTAGTGTTCTGATGTCTTCTGGATGCTTTTTTAAATATTCAGTTGCGAAAGTATGCCTTAAATCGTGGAAGGTTAGATTTCTCTTAAATAAGTCTTTTCCTTTATCTTCAACATAAGTTTGGATTGACCTTCTTGAAACTTTTAGAGGTATTTCTTCTACTGCTAATTGGTTTATTAGTTTTGGTCTCCAAGCCCATCTATCTTTTTGTCCTTTTCCTTGTGATATGAAAATTCTATCTGATTTTATTTTATCTTTATCTAATGGGTCAATATCCCAACCTTGGTTTAATCTGATTATTTCTCCAGAGGCAAATTCTTTTCCACATTTAGAACATACCTTTAATTTTATCTTGTTTCCTTTTTCATTCTTACTATATTTTTCTTTTACTAGAACTCTGCAACACTTTGAACCTTCAGGTCTTAATCCTACTATCTCGCTTATTCTTAATCCTGCATGAGCTCCTAAAATTATTGAGATTAGATATTGATTGATTCTTTTTCCCCTGGTCTTTAACTTTTTGTTTCTTTTTCCTCTATATTTTTCCCTTTCCTCTTTTACTGATTGAATTAATTTGATTAATTCTTCTCTGTTTAATGGGTGGGGTAGTTTTTTTACCATGTTATATGTTATTATATGTTCTTTATCCTTTTAAATGTTTCGTTTCTTGCACATAAGATATATTATGTGTTGATTTTATTTCCTCTTTTTGAATTACTTAGTCCCCTTCCTTTGTCTTTTGAATGACACTTTCTACATTTATTTGATGATTCTAGCTTCTCTTCTTTTCTACAGAAGGGACATAAATCCCATTTGCGATAATCTTTTCTTTTCATTGTCTTTCCTTTTTTAATTTTAATTTCATTTCTTCTCCTCCTTGTGAACTTGATTGTGATGTTCTGCGAACTTTTCTTTAATGTCTTCCCAGCCCTTTATAATATAAATTATTCCATAAAATCCTAATACTGATAACATAACTATTAACCAATCTTTCATTCTCCTCTACCTCTCTTTGCGAATTCCTCTTCTAAATATTCCAATCTCTTATCTTTTTGATAATCGTTAATCATCCCCGCTATTAATCCAACTATTATTAAAACTCCAAGAAATACAAATATTAACCATTCTATCCAAAAACTTCCAACAAAACATATTATTGAAAATGCTATATAAATTTTAGCGAATGTTTCTTTTTTCATTGCTCTCCCTCCTGGACTGAAACGTTGTCTTCTGCGTCCTTTATCTTATTATTTGCCAAATAATGATTAAAACATTCTGGGTTTTTACAATATAACTTGACTTTTGGTTTGTTGTCTTTGGCAAATTGTTTTTCTGTTGCTTTTAGTAATCTATCTCTTTCTTCAGAATCAATAATATCTCTTAGGAATAACCAACATATTGAATCCATTACCCTTGCCATTAGGTTGTTCATTCGTTCAATCCTCCATTGATGTTTTCTTCTGCGTCCTTTCTTAAAAATTGTTTAATCACATTAGTCTTTTCTTCTTCTAATATTTGTATTTCATCTTTATGAAACTCTATGTTTTTATCCATTATTTCTATTTGGCGTTTTGTTTGTTCATCAAATGTTTTCATTCGCCCAGTCCTCCCTTCACGTCTTTTTTAAAAATAAAAAGCAAAACTAAAAATAAAACTATACATCCACTGATAAACATAGTCCAAGTTAGAACAACCATTCCAATTGTATCTTCTGAAACACTTCTTATAACAAAAGACA
>SDBT01014506.1_pt1 | contig 12560 bp, 12 predicted proteins | sample 2277101 | NCBI WGS metagenome assembly SDBT01 (sample SAMN10404973, study PRJNA504765) | marine sediment metagenome | isolation source: marine sediment core GS10_PC15, 103 cmbsf | place: Arctic Ocean: Southern Knipovich Ridge | collected 2010 | reverse complement strand
CCAGGTTGCTTTTATGCCGCACGAAGATGAAGCATCGCGCAACAAAGCGTTCAACTTTGTCACCATAGGTCCTCGGGAAATTGTGATGGCGGCGGGCAATCCAAAAACCCAGGCCTTTTACGAAGAGCTGGGAATCACCTGCCATCCGGTTGCGGTCGATGAGTTGTCGAAAGCAGCCGGCGCCATGGGATGCCTGACGGGGATCCTTCACCGAGAATGAGGAAGGGAAGAAGAAGGGAAGGAAATCAGTCTGCAGATTCTTCGCTGCCGAAATACCTGTGATTAGCTAAAAAGCGATCATATGTAGACTCAGTAAGTGGCGAACGCTGCCGCTGCTGTTATCAATTGGGGAATCCCGAGACTCCCGCCAGGGAAGCTCATAGATCAAGAGCGGTACCCGTCATTCTGGGCCATATTCACTGTTGCCGTGGTGCAAAGAATAACGAAATGAGTTTTGGCGAACGACACTGCAACGGCCACCGCGATTCGAAGAAGTCTTCCGGGGGACCGTAGCAGACGCGCTCGATATCCAACTCCGCCCGGACGCAATTGGCTCTCGCACGTCCCGCTAGGTCCACGGCTGCCGGCTTCAGCTTCCCGGAGCCCTTTCGAGCGTGAGTTCCTCCGGAGGTTTCTTAATGACCAGTCCCCCAACGAAAGCTTCGAAATCAGCTTCGTTCTCCACAAGCCTTTCCTGTGGGCAAGTTAAACGGAGTACGTACGCGAGATCTCGGGAGTAGTAAACAACCAGACGATTGTAAACGGTCACCCCATTGAAGTCCTTCAGGAAGTGAATCTCGTAGGCGGTGTAGGGTTCGATATATAGGGGACCGAACGAAACCTGGAGGCGGCTCTCTGCGGTGTTTTTGATTTCGCGTACGACGCTCTGAAAGTCCTCGTCATTCCGTATGGACTCGCGGACCACGGCCAGCGTAACCTCCGCTTCCGTTTCTAGTTTCTCCAACTCCACGACCACATCGAACGCCATTGGCGTTTCCTTCGTTTGCCAGGAAGAGGAAGGAGCTGCCAAGCTGACCCGAAGTTCCTCGTCGACCCATACCGGTGTCGGTAGCTCGGGGCGCGGGGCGGCAACCAATCTCGCAACAGATGTTTCCCGAGACGTTCGGGAGAGTGCTGGAGGCGCCGGATTCTGGGTGGGCGTCGCCGAGGCTATGTTCAACCGCACCGTCGCCTCGAGGTTGATATAGGACCGGGGCACGGAGTGAAGGGTCCCGTCGGAGGTGGTGAGTAGGAGAGTCTCTCCTTTCAGTTCGTAATGCAGGACTTCCAACCTGCTTCCGTCCGAGAATACGATTACGTCCGTAGACGAGGCAGAGGCGGATGCTATGAGTAATGCGAAAACTGCCCCAAACGTTACATAAACCTTCACCCCTCTTGACTCCTTGCTGGGAGGCCAATAGCCAGCTTTTCAAGAAGTATCTGCCCTCGAGGTCGAGCAGTCAACTGCGAACCCACTACCTGTACTTCCAGTGTTTCTTGTCCTTCTTTGTCCAGTCCTTGTCAACACCCATCAGATCACTACCCCGTATTTTGATCGCAGCATCGCCAAGGTAAATCACAGCGATCAGATCATCCGGAATTGAGAACGAGCCATCTGGAAAAGCCCCTGAATCAAAAAGGGTGACGATCTTGAACTCGACGTAACCTCCCTTGTAGTGAGTCGCAACATGGATATCACGCTCTATCGCCCCGCGGACCTCCATCAACATGTCAGGGGACAGTGGGTAGGGCAATGTGAAGTGAACGTGACGGTTGCTGGATTTCTGGGACTCATAAGACAGGTCGGTCGTTATATTTCCGGCTTCGTCATAAGCGATCACACTTTCATCGGCTGCTCCCTTGACGATTATTTCGAAAGGCCCCGACACGCGCCCGGGATGGATGCAGAGAATGGTCTTGGTACCGCCGATATAGTGGGTGTGGATGTGGAATCCATCTTCACCTCGGTAGTCGTAGCTCGGCCGCTTCCAATGGATTTTGAGCTCCTTGATATCACCGTAACGATTTTTCTTGTCCTTGTACTCCCACCTGTCGCCTTTCCTCCCCTTGTTCTCAAATCCGACGCTCTGATCCACGACTCCAATATCTGCAAGGGTAACGACAGCTCTGCCAAAAGGAGTGAGGCCATCCAATCGGAGGCCTTCCGGGAGGAACAAGCTTCCCTCCAGATGGAGATCACGGTGATGCCAACAGACCTTTGCCTTTCTTATAGCCATCGCGACGTCGTGAAACTCATCGCAAACATCGCCCGTGCCAGTTCCGTCGAGGTCGGCTTGGTCATGGTTGGCAATGTCGATGCAGTTATCGCAAGCATCCCCTACGCCGTCGGTGTCTGAATCCGCCTGATCTGGGTTGTCGGAGCCCGGGCAGTTGTCGCAGGCATCTCCTCTACCGTCTCCGTCCATGTCCGCCTGGGGAACGTTGGGCACACCAGGACAGTTGTCATTGGAGTCCGGGATTCCATCGCCATCGGCATCCGTCAGTATGAACGTGGCGGTCACCGTCTTGTCGGTGTCCATGGTCACTGTACAGTTACCCGTCCCGTTACACCCGCCACCCGACCAGCCGGTCAAAGCGGAACTGGGTTCCGGCGTAGCTGCTAGCGTGACCGATGTGTTGGAGTCGTAGTTCTCTGTACAATCAGCACCACAATCGATGCCGGTTGGTGAACTGGTCACCTTTCCGGAGCCTGTGGCGGCCTTGGTTATCGCGAGCGCGTCACCCTTGCCAATTCCTTCCACGACACCATCGCTATTCCGGGAGTACGGATTGAGCGGCGCGCCCCAAGAATCAAAGCTCCAACCTCCCATAAAAACGTCGCTCCCGGCAACAGCTATGGCACTGCCGTAATCCGCACTTCGCGAGCCCAGGAACGTGTTCCACTGCAGCACCCCGCTCCCGTTCAATTTGGCTGCAAAGGCATCCAAGGCACCAGAGGGAGGGCGGAAAGGTGTGCCCCAGGTTGTGTAGCTCTGTCCGGATATATAGACAGAGCCGCTCCCGGTAACCGCAATGGCACTGCCGTAATCAAGGCTCCCCGAGCCCAGAAACGTATGCCACTGGAGCACACCGCTGCTGCTCAATTGGCCCGCAAAAGCGTCGGAGGATCCATGGTGGGGGCTGAGCGGCATACCCCAGTGGCCGCTGCTGCTGCCTGCTATGTAGACACGCCCGCTCCCGTCGACCGCAATGGCATCACCGGAATCAAAAGCCGAGGAGCCCAGGAACGTGTGCCATTGGCGTACACCGCGGCTGTTCAATTTGGCTGCGAAGGCGTCGGCCCCTCCGGAGTAAGGGTTGACGGGTGAGCCCCAGGTAGCGTAGCTCCGTCCAGCCACATAAACATTACCGCTCCCGTCAACAGCAACGGCATTGCCGTAGTCCGTTCCGCTCGAACCCAGGAACGTGTGCCATTGGCGCTCACCAATGCTGTTCAACTTGGCCGCGAAGGCGTCGGCCCCTCCGGAGTAGGGATTGACCGGATAGCCCCAGTACCTGGCGCTTCTTCCCGCCAAGTAGACATTGCCGCTGCCATCAACGGCTACCGCATTGCCGTAATCTATATTCGACGAGCCCAGGAACGTATTCCACAGGAGCGCGCCGCTGCTATTCAGTTTGGCCACGAAGGCATCGGTACCGCCGGAGTACGAGTTGACTGGTAAGCCCCAATCAGCGTAGCTCCGACCTCCCACATAAACGTTACCGCTCCCGTCAACCGCTATGCCATTACCGTGGTCATGGTTGGACGAGCCCAAGAAGGTATGCCACAGGAGCGAACCGTTGCTGTTCAATTTGGCCACGAAGGCATCGTCACCCCCAGAGTACGGGAGTACAGGGCTGCCCCAGGTCGACTCGCTCCAACCTGCTAGGTAGACATTGCCGCTCTTATCAACGGCTATGGCTTTACCGTAATCCTTACTCGCCGAGCCCAGGAACGTGTGCCAGGTGAGTGTGGGATCAATGACCAGGGGAAAACGAGGATCGTACGCACCCACCCGGAAGCCTATTTCGTACTGACCGAGCGGCCGAAAGGATACGGGGACCGGAACACGCCGGCCCGATATTTCCTGCCACGCCACCGGTGCGGATTCGCGCAGATGGCCCGACTCAAAAGTCAGGAGCAGATTGCCGTCACCATCCAAAGAGACGGGAACGTTGTAACGCAAGCGGATCTGCTCAACAGGATCCCCGCCGTCGACTCCATTCGGTTGAGTGGTTCCCGGAGCGAGATGGAAACTACTCTTGACCAGGGCGCCGGTGCTCCGTTCATAAACCAGCGAAAGCCCGTCCCAAAGGCCCGAATACACAACGGAGTCCAGAGGTTCTTCCGTTGAACGAGATAACTCCTCTTTTGTTGTGGGAGGTACGGCTTGTGCCCCGACGAACTCCACCTTTAACATATGGTCGGAAGCAGCAAGAATCATCTCTCCGCGCCGAAAGGCAACCACGTGGTCGCCGGCGGTAAATTGTATGAGCGTATCGCCGCGGCCCCCTTGTTCCATCTCCGCCGGAGCAATCTCCTGCCCGGAAGCTGTTAAATGGACGTCCCCTTCATCATTTCCGCCTGTACCAAGGGCTACCGTTGCTATCGCCATTAAGGCAAAGAGACAAATCACAGGGATGGCTTTTGATTTCATGGCCCACTCCTTTGCATACACGGCACCAATTGACCTCGGTGAGTGCTTCGGAGAGCTTGGTTGGGGGCCCTAGTCTAGCAGAAGCAGCGCGGTGAATGTCAAGATAGTTGTCGCCAAAAAGAATAGTCATGCTGGCTTTTCCTAACCGCGAGATTCTGGTTTTGTTCGCTTCGGATTGAGAGTAACGGTTTCTACTGGCTCCCAGTTTCGGGTCTGGACTGACCAGCGTTGTACCAGATGACGAAGAACGCAGTCCAGGCGCGGGCATGCTCGAGCGATGAGAAAGCTCTGAAGGGTATTCCGGTCGGTACTTGAGAGTTCGGAACAGGGCCTCGGAGTTTTCACCAACAACCTCTTTCTCCTCCCCTTCTGTGCTTTCATCGACGCGCCGCTCCAACCTACGAGCAAACGTTCCAGTACCGTCCAGATATTGCTCTACCAACTTTTCCCGGCATCGACATCCAGCAAGACACCGTGTTTCAGCTCGATGCCCGCGGCGGACTGGCCTTTGGAGGCAGAATGGCCTATTACTTCACCGATAACATCGCCATCGAGGGCCGCGTTGACTGGCTTCCTACACTTCTGCTATCGTCACTCACGCTGAACGGGCGTCTTAGACTTAACAAAGCTAGGTAATTGGTGTCCGCGTCGCTCGGATAGCTTATGATTTTTCCTATCCCTTCGCTGAATACCCCGCAAGCGGCATGACAACAATGAGGGCCCAATGCGGCGTTCGCGTTTACAATTCATACTCATCGTCCTAGGGGTGGCGCTTGGCTTCCTGATTGCGACCGCCTGGAACGCCATTCTCCTCCATACGATGTGGAGATTGCATCTGAACGATCTGGGCAAATTCTATTATGACGCACAAGCCTTCGTCTCCGGCCAGACCATGTATGGACCAAGCCCGGCCACAGAGATTCCACTGTCCGAGACGGTGAGTAAGCCTTTTCTCAACTTAAACCCTCCACACATGCACCTCTTGCTGTTGCCGCTGGCCTTCCTTGAATCCGGCCCCGTACTGATCATCTGGCTGTGCAGCGGCTTGGCGTGCATGGGGTCGACGTTCCGGTGGGCGCTGCGCGAAACCGGTCATGTCCTCTCAAAGGACTTTCTGATCTGTGCCGGCCTGGCCGTGAGCGCCAGCGCCGCATTCGGATCTATCCTGGTGACAGGGCAAATCACCATGCACTTGCTTCCCCTTGTGGCGTGGGCTTGGACTGCGGCGCGTCACCAGCGTTGGATGCAGGTGGGCGTGGCGCTGGGCCTGGGCTTTAGCATTAAGCCGTTTCTTCTGATCTTCCTCCCATGGCTCGCGATTCGGGGGCGACTCTCCGCCGCCGGTCTGAGTGTGCTGGTTGGGGGCCCTGTGCTTCGCAGTCGGCATCGCTGTATTCGGTTCTGAGAATTGCACGGCTTGGCTGTCTGCAATGGCTCGCATCGACTGGCACGAGATGCCACTGAATGCATCCCTGCAAGGGTTCTTGAAACGAGCCTTGCAAGAGACTTTCCATTATCAACCGGTCGTACATGCGCCGGATGCGGTGATTCCGCTATGGATAGCCGGCTTCGGCATTATTGGATTGCTGAGCCTCGCTACGGTCTTGCTGGATCGCAGTGCACGGGCTGTCGATCGGGCTTTCACCATCCTGCTGCTTGCTGCTATCTTGATGTCGCCTCTGGGTTGGATTTACTATTTGCTGCTTGCCCTGCCCTCCACCGTTGGACTCATCCGCCACAAGATGGCCGACCCGCATGGCCTGGCGCCAAGCGGCCGGCTGGGCCCTTTCCTCCGCACGGCTTCGATGTCATTGGCCGCGCTTCTTGTTTTGTGCCCGACCGCCCTGCAGATTGTCGGACAGCCATCCAGCCTCCTCACTGTGACTTTGGGTTCTGCACACTTTTGGACCGTGTTCTTCTGCTGGTTTGCGGCGCTGCTCGATGGACAGTCTGGCATCTGGCGGCCGAACGCCACTCGCCCGCGAGATACGATTCACGAGTGGGTCGGGTCATTGACCCGACAACATTGCGTGTTCATTGCCCAATGTTCGACAAGATCTCGCACGAAGCACTCATAGTTGAATATCGGGTCGATGACCTGACCTACCTGACTGCAAATCCTACTTCTAAGCCCGAAAACCACCTGCTAAAGCTGGTGGCAAACAAATAGTCAGGGTGTGAGTTTGACGCTTCATGAGAAATCCTGTAAAGACGCAGGCCACCCGCCCTGTCTTCCGGCAGCGCAACAGGAGCGACTTGAGATGACTTGCAAACTGCGGGATATGGTCCTGGGATGCCCCTGGTTCCTTTTGAAGCGTTTCGTGCTCCCCGGGATGATCCTACCGAGCGCTCTTCTGATGATTGAATTGGTAATCGGACCGATGGTTCCGCTGGACGAGGATGGCTCGCCCTTTCCTTACACTGTCTACAACTTTTGCTTAGCGCTGTTGGGGATTGGCGTCCTCAGCGTGGGACTCCAACTGGGCCGAACGCGTTGGAACGGAAGTTGTTCGGAGGCTACGTACTTCATAATTCTCTCGAGCGGGCCGAGTCAAGGAAAGCACAGGCAACTTCCGTCGTTCGGGAGCGCTGGCGGGTGCGTCTGCTCGATTTGCTCGACGGCCGGTGAGCCCTTTTCGACAAAAAGTCCGCTAACTGGGCCCTCATAGATCAGGAGCCAATCCGGCTTTAATCGCATGAGGTTGATGACAGGAAACTCCTTGCTAACCAACACTAGCTGGGTTCCGTACTCCCTAAGGAGCGCATCCCAGTCACCTCTACCAAATGAGAAATCAAGATACTCGCGGTAGATCTCATTGGAGTAGACCGTCTCACGCCGACCATCCATGGAAACCTTGATCCGCGGTCCAAGATACCAGAGGGCGTATTCTCCCCATTCGAACTGAATGGCTAGATTGCCGCTGATTCCACTTTCTTTGAGAAGAGCAATGGCGTGGACAGGGTAGCGAAAACTTGATGGGGTATTGAACTCAATGCATCTAAAATGAGGGAACGCCGAGGCAACCATCACCATTGCTCCAACTAGGTTTAAACCTGTGAGCCAGGGGCCGGGCCAGGCCTCGGTGGCACTTCCACTCGACCCGCGGAGGGATGTCAGCCGGTCCCAGGCATCTCCCAAGTGGTCTGCGAGGAGGACACCAACCCCGATCGAAAACAGTGGAGTGTGCCGGACCGCCATCAGCGGGAAAAGGGAAGCACAAACGAACAACGCGATCAAGACCGGGTTACGTTTCTTTCGGCTATACAACAGCCCGGCCACGGAGACCGCCAAAACAGTCAGATATATCCCGCCGCCCCGGCTCGTGATGACGAGTGGCTGCCACTCGGTAATATCGGTTTCTTGCGACTGTTGCGGTTCGCAGCAGAAAGCTCAAGAGCTGTACACCGTAAGGGTTCACGAACGTGGCCAGCACCGAGGCAACGAGCGCCAAAGGTATCGCTCGCTGCGACCGGGAGATGAGGACACCAGGCCGGCGAGCGTGCAACGAGGCGGAGACAAGATGAGCGAAAGTCCATACCAGCAACATCCCAAGGCCGGCCAGGAAGCCCCCATGCAGGTTGGCCCAGAGGGCGAACATAGGAGGGAGCATCCATAGGCATCGAGGACGACCACCTTCTGCTTGACGTATGAGGAGCAGGGTCAACAGGAAGAAGAGGAATGTGAAGATTTGTGGGCGCACCGTGCTCAACCAAGGGCTAATCAGAAGACTCAAAGCCAGCAGCACAATCCCGGCCCGCAATGGATTCAGGCCCTGACGACACATGTGGGCGTACAGAAGCGCCATAATCAAAAGGCTCACTGCCGATTTGAGGACAATGACGCCCGCCGATCCGGCGCCGGCAAAGGCCAGATAGAAGATAACTTCAGAAAGCCACTCGTGGTTGACCCACAACCGATCTCCAGTCAGGTACGAATAGGGGTCGCTCCGAATGATATTCCCCGTTTGCCATAGGTCCTGCCCAAACCTGACATGGCCCCAAAGATCTGGATCAGCCACTGTTTGAGACAGACCGTAAAACAAGGCGCTCATGATGAGGCAAATCAAGCTGATGTTGAACCAAGGCGAACGCCGCTCTGCTCCAGTTATATAGGTGCCGGAACGCACATCCGCCAAAGCACCGCCGCCCGGGAGTCCTAACCCTCGCAAGAGTCTGGAGGGCTACCGGGTTGTCCCAACTCGAGAGGCACTGCTGTCAACTCTCATGACTGGGATCACCTCGAGTGACCGCTGGGGATATCCCGGAAAGTGTCGGGTGGCTTCAACTCTACTTGCAGCATGCCCGGATTACCGGTGGCCAGTACCGAGGCGACGCGAGGTTGCAGCGTCGCTGCACCGCAAGCCCCATCACTGTGGGCTGGTTGGCTCGTTTCCCCGCCCGACAGGCATATTTCGGAGGCCACTTTCGCGTCATTGCTTTCATCACCGAACCCAAGGTGATCCACAGAATTCTTAATCACTTTAATAAACGAAACACCTCTGCTTCGAGTAGGCAGGAGTCTCCGAGGGCTGCAGGACGAGGTTTGTCTTCTCTGTTTCCGCCTGCTTTCGCGGCGGTGCCACAATATTTCGTCCATACCAAAGTTGAACTCCTGCCCCTCTTAGAACCGGACAAGCGGATTTCCCATACATACGGCTCCGCGGTTAGTCTTTCAGCAAGCCTCCGCTCTACGACACGGGTTCAGGTCTATGCGGACATTTGGGGTGGGCCAGCCGTTCCAGGCTAAGGCTTGGAGATAGGCTTTCCACGAATATGTCTTCCGCTGGCTCTTGCGGTTGAGCCATTTGAACAGGATTCGTTCTATACGGTAGACATAGTAATTGACCCCATCTAGATTGTCCGTTATGGCGTAATAGCTCAGGTGGCCGACCACTTTAGCTCGGGCATATCTAATCATCTCTCCCTTTCTCAGCACACATCGAGCTTTACGCGCCCATTCCGTGAAGTTGCGTAAGCTCTGTCCCAGCTTCTTTCGGCTGGTTCGGCGTTTGACCTTGAAGTAACCTTCTCGGGTTTTCCCACAGTAGTGGGTGAACCCAAGAAAGGTGAATTCCTTCGGTTTCGCACCTCGCTTATACGCATCCTCCCGGGCAAAACGCCCGAACTCGATACAGTTCGTCTTCTCCTCAGCTAGTTTCAGCCCGAACTTTCCGAGTCTTTCATCCAGCCCTTGGCGAAAACGTTTTGCGTCGCTTGCGTACTGAAAGCAGGCCAGGAAATCATCGGCGAAACGGAAATAGTACGCTCCGCCTTGACATTGCCTGTGCACCCTTTGGCTGAACCACACGTCCAGCACGTAGTGCAAGTAGATGTTCGACAGCAGAGGCGACAAAATTGAGCCTTGCGGGGTTCCGGACACCGTTGCCCGCACCAGGCCATCCTCCATGATGCCGCTTTTCAGCATCCGGATTATCAGTCTGATTACCCGTTCATCTCCTATCTTGTGTCTCAGAAACTTCTCCATCCATTTGTGGTTTACCGTGTCGAAGAATGACCTGATGTCGGCCTCTACCACCTGGTTGACTCGTTTCTGTTGGATAATCCGTCCGAGTGCATCCAAACATTGGTGTTGGCTGCGCTTCGGTCGATATCCATAACTGCTGTCTTCGAATACGGACTCGTAGATTGGTTCCAGCGTCCGTTTGGTCGCTGCCTCAACAATCTTGTCTTCAAAATTACTGATGCCTAGCGGCCTTCCCTTCTCGCTGCCCGCCTTCGGTATGTAACTACGTCGCTTCGGCTCAGGGCGGTAGCCCCTTCGCCTCAGCCGCGCAGATAAATCCTGAAGGTTCTCTTCGAGGTTCTTCCCGTATTCTGCCTTCGTTTCGCCATCCACTCCGCTCGCCCGGTTGGCGGGCAGTGTGTCGTAGCAGGCCCGTAGGTTATCCACATCAGTGATATGGTGATAGAGGCTGGTGAATACCAGCTTCGGTTCCCGCCGGGCCTTTTCGCCTATCCGTTTTAGGTCTGTTCCCACTAGGTTTTCACTCCTTGCATAGTGCCAGTGTTTCTCCTTCCACGGTCAACCTACCGTGGGGACCTTCGCTCAGCGGGGGTTAGTCGCTTCATAGCTATGCCATTGCGGCTTACCGGTCCCCATCACTCGCGACGTGCCCTCCTCCGTCCTCTTTTTACATTGCACGGAGTACTCGGGTACTTCAGTTGACATTTTCCCCAAGAGCGCTTGGTTCTCGTCGCTCGCCTGGTTACTTGCCTGTCGTTGCGTAGCTCGATACTGTCTAAGACCCCGGGGTGTCGGCTTTGCGCTCGTCTTTAGCGCGCTCACCGCTTGGCTTGCGCCCGTCTACAAAGGATCAGCACGTTCCCAAAATGAGGAGATTCTCGGGGCTATGTGTCTGATTCAGAGCATACACTCTTTACCTCGCTACGCTCGCTTGTCCTCCTTCCGGCTCATGCCTTCAGTCGTTATACTACTGAGCGGCTGACTAGACCTTACTCAGGAGGGCCTACCCGCATCCGGCGGGCTCCCTCTCGACAGGCAACCATTTCCAGGTCACCGTAGGCTCCTCCCGACCCCAACTCGCCCTCCCTTTGCCCTAGAACCAAGACCGACATTTGAAGCTCGAACTCTACCTTCACGACAAGCAAACCACGCAGGATACTGGTTCGTACACCTTTTTTGCCTCGCCACAGTCGTTCCTGTTACCCTCAGCTCCAAACAAAAGAGGCGCTTGTCAGCTCTTGGTCAGACAGTACATCGCCTCGCGGCGTACATGAAAATTCCTATGTATTAAATTCCTATGTATTAGGTCCTCGGGAAATTCTGATGGCGGCGGGCAATCCCAAAACCCAAGCCTTTTACGAAGAATTAGGCATCACCTGCCATCCGGTTGCGGTCGATGAGTTGTCGAAAGCGGCCGGCGCCATGGGTTGCTTGACCGGGGTCCTCCACCAGGAATGAGGAGGGGAAGAAGAAGGGAATGAAATCAGTTTGCAGATTCTTCGCTGCCGAAATACCCTCGCCAGGCAGTATCCATGATCTCTTCACTCAATTGGTGCGGCTGATTGTGATAGTTGCATATATCAAGAGACCGCTCGATCAGATCCCGTGGCTCACAGCTACGCAACGGCCTGTTCTCCGTTTGATATCGCTTGAGCAACCCTTCGATGATCCCATCCGGCACGGGCAGGTTTGCCTTGTCCGCATACCGCCTGAAGATCTGCCCATACTGCGCGGGCGAAGGAGCTCCCAGGTACAGCCGGTAGCCCATTCGGCGCAAAAACGCCGCGTCCATCACCTTGTCCGGATCGAGATTGGTGGACAGGATGAGCATTTGACGGAACGGAACCGGCAACTTCTGACCTGTTTGCAGCGTCAGAAAATCCACGAAACGTTCGAGCGGCAACACCCAACGATTCAGCAGCTCACGTGGATCACATCGTTGGCACCCGAAGTCGTCGATCAAAAAGGTACCGCCGTTGGCTTTCAGATTCAATGGAGCCTCGTAGTAGCCCAGTGCGGGGTGATAAGCCAGATCCAAGGCCTCGATGGTCAGCTCACCACCGGCAACGATGAACGGTCGACGGATGCACACCCACCTCCGATCAAGCCTCTGGCCTTCGTCCAACTTCAGATCAACATCAACTTGCTGGTGACATTGTGGATCGTAGAACTGGATGACGGCGCTTCCAACACCAATACAATACGGAACCCACAGATTTCCCTCGACGGCATCGTGAATCAGGTGACCGACGGTCGTTTTACCGTTGCCGGGTGGACCGTAAAGGAAGAAACTTCGCCCCGAGGATCGGGCCAGGCCGATGACCTCCACCGCGGAATCCGGAAGGACCAAATCTTCAATCGCCTGGGCAATCCGCTCCAATCTAACCTTCGGCGCGTTGGCTAGCTGCAGTTCGAGC
>SDBT01014505.1_pt1 | contig 12561 bp, 19 predicted proteins | sample 2277101 | NCBI WGS metagenome assembly SDBT01 (sample SAMN10404973, study PRJNA504765) | marine sediment metagenome | isolation source: marine sediment core GS10_PC15, 103 cmbsf | place: Arctic Ocean: Southern Knipovich Ridge | collected 2010 | reverse complement strand
ACCAATTAAAGACAACGTACCAACACCTATGCCATAAGCTCCATCTATATCAGCTGTTCTTAATGTAATATTTGGAGCACCATTTCCAGTTGCATAATTTTTAATTATTATATTATCATTTGAATCTGTACCAGCATTAGGAGTTAAATAAAAAATGTCTCCTTGATAATGTAAGCCTGAGTATGGATTACTTGTTCCTATTCCAACATATCCAGAAGTAACATTTAGAAACATTACATCTACAGTTTCATTTTCATCCATATACCTTATTGCTCCTTTTGAAGTAATTAAAAGTTCATCACCATAAGAACCGACTTCATTTAAGGTAGTATAATATCCTGCTGTAAAGTTATAACTTGAGTTTATTTCTACATTGCCACCATCAATAATCAATCCACCAGCAATCTTAACAGGACTTCCTCCGTATAGGGTTCCTTTTATAGTTACGTCTTGTTCAAAGGTTGCGTTTGTTCCTGTTACGTTTAAATCAGTTTCAACCTTAACCTGATTCCAATTAGTAAATCTATAATTTGCTGTTGTGCCTACTTCTAGGTTTGCTATTCTGTCATTACCATCAAAGTAATCAGATGTATCCTGGCTTTCGCCTAATAATAATTTTTTACCATCAGTATCAATTTGAATATCATCTTCAACTTTAATTAATCCAGGTCCATTAGCAAACATTAAATAATCTCCTGGTGAAAATGAATCAAAAGATGTTGCTCTATAAGTTCCTGTGAATGTTCCTGAACCTGCAGGGATTAGATATCTTGTTCCTATTGCATTTGTTCTTGTTATCCCTGAATCTACATCAGGTCTAACAGCTACAACTGTATAATCTCCACCATTTGCATTTGCACTTGGAGTCCATACACCTCCAAACCCAGTACTACTGCCATCCATGTCAAAAAGTCTATCTGGACTTATTACCCCCTCATCTCCTAATGCCATTTGACTATTGACAATCAAATCTCCATTTATATCAAAAGCAGAACCGCTATAACCAAATTTTCTATTCCCTTCAACTGAGAAACTTAATCTTGCTAAACCATCATTATACATTCCACCAAAACCACTAGGCCCTGTAATCATGGCATATGTAGGATTGGAAGCAGTTCCACTTGGAGGACCTATAAATTGGTCTCCAACAGTAATGTTTCCTAATGTTGCTTTTATATCTCCTGTTGTAGTCGTTATATCTCCAATAGAATTAATATCGGTTATATTATCTAGATTACCAGTATGAAAATTAAAATTACCTGTAAGGTCTTCTATGGTAAGATAAGGTCCAGAGCCTACACCTCTACTCATTGATATTTTAAAATCATTATCTGCATTATCAATACCCATAACCCAAACTCTTTCGGCAGTTAATAAAAATTGTAATATAGCATCTCCTGTTCCATCTTGCTCTATTGTTAAACCTGCTAATAAACTTATTTCTGCTGTATTTTCATAAACATGAAGTGTACTTACTGGTGGGTTTATTCCTATCCCAGCTTTTCTATTGATTATATTTAAAGTATTATTAATAAAAGTATTTCCAGTTATATTAGCACCACCAACAACCTCAAGTTTAGAACCTGGAGTAGTTGTTCCTATTCCTACATTCCCTTCATTATAAAATATATTATTACTTCCAAAAGTATTATTCCATATCCCTGGAACAAAGTTAGTTAAGTTATCCCAATTTGTGATACTTTCTGAATCTACAGTCAATTTTCCTTCAATAATTAACTCCTCTGTAATTGTTTCTGTCTGAGTTACTATATTAACTTCAGTAACATTTCCTCTAATAACTAAAGTTTGATTACAAGGCTCCCAATATTGCCCAAATTCACATCTTCCGTCTGAATCTCTTTCTCCTGTATCAAAGCAAGTCTCAGAAGCAATACGAGGTTCAGTAAAAGTAGAATTAACAGTATGAGTTGCATTTACAATAATAGTATCTACAAAACAAAGCCTATCTACTTTATTTACATCACATTCAAAATTTAAACTAACTTTAGTAATATTATCAAAACCATCTGGAAAAGGAAAATATTGTGAACTAAGTAAAACATCATCTGTTGAATCAGTAAACAACTGAACATCTCCACTTCCTGAATTGTTATTAACTGTAACGGTAAAACTATCCAAAGCTATCATTTTAGTAAGGCTATAAACAAAAGAAACTCCTGTTTGATTAAAGTCTAAAGTAGAAAAATTAGCCTGCATAAATATATTCCCAACTTGATTTACTCCATTAGCTTCAGCACATTCATCTGAATCACATCTTGCATCTGCATCCGAATGCCAGTTACCCGAATCTGATTGTAAATTGTCAAATACACCTAAACTCCCTATAAATCTTTCATTGATTAACTTTCTTACTACACCTATTGGAGTTCCCAATTCACAAGTAACTGGTATTTGAGAATGAAAAGAACCATTTAAAACATCTAAATCGGTGTTTATGAAATCAGCAGATAGACTTACTCTGATTCCTTCCATTATGTTTGCTGTTCTCCATACTTCTAAATCTGTTGCCCAAAGTAAAGGCCCACCTCTTCCAGTTGTATCAGCAAAATACTGGCAACTTTTATTCCATACTTCACATTGAATCAGATAATCAGTAATAGCAGTCATATTACAATGAGTTCCGTTATTAAATCGAGGATTGGCATTACATATATCATTTCTTATTACTCCAAAAGAATTTCCAGTAAAACTAAAGCTATTATTTCTTCCTACTTGATTGGCTTGGATTATTTTTAAATTTGTAATGTTATTATTTGGAGCATGAATTATACTAAAAACAATTTCCCCTTCTGCCTCAACTCCTGTATCTACTAACATCATTGCACTTCCAGCTATAGAATCGATAGGTTCGTATTCTTGTTTAAGAAAATGGTCTGAATCTCCTATGAAGTATCTGTCATTTGCTGTTACATTAGAAGCATTGTTTAAATTATTCTCATTATAATTAACATTATTTCTCATGTTGATTTCATCTATTAATGCAAAAATATCATTAACCGTAATATTAAAAAATATCATTCCTTCATCACTTTGATTTAAAGAAAGAACTCTATCAACCCAATCATCATTAGGATAAGTATAATCTATTTGTTGTGCTACAACTATGCCTAGTATGACTAGTAAGAATAGTATGACTAGTATGACTTTTATTTTATGTTTCATTTGGTATAATCGAAACCTGCCCTATCATCATAAATTTTATCAAAGTTTCCATTACCCCCTGCCCATTTGATTCTTATTAATTTCGTTCCAGAATAAGTCCTTTTTTGTATTCTCCATTTGGCTTTACTTGTTATTACTCCAGGATCTGCTTCACCAATAAAAATAGGCTGCCTTCCACTTAGAAAATCAATTTCTCTATTTAATGGTTTTACATTACCTGCAACATTGAAGGTATTATCTCCCATCTTATTCACCTGGTAATGATATGCCTACTATGCTTCTGCAGTTTACATGAGCTGGAGGGTTCATAAATTCTTTTCCTGTTTTATCGTCTAAGAACGGTTCATCAAAAGGTATTCCTTTCTTTCCATATTTTGCTTGTAGTCTTAAACAAATCTTAGAAGTAACATCATCATCAACTATTAACCAGGTCTTGTTTGCTTCTAGTTCAGAATCTTTATAACTTTGAAGTTTTCCTTCGTTTAGAAATCTGTTTGTTTCTGTTCTAGCTATTCTTTCGGCCTGAACTTGTTTAGCAGTTCCGAATAAGTCTTTAACTCTTTGGTTTAGTTCCTCTCTGCTTTCTTTGTTTATTACACCATCTCGGATAGAATTTAAAATATTCTGTCTTAACTCAGCTGTTACTCCTTTGATTCCATGCCATTTTTTACCATTAATCGTATAACCGTTTAGTTGCTGTTCTGAGAGCGACTTTACTTTTGCATCAAAAGAAAGAGAAATATCAATATTTTTATTTACATCTTCTTCTGCTGAATTATGTCCCTCTAACATAGAATCCTTAACGAATTTACTTACACCACCTAAAAAGACTAACGATGTTATGCCATTGAACAAAGTAGCTAAGAACTCTCCGAAAGTCTTTTGCATTTTTAAATCATAATTCTTTGTTACTTCAATATTACTCAATGCAGATATAGCTCTTTTTTCCCATCTATTGAAATTCCTTACTATAAAATCATCATAGCTTTTTGATTCTTTAATTATATCTTCACCGGGATCTATCTCTTTAGTCATTTCCAATAAAAACTCTTTAGTAGGTTTAATTAATCTAGAAGGAATATCAAATCTCTCTTCTTCTACTTTCTGCGCATGACTTAAAAAGTTAAGTCTGAATCTAGCTATGCTTTCTTCTTTGGTTGTTTCTTCTCCTGGAGTGTCAAAGTCTAAAATCTCTTCTTTCATCATTATAGTAAAATATCTCCATTCAGAACCTTTAAAATAAAGAACAAATCTATTCTCGTTTTCAGAGTAATGCAGCTCTGGTTGAGGCCTGTCTGTGGCCATCTCTTGTTTTTTTAACTTATCTATAAAGTTATTGAATGTTAATTTAAATGGAAAGGTCATTTTCTCTCCATGTGCTTCATAAATCTAGAACGATAATATTTAATTTCTTCTTCTTTGGCTTTTAATACCTTGTCTGTTTTTTTGTCTTTAGGTTTGCCTTTGTCTTTTTCTTTAGGATTATCTTTTGGATTGTTTTTATCTTTTGGATTTTTACCATCTTCTTGACCATTGAATGTAATAGACTGTTGTTGCTGCCTTATTTCGTCACCGCCTTCTATGTCTTTTCTTCCTCTTATTCCTCTGTATTCATTGATTGTTAATGTTCCTTCCCTTATTTCTTCCATTGCCTGGTCGAACTCTATCTTTTCTGCTGCATGGTCTTTAGGCATGAACTTTATTTTGATTAAAGGTTTCTCTTCTTGGAAGAATTCAGGTAATATTTCTCTGTTTAATTTTCTTTCAAATTTATCTAGATAAGGTTTAATAGCATTTTTGACTGTTACTCTTTCCTGGCCTTCTTGCGTAGATCTGTTTACATCTTCATGGAATCCTACCTCTGCAGGGCTCATGCCGAACATTCCAAAGATAATATGGAAATACCATTGCTGGCCTTTTAACCATTCCATGTCTCTGTTGTTCTGATTCAGTATCTGAACGTCACCTTTAGAATTAATAAACAATAATTTATGCGCTTTACCTTGAACTTTAGTCTGCCATTCTTCTTTTATACCAGGAAGTGAATCTTCATCTGCATCTTCCATAAAGACAATTCCGTCAGGTATCATGTTTTTTATGAAAAAGTCTTTATTGTAACGAGTGCTCTGCATCATTAATTCTATTTCCTGTTGAGATGCTTGCGTTGGTGAATAACCATAAAGAGTATAAGCTCTTCGATTCAATGAAAAATAAGTTATTTCGTCAGGATAGAAAAAGATAGGCGCAGCCCTTGGATGCTTGAAACTGTACTGATAGTAACCTCTTATTCTTCTAAAGATATCTATGTCAAATAAAAAGGTAGCTCCGTCTGCATACCATAGTTCCAGTAATTCTCTTTGTTTAAATTCATTAAGTGTTACTCTTTGTTCAGTTCCAACGACAGTACCGACATTATCAAGAATATTTATTTCTTGTTTTGAGTAACTATTTGCACTGTAAACTTTAGTCCATACCCCTGCATCTATTTCCCCTAAGTCTGTAATCACTGCATCCATTAGATCATAAATTGTTTCATTGTTTGAGTTTATATGATTAAGCCAATTATCTAATAGTTCTACTTGAACTTTATGATTTTCTATATCATCTTCTTCGTCTACAGTGACTATTTCATAAGGAACTTGAGCTACTTCTTTTTTAATCGTATTCATGGCCATCTGTACCCATGGACTTCTAGCGAAGGTTCTGATTTCCATTAAGTTAGATTGCCTTGGCTGGCCTAGTCTTGCTGAGAAAAACCATTCAGGAAATACAGGGAATTTAAGTTGATTTTCATCTACTCCTAAGAAAGAGGTAAAACCAGTTCTGATTGTTCTGGTCTTTATATCCTTCATCATCTTTTTGAAGGAAAACTTCGGTTTAATTGCGCTTGTTTTTATGAGATCCATAAATATGATTGTCCTTAAGGTAATATTGATTTATTTCTTCTGTTGATATAAATAGTTATTTAAAAAAAATAAAAAAATCCCTGGAATCCAGGTTAAACTTTAATTTGGTCTTTTAGTTCTTCAACCATAGTCTTTCCCTTAAAAGGGTTTTCTATAATGCACTTTTCTTTGAAGTAAAACTTCTGCATTATCTTTGGCGCTAGTTCCTTAGCTGATCTCTCGCATGTTGCTATCTTTCTCTGATAAAGAACATATTTCTGATGGTTGTGACTATCTTGTGTGCTCCCTTCATCTTCAACATATTCTTTCTCTACTTCCATTCTGCAGCGTTCTTTGACTTCTTCATAGATGGCCTTTGCTTTGCTCTCTTGTATATCTGTCATTTTCTCTTCAAATCTCTTGATTTTCTTGAGATTCTTTTGGTTCTCTTCAATGTGTTTCTTTCCGTTCTCTATCTGGCCCTTCATCTGTTCTATCTTTTTCTCTGCATTTGTAATAGATGTTTCTACTGTATCTATCTGAATTAAGACTTCCCTTGAATCCATCTCAAAATTAGGTATGTCTCTCTTCATTACAACCTTATCTCCTTTCTCCTGAAAAGAAAGTTCTGTTTTTTGCGGTTCTGCCATTTCATTCCTCCAAGTTCTTTAGAACATCTGCTACATCGCAAGTATGCTCTACAAAGACTTTTCCTTCTTTATTGTTTTTGCCTGTTCCCTTCATCTCTGCTGACCTTATTGCACCTGACAAATAGGCTATATATATCTCTTTCCCACAATAGGGACAATCACACTTTACTGCTGCCATTTTAATTAGTTATCCCCCTTATTTTGTTTACTCTTGCTCGCTCTCTTTTTCTTGCATTTTGTTCCCTTTCTGCTGCTTCTTCTGCTGTAGGTACTCCTGCAACTTTAATTTTATCTATCTTTATAGGTTTTCCTGGTTCGAGTAGTTCTTCAACGTAGTGACTGATTATGTTTCCGCCTAGTGCTACACCGTCTGCGCTTGCTTCTTTAATCGCATAGCCTGTTTTAGGATTTTTCAGATATTCAACATATCTCACTTTACCAATGCCACCGCTTATTAAAACAGTTACACCGCCGATTAACTTTCTAGGTGGTGAATCTTTCCAGATAGCATGGCCATGGATTATTTCTTTTTTATGTTTATGTGCCATTGCCTTCATTAACTGTTTTCTTCTTGCCATGGTTCTTATTTTTACTGGCCCCAGTTGATTCACTACATTTTCCGCTAATTCTTTTGTATTCTCTATTCCGTTGTCTATTTTCTGCTTTAGTTTTCCCTTTAGGTCTTTGTTTATCTCTGTTAATTTCTTCACTTCTTCGTTCTTTGCTTTTAACTCAGCCTTTGCTTCTGCCTGTATGTTCTGTTCCCCTTCAGGGGCACTATTTGTGTTTTGTTCATCTCCATCTCCCAATTTTATCAACTCCTTTGTTTTTTATAAGCATACACCCATGTTCTCCTTGTAGGTAAATTCCTAGTTGGATCATGGATATTGCTTTTGTGTCTTATGTTCAATTTATGATGTTCACAAACTATATCATCATATCTTGAAACAATGTTTAATGACCTTGATATTGTTTGTTGTCTTATTCCTAGCTCTTCAGATAGTTGCCTTGCTGAGTAGAATCCTTTGTTCTCTTTCAAAAACTCATATATCTCTTCTACTCCCATTATTTCTCTTCTTGCACTCTTGCAATATAATACACAGGATATATTACGAATCCTATCGGGAACAATATAATCCCCCAAAATATAAACCAACCAATACTAAATTTTCTTTTTTCTTTCATTTTTCACGCTCCAACATTTGTACTGACTACTGTTCCTTTATCTTCCCAGATGAAATATTCTAATGAATGTATAAAGTCTGGACTTTCTTTTTTTGTCTTGTCTGCTTCATTATCTCCAGGATCTAAAATTATAATTAACTCGCTTGATGTTCTGTCCCATTTCATCTTCATACCTTGAGATAATAGAAATTTATTCACTTTATTTGTTTTATTCTCTCTTAAATCAATTCTGTTTTCTTTTAGTATTCTCCTTAGTCTAAAGTGATTTACTGATTTCTGATTCTTGTATTTTCTTTTGTCTTTGCCTAGAACTTTACCACCATGCAGACATGATTTAATATGAACATTTACGTTTAAGTCTCTTTTAATCATTCTTAGCCTAGATAGAACTCCTATACCTAAACCATGGCCGTCTACGTTCCAATGTGTAGCGCCTATCTTTAAATGGATTTCATACATCTTACTGGCTATGGTCATATTCTCGCTTTTTGCTTCCCAATAACATCCTAATACTTGGTATAAATTACCATGCTTAATTCCCCAATAAATAACAGTTTTGTCTTTTCCCTTGTCTGCAGGATCACAAGAAATAGTTATTTTGTATTCCTTTAATTTCTCTTTTAAACTATCTGCCATTGATCTGTTATCTGTTTTCTCTGAGATTATTATTCCCTTTCTTAGTTTGTTTACTTCATCTGATAAAGTGAATTCTGTTTCGAAAGCTTTTGTAAACCATTTGGAATTAAATAAAGCATCTTCACTCATTTCAGGAAATAATGATTTATATAATACTGTGAATTCTAATGTATCTTCGCCGCCGTATTCTTCTATTCTATCGTCTATAAACTGTTGGTCTATTCTTCCTTCTATCATTCCTTGTTTATAATCAACATGTGTTAAATCAAAACGAGGCATTAAAGAAAATTCATACGCTTTATTATCTGTGTCCCAGGGGTTCACTAAAATAATTAATATAGCATTTTTAAGATCATCACCTAACATTCTTGTTATCTTAACCCATGCAGCTCTGTTTACTAAACATGCTTCATCTACTACTATGACATTTGCCCCAAAACCCATTATTCTATCTGCTGTTCCTTCTGCGCTCATTACTCTATACTCTGCGCCGTTACTGAAAACCATTCTTTTTCTAGAAGCTTCTTTCATTATTCTTCTTTCTCCCTTTACGCTAACTAAAGCTTTAGAAAGTAACTCAGGATCTGCTAAGATTCTGTCTACCATGTATTGTCTTAGAATTCCAGCCTGTTCTGATTTAGGTCCTATGAACGCTACCTTTGGAATAAATCTTTTGTTTGATAAATCTATCATTAAAGCAATGCCATCTGCTACACAGAATGTTTTGCCCCATCTTGTATGTGCAGATATAAACATATTTCTGTGTTCTCTAAAAGCTATCTTTCTTACTAAAGTAATTTGACCAGGTGTTAATGTATGGCCGAACTTATAATCACAAAGGAACTTAACGTCTCTCTTTGCTATTATTCTTCTTAGTACATCATCATCTAGCATTTTTTCTTTCCCAATCCTTCCCTTAATTGAAGTAATTGCATTAGTTTCAATGCCTTGATTTCCCCTCTCATACCTTCAATCTCATTTTTTAAATCATAAATCAATTCGTAATTATGCTGGATATTATTTACGTTTTCTTCTACTACATTTGAGGTATCAGTTATATTGCTGAACTCGAATCTTATCTGTTTAATCCAGGCATCTATGTTTTCCATCCATTCCTTAGTTTTCGGTTCCATGTTCTTTTTCATACTCCTCATAAGCAGCTGCTAATGTTAGTTTCTTTGATTCTTTGGCTGTCAAGCCCATTCTGTCTAATAATTCAATTACATTACCTGTTAAATCAGAATAGACTTTTATTGCTGCAATCTTAATTCTTACATCTAATCCTTTTTTTCTTATCAGTGTTTGTAGATGTTTTATGTTTGCTATAGAAGTCAATTTTAAATCTATCATTATTTCCTTGTAATCTGTTACAGATAAATTCCCCATTATCTCTTCTTTCCATCTATGAATTGTAGTGTTTGGTATATTCCATTCTCTGCTTAAAGAAGCACAATTTACTTCCCATGAGCCAAAAGTCTTGATTATATTTTCTAATTTAGGATAATGGACCTCTTTAATCTCCCATTTTTTTAAGGTTTCTTTAGAAATAACAACAAGAGCTCTATCTAAGGGTATGGATTGTTTCATCTCTTTTTGTGACATTAGTAATATAAAGCCCTACTCCCTGTATATGGTCAGGTTTCGGGCTCAATAAAAGAGGTGATTACATCTCTGTAATCTGCCACTGCAGCCATAGAGGCACAATAGTTTAGTTTTGGTTCTCTTTTAAGGCCTTAGTGACGTTTTCTCTTCTTTTTCTTTTTTCCCAGGCATTGCTTGAAGTATCTAATCTTTCTCTTTTTTCCCTTAGTGCTCTTTCAGCATCTACTATTGTTTCTTTAGACATCGTTACCATCCTTGATTTGTTCTAATTTTATTATAAGTTGTTTAATCGCTTCCTTAGTAATACGTTGTTTATCTTCTAACGATGTTAAAGCAGGAAAATTTACTGCTACTGCTATTTTGATAAGTGCTTTATCACTATCATTTGTTTTTGCTAGTGTTTCAACAGAAAATACTGGTATGCCTATTTCGCTCATTCTGATTCCCCCTTCTTGAATTTATGCTGGCATTTCGGACAAGTAATTAATAATCTCCCAATACTGTTTACATCTTCTCCTATGTCTGGCTCTTTTTCGCTTCTTTCAATTATGTTACGAATATCCTGTTCATCGCTCCCTATCAGTCTGGTTAATTCTTCCATATCTTCAGCTGCTAGTATTTTCTTGAACTCTGCAGCATCTAGATCAGTATCATGCAAACCTCTTATTTTATTCATTGATTGTCTTAGAATTCTTCTATCTATGTCACTTAGGTTCTTTCTTAGTACAGGAACGGCCTTTAAATCCATTTCCCTTGCCACTATGAGCTTTTGTTCGCCATCTGCTAGTAAATAGTCCATGTCTGTTATTATAGGCATATTGAAGCCGTATTTGGTTAGATTGGCCTTTAATGCTGCTTTCATTTGTTTAGACATTACGTTAGGGTTCTCACCATCAGTTTTGATTAGGTTAATGTCTACCCATTCCCAGTTGTCTTGTTTCATTATTGAAGCCTCTTGGCATCTTCAAAAATAAACTGTTTTATATTCTCCAATATACCTATTCTGGCATTTGGTTCTAAAGGTATGTTCAGGTTTAATTCTATTAGTATTTCACTTATTAAAACAATTCTGTTATGAGAGCCAAATTTATTTATGGATTGTATCAAGCCAGAAACTCTTCGTTGAATCTCTTCTACTTTGTCATAGTTTTCAATGTATTCCCTCATTCTATCCATAGCAATTTGGTTGATATCACAATCTCTAATTTCGCCTTTATCAATCAATAGTTTTATTTTCTCTAAATTTTGTTCTATTTCTTCTTTTGGTATCATTTCAATCAGACCCCTTTAATTTCTCAATAGTCATTACTGTAGGTTTTCCACATCTAATTGAGATATGTATGCTTTGTATAAGTCCATCTTCTGCTTTTATTTGTTTTCCATCAATAAAAACATTAGTATTCCCCCAACTATCTCCAATATGTACTTCAATAGTCTTATCTTTGTAAATACCTTTAACTCCTGTTGCTGTTATTCTGTTTATTTTACCTGCCATGTTAATCATCCCCCATATACATTATCTTCAAATATTCATTTGCATTGCATAATACCTGGAGTAGTTTTAATATCTCTGGATTTTCTAGTGGTGATTTTCCGTATAGATGTTCGTTCTTCATATCTTTAGCCTTTTGTGATATTATTATTCTATCCAACATCTAAATCAACTCCCTTAGTCTTTTTCTCATAATCTGCTCGCCTCTTTTAATACCCCACATAGCTCCTCTTCTCCAATCTCTAAAAAACCATATACTCTTTTTCTCTGTTGTTATGTATCTTGAGTTTAGGTCTATTATTACCTGTTCCATAAATGCCCCTATTATTGCTTTTGCCTCTTGTTTTTTAATTTCTCGTGCATTCATTTAAATCATCTCCTTGTGTATTTCTTTATTATCTCTATGTGTATTGAACTTTACTCTTAACTGTTCATACTTTATCTTTAACGCTTGTAAATTTGCTTCTATTTGTTCTGGTGTCATTGTTCTTTTATTGAACCTTAGCCTTAATCACTATCTTATCTTCTGAACTTATAGCATCGTCTGTTTCGTACTCTTCCCATTGGGTTAATTGGTCCTGAACTTTTGCAATGTTATTTATCCATTTGGAGATATCATCTATTATTGGATGTTTCTTTGCTATTTCTGCATACTTCGAACTATATCCTGTATCTTGTTCTTCATCATCCCAACATAACAATTCTACAAATTCCTCTTCACAAACACCTACCCCGAATCCTTCTAATGCTTCATCAGGTATCATATTCAATGCTCTCTTCAAATCATTTAAGTTTTTTATTTCCAATTTTATCACTCTCCTTTTGTTTATGGTTTCAAACACGGCTAATTTCTCTTTGAAATTATCCTATACCAAAAGGAAATTCCAACACTTTGTATTGAAATTACCTCTTCAGGATGTTTTCAACC
>SDBT01014504.1_pt1 | contig 12561 bp, 12 predicted proteins | sample 2277101 | NCBI WGS metagenome assembly SDBT01 (sample SAMN10404973, study PRJNA504765) | marine sediment metagenome | isolation source: marine sediment core GS10_PC15, 103 cmbsf | place: Arctic Ocean: Southern Knipovich Ridge | collected 2010 | reverse complement strand
AGAAGCTGGTGATACTATTCATATAAAAGGTCATACGACTGATTTTCAACAGATAATTAAATCGATGCAAATTGATCTACAAACAGTTGAAGCAGCAAAAAAAGGCGATAGTATTGGAATAAAGGTAAGTGAACGTGTACGCGAACATGATGAAGTGTACAAAGTATCTTAAAATTAAGATCGACCATAATAGTAAATACATTATATGTCCGGTAATAATATTGGATAATTGTCGTGAAGAAATCACCAAAGATAGTCAATTTATCATGGGGTAAAATCGAAGTTGAAGGATTTAATACTTTTAAGGATGTAAAACTATTCCCGGGGGGCTGCCGAGAGTGGAATTGGCAGGAAACAGGCACTAGTCATTCTCCCGGAATTCAATTTTCCGATGTTCAGGAATTATTAGATAACGATGCAAAAGTTGTAATCTTATCAGGAGGAGTTTTAGGTAGATTAAAAGTGCAAAAGGAAGTTGTAGAAAAATTAGAATCAAACGGTTTTACAGTTCATATTCTAAAGACAAAAGAAGCAATTAAGCTATACAATGATTTATCTAAATCTGAACCGGTTGGAGCGTTAATACATACTACATGTTAATCATCATCACCTTCATCATATTGCTATTTTTCATAATAGGTTTTTCCTTATTAATAGCTTCGCACTCATATAAATTCAAAAAAGAGCCAAATAAATATACACCCGCCGAGTACGGATTTGATTTTCAAGAAATAAAGATTCTAACGAAAAATAATAAATACTTGTACGGTTGGTGGATTCCGGCAGAGAATCCGAATAATGAAAATAAACCGACTATAGTTATCGTTCATGGTTGGTCTCGTAATGTAGACAGAAGTATGTCTTATATAAAAAGACTCCATCCCGCCGGATACAATCTATTGGCGTTTGATTCACGTTGTCATGGTAAAAGCGATGACGATATATATTCATCAATGGTGAAATTCATGGAAGACATTCGTGCAGCCATTGCATACTCCGAAAAACTGACCAACGTTGACACAAATAGAATTGGCGTTTTAGGATTATCAATCGGTGGGGCTGCATCATTGTATGCTGCAGCTTTAGATGAAAGGATAAAAGCTGTCGTTGTAATTGGAGCGTTCTCTCATCCTAAAAAAGTGATGGGAGATGAATTTAAAAAACGAAAAATTCCATATTTCCCATTTGTTTGGATCATTTTTAAATATATGGAATTCCGCATTGGAGCGAAATTTGATGATATTGCACCATCAAATAATATTATTAAATCGAATGCCAATATATTTCTTATTCATGGAATTGATGATATTACCGTACCAATTGAACAGGCTGATGAATTACACAAAGCCGGAAAATCTGACAAAGTTCAATTATGGAAAGTAGAAGGTAAAGGTCATTCCGATTGTAACCATCATCCCGGGTTTTGGGGTAAAGTATTAGATTTCTATAAATATAGTTTATAATAATAGTAATCATTATTATTATTGACAAGTGTATTTTTATTGTGTAATATTATTTCATTAAATATTGGAATAATAATGCGAAATAGTAAAAATAGAGACTTAATATTAAATATAGTTCAGGATACGCGAAATCATCCAACAGCCGATTACGTGTATGAAAAAGCAAGGATTGAACTACCAAATGTTAGCCTGGGAACAGTTTATCGAAATCTTGGACAATTAGTTGATAATAAAACACTTAGGTCAATAAAAATCGATGGTACAATTCACTATGATGCTGTTCTGGACGATCATCATCATTTTCAATGCAAAACTTGTAATAATATTTATGATATTGAAGTAAATCTGAAAGATTTTGGTTCACAAGTAGAATCAAAAACAAATCATAAAATAGATGGATGTGAAATTCATTTAGTTGGCACATGTAAAAAATGCCAAAACAATTAATTAATTTAAAAGGAATAAATTATGTTAGTAACAAAACCTGCACCGGATTTCAAAGCTACTGCCGTAATGCCGGACAATAGCTTTAAAGATCTTAGTTTATCGGATTATAAGGGAAAAAAAGTTGTACTTTTCTTTTATCCACTGGACTTCACTTTTGTATGTCCAACCGAGATAATTGCTTTTGACCATCGTTTAGCGGAATTTGAAAAACGAGGCGTACAATTACTCGGTTGTTCAATTGATTCGGAATTTAGTCATTTGGCATGGAAAACTACTGATGTCAATAAAGGTGGAATTGGGAACGTCAAATATCCTTTAATAGCTGACAAAGATAAATCAATTTCTCGTAAATACGATGTTTTGATCGGCGCAACTCCGGCTTATGTGGAAACTGAAGACGGTGTAGAAGAAACCACTGTAGGTGGAGATGTCGCTTTGCGCGGTTCATTTTTAATTGATGAAGATGGTATTGTACGTCATGCGGTTATCAACGATCTGCCGTTAGGACGTAATATAAATGAAATGCTGCGCATGATTGACGCCTTGTCATTCAACCAAAAGCATGGCGAAGTTTGTCCTGCAGGTTGGGAAGAAGGTGATACTGGAATGAAGGCAGATTCTGACGGTGTTGCTGATTATCTAGATAAGTACGCGAGCAAATTATAACACTTAGTCAACGATTCGCATTGACAACATAAATTCAATTAAAATAAAAAAGGAGTTTTTATGACACATAAATTGCCGGAGCTACCATATACAATGGATGCTTTACAACCGCATATCTCAAAGGAAACCTTGGAATATCATTATGGGAAGCATCATAATGCATATGTAACTAATTTGAATAATTTAATTTCCGGAACAGAGTTTGAAGATCTTTCATTAGAAGATATCATCAAGATGGCACCAGCCGGAATTCTTTTTAATAATTCAGCCCAAGTATGGAATCACTCTTTTTACTGGAATTGTTTGAGCCCTAACGGTGGAGGAGAACCAAGCGGAAAGCTTTTAGAAACCATCAACAAATCATTTGGTTCATTCGAGAATTTTAAAGAAAAATTCACAAAATCAGCTATTACCAATTTTGGGTCCGGTTGGACTTGGTTAGTAAATAGTGAAAACGGACTGGAAATCATTAATACAAGTAATGCGGGAACAGTCCTAACAAGCAGTAAAACAGCATTGTTAACATGTGATGTATGGGAGCATGCTTACTATGTAGATTATCGTAATGCACGACCAAAATATGTTGACGCATTTTGGAATTTGGTTAATTGGGAATTTGTAGAAGGAAATCTCGGCTAGTTTAGGGTAGAAAAAAGAAGTTCACGATCTTGTGAACTTCTTTATTTGATTTATATAGGATAATTGAATAGAATAATCTATTAAATAGGAGCAAAAAATGATTGCATTACAAGGAACAAGAACAGAACAAAATTTACTAAAAGCATTTGCCGGTGAATCACAAGCAAGAATGCGATATGATTATTTTGCCAAACAAGCAAAAAAGGAAGGACTCGAACAAATATCGGCGATTTTTGCCGAAACAGCTATGAATGAGAAAGAACACGCTAAACAATTCTTCAAGTTTTTAGAAGGCAGAATGGTTGAGATCACAGCAACGTATCCCGCTGGTAAAATTGGGACAACTTTAGAAAATTTAAAAGCCGCAGCCGATGGAGAAAATGAGGAATGGACTGAACTGTATCCTGCTTTCGCAGATATTGCTGAAGAAGAGGGCTTCAAAGATGTTGCAAATACTTTTAGAATGATCGCAAAGGTTGAAAAAGCTCACGAAGAAAGATACCGTACTTTATACAATAATCTTGAAGATGGCAGGGTATTTAAAAGAGCTGGAAAAGTTATATGGAAATGCCGGAAATGTGGATATTTACACGAGGGAAAAGGCGCCCCTAAAATGTGCCCAGCGTGTTTACACCCGCAAGCATATTTTGAAATTGTGGAAAAGAATTATTAACGCTATTCTGATTATAAAAAAAAGTCCTATTTTGTATGGGACTTTTTTTATATAAAATATGGTTGTCAAAGACAACCGTTTATAAATTCATTGTCCAATATATTATTTATTAATCCAAATTCAGGGATTTGATAATGAAAAAACTTGCAATTCAATTAATTCTTATATCACTTATATTTGCCCAAAACCCATATTTTCAGCAACATGTAGCTTATGCTATTGATGTAACATTGGACGATTCGTTGCATACATTATCAGCTTATGAAAAACTTACCTATACAAATAACTCACCTAATGAACTCGATTTTATTTGGTTTCATTTATGGCCAAACGCTTATAAGAATAATGAAACTGCCTATGGCAAACAAGAATTTGAAATGGGTTCAACTAGATTCTATTTTACCGATGATAATGACAGAGGATATATTGATAGTCTCGATTTTATAATCGAGGGTAAAAGTGTGAATTGGGAATATCACCCCGAATGGATAGATGTTGCTAAAGTTTATTTACCAAGTATACTTCTCCCGGGTGAAAGTATAATAATTGAAACACCATTTTTTGTCAAGATACCATTAGTGTTTTCACGGCTTGGGCATTCCGGGAAGCATTATGAAATTACCCAATGGTATCCAAAGCCGGCGGTATATGATAACGACGGATGGCATCCGATGCCATATCTTGATATGGGAGAATTTTACAGCGAATTTGGAACTTTCGATGTGAGAATAACTTTGCCAAAAAATTACAGGATAATGGCAACCGGAGATTTGATTGATGGAGAAGCAGAATATGCTTGGTTAGATTCACTTGCCATTGAAGCGGATGAACTGTATGGTCTTGAAAAGAAGGAATATAAAAGTAGAATAAAAGAATTAACAAAAAACAATGATGAAGAAACCGAAGAAATGAAAACAGTACATTTTCATCAGGAAAAAGTACATGATTTTGCCTGGTTTGCCGATCCAAATTGGATTGTTCGGAAAGGTGAATTAAAATTCGAGAAGTCGGGTAGGTCAGTAACCTTATGGAGCATGTATCTTCCGAAAAATGCTGAATTATGGGAAAATTCAATTGAATATCTTAATGATGCCACTTATTGGTACAGCAAATTTTATTTAGAATATCCCTATAATCATGTTACGGCGGTCGATGGTGATATGTCAGCCGGCGGCGGAATGGAATATCCTAATATTACTGTGATTTCAGAATTTCCATCTAAAGATTTGTTGGAATATGTAATAATGCACGAAGTTGGTCATAATTGGTTTTATGGAATTGCTGGGTCTAATGAACGTGACCATGCTTGGTTGGATGAAGGTTTGAACGAATATTCAAATATACGCTATTGGGAGAAGAAATATGGAGATAGAGGAGAAACAGTTATTATATTTGATTTTATACAGAACAAGTTAAAGATCGCAAACAAATTAAAAATGTCTTGGGTGAATTATATTGGATATAATCTACGTGCAATTAACGGTGATGAGCAACCTATTGAAATGACTTCAGCAGAATTTGATCGTAATAATTATGGTGCATTAATATATTATAAAACAGCCATTTATACTTATTATTTACAGCATTATCTTGGTGAAGAATTAATGGATAAAATCATGCAGGAATTTTTTGATAAGTGGAAGTTCAAACATCCGCAACCGGCAGATATTAGACAAGTATTTGAAAGTAATACTAATGCTGATTTAACATGGTATTTTGATGGAGTTTTAAACGACACTAAAACCGTTGATTACTGCATTAAAAAGAAAGGACAATCTTTCGTGGTTACAAATAAAGGTGAATTGACAGCTCCGGTTGAGATAGCTTTTTATGATAAAAATGATTATGAAATATCATCTAGTTGGTTGGAGGGCTTCACCGGATCAGAAACAGTTCAAGCCCCAGAAGGAACTGTAAAAGTAATTGCGGATCCTTCGGGCTTATTGCCGGATTTGAATAAAAGTAATAACGCTACAAAACATTCCGTTGGACTTGATTTTGTATTCGACGAACCGGATTATAATAAATTCAATATCTTTTGGCTCCCGTGGTTATTCAGTTTCAACGAATACAATGGATGGAGCCCGGGAGCTTTGATGTATAGTGGTTATACGCCAACTTTCAATTATGGAATATCGGTAAAACCGATGTGGGATTTTGCAAATAACAAATTAGTTGGAAGTGCTCAAGTCCAAAAGACTTTCTATCAATCACTAGGATTTAGATCGTTTACTCTGGCAGCCGGTTATAGCGAGTATCAAGGCAGGATAGGCGGCAAATTTGCTTTTAACGGATTAATTCGGAAACCGATCGTTTCGACTCCGGCAATCCGATTAAATGCTAATGTTTATACCCATGACATTGATAGTGATGCTGTTATATCAGAATATTACTCGGCCGGTAAATTTTTAATTGGTGAATTTGGAATCAATTATAGTCACAGACCTACTCCTTTATTGAAATATTCTGTTAACGCCGGATTAATGTCATCTTTTTGTAAAAATGAATTCTCAAAATTTAGCCTAACCGGAAATATCCACTGGAGAAATTCAAAAAATAGTAATACAAATTTAAGAGGTTGGGTAGGTTCATTCTTGAACAATAAATTTATACCACGTCAATATTATAACTATTTAAGCGGTGGAGTTGATCCGAATTTTAATTCAACATTTGTATTCAACCGTATGAAACTTGAAGATAATACTTATCCGGCAATATATAATAGACAATATATTCAAGACGGACCTGGTTTACGTGGTTTAGTGATGAATGACGATCGAGTTATCTACTCGAGGGAAACTAGCTGGGGATTAAACTTAACGCAGTCATTCACGAACATGCCGCTTGAGCTTTTTGCGGATTTCGCTGGAGCGACCGATCTACTAGACAACTATTTTGATATTGGTTTAGTAATCAATATTAGCATAATTAGGCTGTATTTACCTATCTACCAAAGTTGGGGTGAGGAATCGCTATTATCTGATTTTGATTGGATAAAGGAAAAAATGAGATTTGAATTTGTCTTCGATTTAAATTCAATTAATTTCTAAAATAAATATTATATTACTGATAAAATAAAGCATCTTCAAAACAGATGTTTTATTTTTGTTACTAACACTCGTAAATTTAACCCTTTGGAAAGTACGATTTTCTAATATTTTATTTATTTTGAGGTTAATATTTAATGAAAACTTGGAACAAAAAAACATTTACTGAAGAATTACGGAAAAATTGCTCAAGGGAAGTAACTAAAGTTGGAATCGAATTAATTAAATTCTCCGAGAAATATGCTGCTAACATTACTTGGGGACGCGGTAGCGATAAGGGCACGCTCACATTCAGATCCGAATATGATCAAGGCTTAATCCCATTATTTCATCTTAGTTCCGATGGGAAAATAAATTTACTTATTAATTTTTTAAGGAGTAAGGAAATTCCCAAACAAGTAATTAGAGATATTGTGTTAAAACTAGAATCTAATTTTCTCCGAGATTATGATGAAGAATTATATCCTTCGGATATTTTTGAAAATATAGATGACTTATTCCATACAAAAGCACAATTAGATAAATTTTTAAAAACTATTGAAGGTGTTGTTTACCGATTGAAACAGTAAACAATTATTTATTATCAAATAAAATAGCTCTGTTATTAAATATGGCCGGGCTATTTTTATAACTTTAAAACACACAAAGATTTGAAGAGAAATTAGATTATCAGTGGATTTAATCAGGAACAATGATGGATATTAATTTAAAGGAAATTAATTCATATACTCAGGAAATGACTGTCGGTCTGGAATGGAATGAATTATCAGATGATTTCAACAAATTTATCGGGAAATTTGGTAAGCAAATAAAAATGCCCGGATTTCGGCCAGGTAAAATACCGAAGCCGGTCTTGATCAAAAAATTTTTACCGTTAATTGAATCTCAATTTGTCGATGATAATGTACAAAATTATTATTTAGAAGCGCTGCGTAAAAAAGATGTAATTCCGGTTAATAAGGCTGAGATAAAAGATGTACATTTCCATCGTGACGAGCATTTTAATTTTACGGCAGTTTTTGAGGTGGAAGTTGATATCAAGTTTCCTTCATTAAAAATGAACAGCATCATAGTAGAAAAAGTGGTTTATAAAACTGATCGGGAAGATATTAATTTTGCAATTGATGATATGCGCCGCTCACGCGCCGAAATGCGTACTGTCGAAGATGGTGCTAAGAATGGTGATTTTATTTTAGCTGACTTACAAAAGATTGATGAATCCGGTTTACCGATAATCGGAGAAAAACTGGAAAAACGCTACATCAAAATCGGTGATGGTATTTTTACAGGCGCTAATCAAAAGAAGCTGATCGGAGTAAAACCAGGTGAAAAAATGAAAATATTGATTCCCGAAGGTGAAGAGCAAAAAGAAGTTCCCTACGAAATTAGTGTTATAAATGTGGAAGAAGAAATTTTGCCTGAAATCAATATGGATTTTGTCAAACAGATGGATCCTGATGCAAAAGATATTGAAAGTTGGAAAAACGCTGTTCTAGAACAAATTGAAAAAAATTACCAAAAGCGTGCTCATGAGCAATTTGACAGAAATATTTCCGATGCTATGATCGAAAAAATAAATCCGGAATTTGCACCATCTATGGTAGAATCATATCTGGACCATATTATTGAAGATGTGAAGGCAAATAATCAAGGTACCAAAATAGAAGAAGAGAAAGTACGCGAGACATATCGACCCTTATCTGAACGTAATTTAAAATGGTATTCAATTCGGAAAGCGATAATAAAAGATCAGGATTTAAAGATATTGGCCGATGAGGTAAAAACGGAAATTGAACGCTTGAAAGCGGAATCGCCCAAACAGGCGCAAGAAATTAATAAATTCTACAAAAAACCAAGCAATCGCACAAGAATTGAAGATGCATTAATGGAGAAAAAAATTATCGCGTATCTTACTAATTTTGTAAAGGTTAAAGAAATAAAAGTATATACAAAAGATCTGCACAAAAAAAATATTTAGGAGAGAATTATGAACAATACAATATCTCAATTGATTCCAATGGTAGTTGAGCAAACCGGACGACATGAACGTGCGTATGATATTTATTCACGGCTGCTTAAAGACCGGATCATCTTTTTAAGTACGTCAATTGATGATCATGTGTCGTCTTTAGTCGTCGCGCAATTATTATTTTTAGATGCGGAGGATTCCAAAAAAGACATTTTCCTTTATATCAATTCTCCCGGTGGATTTGTCTCAGCCGGTCTCGGCATTTATGATACAATTCAATATATTAAGCCTGATGTAGCTACAATTTGTATTGGACAAGCGTCGAGCATGGGGGCATTTTTACTTGCCGGTGGTAAAAAAGGTAAACGCTCAGCTTTGCCAAATGCACGTATTATGATTCATCAACCGCTCGGCGGTGTCGAAGGTCAGGCGAGTGACATCAAAATTCAAGCAGATGAAATATTATATTTAAAACAAACTATCAATAAGATTTTAGCGGATAACACGAATAAAACGCTAAAACAAATTGAGAAAGATACAGACCGTAATTTTTTTATGAATCCCAAAGAAGCAATAAAATACGGAATTATAGATAATATATTGTCCTCTAAACCTTAAACAAAACCAATTTCAGCGTTTGCCAAATTGGTTTTTTGTATTGATTATTAAGGGGGGAAATAAAACCAGTTTAGTCTCCACCGGTTAGCGGATTCGGAAACTGGTTTTAATATTATTTATTTCATCATTAACATTTTGCGAGTTTGAATGAATCCTTCAGCTTCCATCCGTAAGAAGTAAACCCCACTGACAACGTGCTGATTCAGCATATTAATTCCTTCCCAAGTGAAAGAATAATTCCCGGCGAATAGATTCCTGTTTTCGGAGTAAAGCACTCGTCCTAATAAATCATGAACAGTGAATTTAACTAATCCGTCTTTTGGAGTAGAAAACCTAAAGGTTGTACTCGGATTAAATGGATTCGGGTAATTATGCGCCAAACTAAATTCGTTGGGAATTGCTACAATTCCGCTTTGATCGATGGCCACATTAGTACTACCATCGCTTAAAAATGCTCTAATCATATACTTCCAAATAAATCCCTCATTGTTAGCGTCACCTACGGGATAAACCCACATGGCTTGAAAGTTTGCAAGTGAATAGAATAATGTATGGTCATTACCAACTGGAATTTCAGAAACAGCGCTTATACCTGGAACGGAGTTATCGGGACCAATAACACCACCAACAATAAAATCATTGGCAGCGTCAATATTTTGCGATGTTAAATCAATAGTATACCAACCGGGCGAACCTCCAACATTGGAATTAACAACTTGTAATGGTGATAAGACATTACCAAATGGAGTATTGGTTGAGTTTGGAGGTATATTAGTGAACTCATTAATCAGAATTGGAATTCTACCATTCCCCTGAAATGCGATTCTTACGCTATCTAGCTTGAATCCTGGCAAGCCATCAAAATATACCGCAACCGTATCGCTTTCATTTAAATTAAGCGCTGCTCCATCAGCAGGTTCTCCTGTTTCATATGCTAAAACAATTGGACCTGTTGGTGCAGTCCCAGTTGCAACATATGAATAATTCTTACTAGCTCCAGCAGATTGATTATAGATTAAAAAAGTAATTTCACGATAAGTTGTCCCATATTCTGTTGGAGAATATGGAATCCCACTCTCAATTTCATCAATTTTTAAACTACCAATATTAAGAGCTTTTACAATTAATGGTAAACTAAAGGTAAATGTAATATCAAGGTCATCGCCACCTGTAAAAGTTATATATTCTGCTCCAAACGGAATAATATTACCTGAACCTTGTCCGCTGTTGCCAATGTGTGTTGCCACTGGAACCGGTTTAGACAATGGAGAATATTGATATGTATATCTTGTATCACCTGAGCTACTATTAGCATAATTTGCAATTAGCCATTCTTCAAATACCTCAAAAAATCCTCTTTCCGCATCATAGACATGGAATGTATCATCAAAATCACTCCATAGTGAATGGTGGTTATTCACCAATTCTTTTAAAATTCCGGCCGGGAATTGTTCGTAAATATATAATGTCCAGAATGCTGCACGCGAATAATCATCTAATACATCACCTGTTTCATCCCAACTCAACAGATTAACATTTGTGTTTTGAGTATATTTGCTATTACTGCGCACGCCATAACCGCAAACGTAGGATGCAATTTCGGAAAGCCCCTCATTAACAAAACTCATTTCTCCTATATCATGTTGCCAATGGATCATATGCTGGAATTCATGTGCAGTTGTATTTAACACATCCGTTTGATCGTTAATCAAATCTGCCGGGTTACTGTCCATATAAAATATTTCAGCTACATTGCTTCGCGTGTAAGTGGTATCCCCTTGTTGATCTACGGTATAGAATGTTTTATCATCATATTCATTAACGGAGTAAAAATAGCCTGCTACGTATCCACCGGAACCATCATAACCATCTATTATATCCAATATTAGTATAATGATTTTTGGATCATTATCGACATCAGGAGGATCACCGAACGTTTCTGTATCTATCTGAAATATACCTTTGTCTGCATCTGCCGGAGTAGAATTATCAAATGCTTCAACTATAGCATTGACGGCATCTTGGTCAACTCTATCAGTTCCCCACATAGCGTCTTCAACAAAAACATAGCAATTTGTACCAACTGCTTGACAAGTTGAAGGCACCAAGTATTGCTCTTCTCCGCTATCTTGTTCCTCAAAATAATCTGCCCACCAATCTTTAGTGTCACCACTTGAATATTCCACCGGTGATACAATAAGTTTTTGTAATTTTGTATATTCAGGATGAGCGTCTAAATAATCTCGAATCTTTTGTTCCTTCTCCCGTAATAAATGTGAGCCGGGTATGGGGTATGATTCCTCTTGAATAGCCTCCTGAACAGATGCTTCTTGAACAATAGATTTTACTTTCTGAGCAAAGGTAGTATAGTGTATGCAAAAAATTATTGATACAAGTAATAGTGCGCGTTTCATAATCATTTTCTTTGATTTAAATCATTATTTTCTAAGTCTTTAACAGAATATCCGTTTACAATAGCGATGTTCAATTCATCATATTTTTTAATCTCAGCATAATACAGATTTACAGTCATTCCCTGTAATTGCCATAAATCTTTTTTAAGTGAATCAGCACACTCTATTTTATATATCGTACCATCTTTAGAATCCAGTGCTAAATATGTAAAAGGTTCATTGCCGGCCACATATAATGTACCACTTAATTTAACTGTGTTACAACTTCCGGCACAGCCGATAATACCTAGTATAAAAGAAAAAATCAGAATTATTACTAATTTGTGCATTTTAAATAATTTCCTGAATTACTTATGATATAATACTATCTTTATTAGAGTTGGCGTGAAATTTAATGTAGTTATATGATAATATTTATAAAAAGTTTTGCGAAATATATTGAATAAGTATTGACATCGATTAAAGGAGAGAATTAACTTTCCTGGCTTCATTCTGAAGCAATATTGTTATTTGAAAATTTGGTATGCGTGGGTCTAATGAAGTCAATTAAATCAACACTCGACATAATAATATAAACATACAATGGAGAGTTTGATCCTGGCTCAGGACGAACGCTGGCGGCGTG
>SDBT01014503.1_pt1 | contig 12561 bp, 9 predicted proteins | sample 2277101 | NCBI WGS metagenome assembly SDBT01 (sample SAMN10404973, study PRJNA504765) | marine sediment metagenome | isolation source: marine sediment core GS10_PC15, 103 cmbsf | place: Arctic Ocean: Southern Knipovich Ridge | collected 2010 | reverse complement strand
ATTTATTACAATCCTATCCGGCGGAATCCCCATTTCGCTTATCATAATATTGACCTGCTTGGCAATGTTAATATCTATAGGCGATTCTCCAATTATACTATGCCCATCGGCAAGGCACGAAGCCGTCAGTGTTTTATAATTTTTATCTGTTGCGTCACCTAAAAGACACCTTTCCCCTTTAGAAACTTCGCTTACCTTGGCCAATACTTGATTATCCTTATCATTATCTCCTGAGCCTAAAATTATAATGGGCACCTTAACCGCTTGTAATATATCGCGGAGGAGCTTTGATGCATCTTGGGCTGATTTGTTGCCAAAGTCGGGATGCGTTCCCTGCAACTTTATGCACAAAAGTTCGGATTTGTAAACCTCCGTGCATTTGACTGCCCACTTTACAGGGTCTTTGAATACATCTTTAAACGGCTCTTTTAACACACTAGGCCATTCAACAGGCTCTATGTCCCATATCTCCATTGCTATAGCCGGCTTGTTTGGCATCTCGCCCTCTGGAAATAAATAAGGCAGCGTAGACTCCCCTCCGACTTTAATCGTAAAATCCCTTGTCCCGCCTTCTTCTTTTGTGGCACCGAGCGTGATTACATTTATTGAATTTGTCCACTTTTCTTTTAGTTCTTCCATGGTCCTTTCCTTTTCCTCTGGCAATTTGTAGGCCGCCCTTAAGGCCCGCCTACTGCATTAGGAATTCCCTTTAAGGATTTCGTAAGACCCTTCATGGCTTTGACTGCTGGCGAAGTCTCCTCTAAATCAAATATGGAACCGCCCTCAACGCTTATTTTTTCTAAATTTTCATCGTAAGGAATTAGACCTGCAAGCCTTAATCCCGTTTTATCAATTTCGCTTTGCAGCCTCATGGCATCTCCGGAAACCCTGTTTAAAACGAGAAATTTCTCGTCAACTTTAATATCCAGACTGTCTACCAGAACTGAGATGTTTTTAGCGCTTCTTATGCCTATAACGGAGAAATCGGATGTTATAAAAAGCGAGCTTATCTTGCGCATCAACCTCCTTGAGAGGTGCTCCATACCTGCTTCATTATCTACAACAACAAATTCATAATTCCTTGCCAGTTTCTCTATTGTGTCTCTTAGGAGATTATTTGCGTAGCAATAACACCCGGGGCCCTCCGGCCTGCCCATAGATAAGAGATCAAAAAAATTGGATTCTTCTAAAGATTCCTGTATCTTAAAATCAATATATCTTTGTTTGGTTATACCCGGCGGCATGCTACCAGAGTTTTTATTAATACCTTCTACTATATCCATAACAGTTTCATTGCGCTTTAAGCCCAACCACTGCCAGAGATTATGGTTTGGGTCGGCATCTATAGCTAACAGCGAGCCCGCCTCATCCTTAAGCGCCCTTATTATCAAGGCTGCCAATGTAGTTTTGCCTGTCCCGCCTTTGCCTGCCATTGCTATTAGTTTCTTCATTTTACCGATGGAAATTTCTCCAAATCTGTATGTGGAAAAAAGAGACCCGAAACATACTCATCCATATAACCGGGATCTTTGCTCAACTCTATATAGGTCAATTTTCGCGCTATAGCTTCCGCTTTTTCCATAGCTTCGTATGAAAGAAGAATCTCGCGCGAGCCGACTAACGAGCTATTTCCGATAAACTTAAACCGCTTCCTCGGTAAATCAGGTAAAAGACCTATGCATATAGCCTTCTCTATGTCTATACAAGTTCCAAAACCGCCGGCAATATAAACCCTTTCAATATCATTAAAGGTTAAATCCATTTTCTTAACAAGGATTGAAGCGGCAGAGTATATAGCAGCTTTTGATCTTTTTAAATTTTCTATATCGCTTTCTCGAATAACTATATCGAAATCTCCATCAGCTTCCTTTTTAAAGGTTAGGATGAATTCTGCTTCATCTTTAGACTTCCTTATCCTTTTTGACCTGATAGCGGTATTTATTTTACCGTCTCTATCTATAATTTTTGCTTTAAAAAGTTCCGAAATAGCATCGATGTAGCCAGAACCGCAAATGCCTCGGGGCCGCGCCCTGCCTATCGTTTCTATTTTAACATTTAATTTAGAATCGATTTTCACTTTTTCTATAGCGCCGTTTATCGCTCTCATACCACAAGATACACCGCTACCCTCAAATGCGGGCCCGGCGCTTGCGCTGCAACAAACCATCCACTCTTTGTTACCCAGCACTATTTCGCCGTTTGTCCCGATATCGATCAGCAATGTTAGCGGCTCCTCCTCACTCAAACCGCTTGCCAATACGCCGGCAGTAATATCGCCGCCTACGTATGTGCTTACGCCCGGTACACAAGATAACAAACCGCGAGGATGAACTTTTATGCCAGCTTCTGCTGCTCGAATAGTCGGAACAAAATTGGCAGTCGGCACATAAGGCTCTCTTCTTATAAAAGTAGGATCTACCCTGAGCAATAAATGAACCATGGTAGTATTTCCTGCGCATATTACGCCTGTTACATTATTTAAATTAACATCACACTCTCTTGTCAGTTCATTTATAATTGCATTCATGTTATCAATGACTGCGTGATGCAACCTTTCCAACCCATGTTTTTCGGTAGCGAATATGATCCTCGTTATAACATCGTCACCAAATGCTATCTGTTTATTATGGGTTGCCTTTGTGCCCAGAATCTTTTTTGTGTTTAAATTCACTAACTGAGCTGTAACAGTTGTAGTTCCTATGTCAAATGCAATGCCAAAATTCCTATTCTGCGTATCACCCGGTTCGACAATTACAATTTCTGTTGTCTCATTCCTTTTTCCGAGCGTTGCCGTGACTTTCCAATCACTCTGCCGCAAAAGGCTTCCTAATTTTCTTATATTTCTTAAGCCCGTCTGCATTATCTCGACATCGCCCTTTTTTCTTATCTGTCTATAAAGTCTTTCCAAATCGCTAACTTGATCTTCCATGGTTGGGGGCGGTACTTCCAAATATATTTTTGTTGCCAGGGGACTATGTGTAAAAACCTTTTCATCTATTATGGGTTTTCCCGCAGATACATTTTCTGCGGTTGAATACATGCCTTTAAGGCGTAAGAATTTGGCTTCCTCGTCTTTTATTTTATCTAATAAGAGCCTCGACTCCTTTGGCACATTGACTACCAGATCTCCCTGTATGGTCGTTAAACACGCAAGGGCATAACCTTTTTCTCTCTCAGCATGTGAAATCCTTCCGGTGGGCTCGGTTCTATAATTGCCTTTCTTTATCAACACCTTGCATCTGCCGCAAATACCGTCGCCGCCGCAACTTGAGTTTATATACACACCGCAGGCAATTGCTGTTGCCAGTAAATCCGCTCCGTGTTTTACCGAACAGGTTTTCTTACTTGGTAAAAATGTTACTTTACACTTCTCTGTTTCCATCTTTTCTCCAGAGCTCTCAAAAAAGTTGGTATCCCGGATGCCTCCCTCGGACCCACCGTAACCTTCCAACCCGATTCTTCTTCTATCTTACCGCTTAAAACCGCGACATACCCTGGTATTATAATATTGTTATGCGAGACCTTTTCTTTTACCCCGCTCTTATTCAGGGCCCTGGTAATAGATTCGGCCGTAAACTTTTCAGCAGCCCAGGCAGTAAGAACCGACATGCCTTCCGAGTCACACGAAATAACGTAGGCTGGTTTTTTGCTCGCTTCTACCTCTGCCTCCACCGTGTAATAAGTCAATGAAAAATTAGTTGTAACCAATACAGGGGATTTATCCGTAGGTTTTCCCACCTCGTATATCTTTGGTTCAACCTGAAGCGGCTTTTGGGGATCTGTGTAAAGATTCTGCCTAATCGTGAGAATGCTTAGAACCTGCCATGGCGCCCTATTCTTCAATATGCAGATACCGGCATATTTTGCGACATAGCTAGCGGCGAAGCTGGCCTCTTCAAATAAATCCTCTGAAGCCGAAATCGTAAATGTCGGATAACCAAATGGCCTAAACGTCTTTTTCAGGGCCATTCTCCTTATTTGAGTCAAATCCCAGAGTTTTCCCGACAAAGATTTTTCACCCGTGTATAATATCAAGTCCCTGATGCCGGCCTGGTTAATATTTTTTACAAGCGATTCCAGAGACTGCAGATCTTCGCCCATAACTATAATCGGCACTTTATACGTTTTTGCCAAATCGCTCATATTTTTGAGATTTCTCTCGGTACAAAATCCTATAAGCGGTTTTTTATCCTTACAAATTTCTAATGCCTCTTTCAAGGCATCCGTTTTTTCATTAATCAATACAAGCGGCAAATCTATCCCCTCGATTATAGTTTTAAGCGCACACAAAAATTTATCTTTATCCGAGCGGCCCTGTAGCGCTATTAAATTTACTTCGATTTTCTGACCCACTCTTTCAAACTGCAATTTTTTAATTTCGGAAACGGTTTTTTTAATCTCGTCCTCGGATGAGCCCTCTTCTATCAAAAAACCTATTCCTGTAGGGTGGTAGAATTTTTCTTCGTGTCTGAACATAACTGTCTCATTGCCTATATCCAGCTTCTTATCGCCTGAACCGATCGTAATCAATCTTATCGGCGGTTCGGATGCGCTTTCAAGGGCTCCTTTAGCATCCTCGCTTACATCGGGGCATTTATCCAGGGAAATTTTCTTCTGGGCAAGGGCCATTGCAAAAGCAAGACACGTAGGAAACCCGCACTTTTTGCAATTCGTCTTTGGTAATAATTTGTATATTTCTAATCCACTTAATCCCATCCATTCCTCCTACATAAGCGGTTCCATTTTTAGCGCAGGATGCCCTACACTTTCAAGATGCTTCAGGAGGTCTGCCGATTCCACTGCCACCGTCTCATCCGCTATCTTATCGAATAAATCCGGCATACCTTCTTCTTCGCACCTTTTCTTCAATTTGTCTTTTAATGCCGCCTTTAGTTCCTTCGGCATCCAGAGGAGCCTTTTAATTCCGCCATCCGCTGAAATAAATTTTTTACTCACGATATAAAGCCTTCCGACTCCCATAAAGCCTGGGGTCTGATTTCCGCCTCCGACTGAACCGGCTAGTGTTGAAAATTTCATTCCTGCGGGCGTAACGCCGGGGTATTCCCTGTTTACAACCATAAAACCGTTTGCCTCGGGCAAGATCGCAATAACGCATTCGAAGCAGCCGCAACTTGTCTCAGGAGAAGTCATAATAGAGTAGCCATGAAATCTTTCGAGCGTCTTATTGGATTTCTGATAAATAAAATCGTTGACGCCTTTCCATTCCCCTCGGACAGGATCCAGTACTTCACCTTTTTTTATGGGCTGATTCGGCCCTGAAGGATTTAGTTCGTAGCAGGCCTTTGCATCGAGCCAGCTATATGCGCCGCAAAGACCTAATCGTTCCGGCTTGACTATACATACATGATTCGGAGCAAATGACTGGCATAATGTGCACGAATAAAAGGTATCAATGCTTTCATCGGTCATTCCGGCTATTCTGTCATCCCTATGATTATAAGCGGCTTCTGCCTCCGGCATAACTTTATTAACGCCGTCCTCCGTAGTAAATATTGTGATTTCGGCCTTATCTACAATTTTACTGAACACATCATGAAACCTCGCATGGATAATTACGCCGAAGTCTTTTATTTTTAATCCCTTTTTGCGCGCTTCTTTGGAAATCCTCATCCAACACATATTTCTCTGCCCCATATGGAATATACCCATTGCCTCGTTTAAAAATGAATGAAGCTGTCTTTCAAGAATAGGGGTAAAATCTTCCTGCATTTTTCTACCCGCGACTTCAACCAGGATGCCCAAGGGATATGCGGAGCCCTCCTTCATATCATCTATCTCAGGGCCTACAACCTCAATCTTATTATCCTCTATTTCGCCCAATTTTTTCTGTCTTACATATTCGAATGCCTTTGAAAATTTCCCCCCGAATTGGACGTACATCTGTTCTCTTCTTACACGTTCACCCTCAAATGCCGGGCTGTATGATACAGGAATTGGAATTTCGGATACCTTGACTTTAACGCCCCGCACCTCTATGCATTTTTGAACAATCCTTTTATAATCAAGTTCTTTTACTAAATGTTCAAAAGTACATATGCCTGATGGCTTTATTTCCGGGATATCCGTATCGGCGATAATAGGAAATCCCATATTGATTGCCCCGGCACCCGTAGCATATTTAATGTCGTCCAGCTTGCCCAGGGTTAATCCAAATGCAAAAACTCTTTCCTTACAATATAATAGACATTCTTTGGCCTTACCCGGTTTAATACCGCCGAAAGTCAACGCTCCTCTAATTGCCCAATTCAAAGGATAAATACCCGATATGGTATCCCTGCCATAGGGCACGATATATGTATCCCAACCCATTTCTACTTTTTCCTCTTTGAGTTGGTCTATTATGCTCCTACCGTTGGTGCTGGAGCCGACAAATGTCATTATGCTCCTTTTTTGAAGCTCTCTTACAAGCCTAACGGCAGTTTTGTTATCAGGGGCTGCGCCGAGGATGGCTGCAAAACCCGGCATCCTTCCATCAACGAGTTGGATGCCAAGTGTTCTAAGAATGGTATCTGTAAAAAATCCATTACAATCCGGCTGCGGTTCTTTTCCGTATACATATCTGATTGCGCAAATAATCTCTTCGGCTAAAAGGGTCGCAATTCCGGAGTCAAGGGCATCTCCTAGATAAGGCAGCCAATTTGAATCAGACGGCTCATCATGTAAAAGAGACTTAGATTCTTTTAACACCGGTAAGATATCGTTTAGTGTCTTTACCTCGCTGCCCAGAAGTGCATTGGCCATAGGTAAGTAAAATGCTGTTTCAGGAAACTCAACTTTTTGATCTTTACCTTTTTCTTCAATAGCTTTGTTCAAACTTTGTTCGGCCTCTTTAACCAATGCCCTTGCGCCTCTTATAGCGGCGCCCGCAACTATTTTAGACATGTACCTTCCCTTTCTTTATAGATTTTATTTGTTTTCTCAATTTTTTGCGCTTGCACACTTCACAAATTTCAAATATTTCATCCGGTAGATCGATTTTCTCCTTTATGTAATCCAACTCCCTTATTGTAGCAAAATGTTTTCCGCAGCTTTTGCATGCGGCAAGTTCTATTTCGGTATTTCCGTGCATTTTACGAATTTTATTTACGTCCTCAAGCTTTATCGCTCCTGTCGGGCACAAGAAGGCGCAAGCACCGCAGCCAATACAGGCCTCTGAAGCTGAGTCAAAAGGAGTCGCAATCTTTCTTGTCAAACCACGGTCAACAAAGCTTATCGCACTTTTTCCAATAATATTCTCACACACCCTAACGCAATGGCCACAAAGAATGCATTTGTCTTTCTCGGCTTCAAATCTTACGTTATCAATCCCCAAATTTCGTGCCAGCTTCTTTATTTCTTCTGCATCCGGACAGCGCGCCAGAAGTAACTCCACTATGAACTTCCGCGCCTTTTTTACACTCTCAGAATCAGTTTTGACCACAAGACCATCCCATACAGAGTAAGTGCATGCTGTCGTCAATTTCGATCCCTTTGGCGTTATAATCTCAACCATGCATACCCTGCAAGAACCATAAGGACCTAGAGATTCGTGGTAACATAAGGTTGGAATTTCTATACCCAAACTTTTTGCCGCCTCAAGTATCGTAGCCCCTTCTTGGATTTCGATGTTTGAATCGTTTATTTTAATTTTTATTAATTTGCTCATGCTTTCTTTATTGCATCAAATTTACAAGTTTCCAGACATAGCCCGCATTTAATGCAAAGATTCTGGTCTATTTTATGGGGCTTTTTCTTTTCCCCGGATATTGCCTTCTCCGGACAAACCTTACTACATGCAGCACAGCCTGTGCATTTATCTTTTTTTATGGAATAGCGAATGAGATTACGACATACGCAAGCAGGACAAATTTTGTTTTCTATATGTGCTTGATACTCATCTGGAAAATAGCGGATTGTTGTCAATACCGGATTTGGTGCACTAGACCCCAGGGCGCAAAGAGAAGTTTCTTTAATCCTTATTCCCAACTCCTCCAAAAGTTGTATATCACCCTTTCTACCTCTACCTTTTGTGATTCTGGTTAATATATCGAGCATATGTTTTGTTCCTTCTCGACAAGGAGTACACTTGCCACATGATTCATTTCTTGTAAAAGAAAGGAAGTACTTGGCGATGTCTACCATGCATGTATCATCATCCATAACAATCATACCACCCGAACCCATCATTGATCCTGCTTCAGTAAGTTTTTCATAATCTACGGGAAGGTCAAGGAGTTTGGCGGGTATGCAGCCGCCTGAGGGGCCGCCTGTTTGAACCGCTTTGAACTTTTTATCTTTTGGAATACCGCCGCCTATATCATAAATGAGTTCTCGTAATGTTATTCCCATAGGAACTTCAATAAGCCCTGTATTTCTTATTTTTCCAACGAGAGAAAAAATCATAGTTCCTTTACTTTTTTCAGTTCCTATCTTAGCAAACCATTCCGCACCCTTATTTATAATCAGTGGAACAGTCGCCCATGTTTTCAGATTATTAAGCACAGTCGGTTTGTCCCAAAGCCCTTTTTCGGTAGCATGTATATGTTTAAATCTTGGCTCGCCAAGCCTGCCTTCAACGGAAGCAAAAAGCGCCGATGACTCGCCACAAACAAATGCACCGCCGCCGCGCACGACATTTACCGAAAATGAAAATCCAGAACCGAGAATATCTTTACCTAAGAAACCTTTCATCTGGGCCTCTTTAAGAGCGATCTCGACATGCTCTATTGCAAGTGGATACTCGTTTCTTACATATATATATCCTTCATGCGCCCCAATAGCATATCCACCTATAATCAAACCTTCTATTACACTATGGGGATTTCTTTCCAAAATGCTTCTGTCCTGGAATGTTCCTGGGTCTCCTTCATCTGCGTTGCAGATAATATATTTTGGTTCTCCATGGGCTTTTCTGCAAGATTCCCATTTTCTACCGGTTGGGAACCCTCCTCCTCCGCGGCCTCGAAGACCTGATCGTTTTATCTGGGCTATTATCTCTTCCGGTTTCATGTCTTTAAGTACTTTTTTAAGGCCCTTATATCCTCCACAAGCTAAATAGTCATTTATGTTCTTTGGATCAATAAGGGCGTTGTTTCCGAGAAGGAGACGCTGCTGTTTTCTAAAAAATGGTATTTCATCATAAAAAACTGTCTTCTTGCCTGTTAAAGGATCTGTGTACAAAAGATTATCGATTATTTTTCCCTGGCTTATTGTATTATTTACTATCTTTTTCGCATCCTTAGGATTTATTTTTTGGTAAAATATTGCCTTGCTCGAGTCTGGCCAAGTGGAAATTACAACATTGGGTTCAACTTCACAGAAACCGTGACAACCCGTCACTTTCAATGTGACCTTATCTTCTAACTTGTCTCTTTTAATCTGCTTTTGAAAAGCATCTACGACCTCCAAAGAACCGCGTGCCCTTCCGCAGGTTCCAGATGATATTGTTATGCAGGGTTTCTTAATCGGTTTCTTTGTTTTTTCTTTAGCCATGTTTTTTGTATCTTTCCAGGATTAAGCCCACTTTTTTTGCGGTCAGTTGACCGTAGTATTTATCGTTTATCACCATGACTGGTCCGATTGCGCAACATCCAAGGCAATTTACTGTCTCGAATGTAAAAAAGCCGTCCTTTGAAGTCTCGCCAATATCAACTTTGAGTTTTCGTTTAATTTCATCCGCAATCGCATCCGCACTCCTTACATGGCATGCCGTCCCCATGCACAAAGCTACAAGATATTTACCACGCGGCTTTAAACTGAAAGCTTTATAAAAAGTCGCCAAGCTATAAACCTGGCTTACGGGAGCGTTTAATTTTTCTGCAATGTATGTAAGCACCTCTTCTGGCAAGTGATTATATTGATTCTGGACTTCCTGGAGCATGCCAATAAGACCGCTCATTCGGCTTTTATGACGCTTGATTATATCATCTACCTTTTTCGCCATTAGATATTATCCTTGTTCTTAAAGCTTACCAGATATTTTTTTATTTTTTCTTTAACTACCTCTTCTATTGACATAAATTTTAATGCCTGCGTAGGGCATCCTTGAACGCAAGCGGGGTTCTCGCCTTTTTTAAGTCTTTCAATACAAAGATCGCACTTGATGATTGCTTTTCCTTTTTTATCCATGCTGATCACGCCGAACGGGCATACCAAAATACACATTTTGCATCCTATGCACAGCTCATCCTTAATCAAAACAGGGCTTTCCTGATCAACTCTATCTATTGCTTTTGTTGGGCATATTTTAATACAGGGGGCGTCTTCACAGTGTCTGCACTGAAGGGGAATTGCTTCTCCTTCGATAGACTCCACTTTTACTCGAGGCTTTGAAAGCGGTTCCTCAAATATGGCTTTTTCAAGAACCTTGAATTTAGAATGCGCAACAGCGCATTGCAATTCACAAGTTTTGCAAGCCACACATTTTTCAGGATCTATGATAATAATTCCATTTTTTTTCATAGTTTCACGTCTTTATAGCGGCGACCTTCTCCTTATACATACTAGGTACGAGTTTTAATGCCTTTCTCTTCAAATCGATATGTCTTATCATTGCATGAGCTGCTTTTATAGGATTTTCTTCGAAAGCAAATTTACCTCCAACAACCTCTTCGATTCCGGACGTAATATATTCGGTAAGCGCCTTGCTTCCTAAAACAGGGTGCGGTTTTCCGAAAACAGTAAATACCCCGCTTGCTACAAAATAAAAACCGATAGTAACGGCTTTTTCGCTCATCCATTCGGGAGCCGCGCCTGCGCCCGGCAGGTCGCTGATATCGTCCCCCAGGCCGCCTTCCTTTACAACTTCGGAAAGGAGATTTAAAATTCTTGAATTGTCAACACATGACCCTAAATGGAGAACCGGTGGTATGCCTACCGTTTCGCATATTTCCTGGAGACCTTTACCTGCATATTTCAATGCGGCTTCGGGGTTTAATAATCCGTCTTTGGCGCAGGCAATCGCTGAACACCCTGTCTGCGCAACCAGCACATCATGCTTGATTAACTCCTTAACCATCTCATTGTGGCCCCAATCATGCTTTATGTTTGGATTGTTGCAACCCACAACACCAGCAAGGCCCCTCAACCTTCCGGAAATTATAGCGTCGTTTAAAGGCCTATAAGTTGCTCTGTATTTTCCGCCAAGAAATTGAAATACTGATTCCGCGGTAAAACCTGCTATCAGATCGCTTGTCTCCTTAGGTATTTGAACGCGTTGGGATTCTCTGTTTTTAAAGTTTTCGACGCCCTCTTTTATTATCTCCTTGGCGATTTTTAGAGCCTCGTTCTCTTTGAACTGGACATGCTTTACCCCGGGAATTTTACATTTAGGCGATGTGGTTATTAATTTTGTATGGAAACATCCGATTACTTCTGACAGCGATGGCATAATACACTGCACATCAACCATCATAAGTTCGACCGCGCCCGTTATTATTGCCAGTTCCTGCTGTAAGAAATTGCCTGCAACAGGGATACCGTGCCTCATCAGTATTTCGTTAGCTGTGCAACATATCCCGGCAATATTTATACCTTTAGCGCCGTATTTTTTAGCTAACGCCAAAAGTTCGGGATCTTTGGCGGCTTCAGTTACTACATCTGACAAAACGGGTTCGTGACCATGCACTAATATATTCACATGATCCTTCTTCAAAACGCCTAAATTTATCTTTGCGCGAATCGGAGTAGGCTGGCCGAGCAATACATCCTGCAGCTCCGTTGTAATCATCGACCCACCCCACCCATCGCTAAGGGCGACCCTCATTCCTTGTGAAATGATATTTTTGTAATCATTATCGACCCCCATAGTGGTTCTATGTAACATTTCGACTATTTCCCTATCTATACCCCTGGGGGCAATGCCTAATTTTTTCCATAATGCTATTCTCTTCTTAGGTGCCCTCTGTATAAACCTTAATCCTTTGTGCTGTTCTCCAAATTCTGATAGAATTTTTTCACCTAATTCCTCGGCTACATTTTCAGTGCTTTTATCTTTCATATCTATTTCATAAAGGTCGGCCAATTCTCTCAATTTGTGAACGCCTTTTATTTTGTAGTCATGCGTTTCGCCACGCGCGACAGTTATTAATGTATTCGCAACATCTCTTCCATGGTCAGAATGTGCCGCTGCTCCCGCTGCTATCATTCTCGCCAAATTTCGCGCTGCTATAGTATCGGCAGTAGCGCCGCAAATTCCTGTCTGGGGTTCTTCCCCAAAAGGATCTATACGACACGGCCCCATAGTGCACATCTTACAGCAAATACCCAGCTCGCCAAATCCACACTGTGGCTGCATCGAATCATATCTATCCCATGCTATTTTTATATCCTCAACTTCGGCCCTTTTTATCATTTTTTGACTGGCTGGATCTACTGACCTGTCTTCTGGCTTCATCTTACCTCCGCTTTATAATCCCGCCGCTTCTATCACAAGCGGCACTTTCTTATCCCAACCTATCGGCATAATATGTATACCTTGCGAGATATGCTTTAATTTACCTATGAGCCTGGCGGCAATCTCAATAGATTTAGCCGCTTTATCTTCGGTATCCTGCATTTCTT
>SDBT01014502.1_pt1 | contig 12562 bp, 16 predicted proteins | sample 2277101 | NCBI WGS metagenome assembly SDBT01 (sample SAMN10404973, study PRJNA504765) | marine sediment metagenome | isolation source: marine sediment core GS10_PC15, 103 cmbsf | place: Arctic Ocean: Southern Knipovich Ridge | collected 2010 | reverse complement strand
GAAAACCTAAATCACAAAGCTCTTCTTTTGTGTATTCACCAGTCTTTGCTTTAGCACTAATCTCTATTACCCTAGACCTAACATGAGAATAGCATTGAGTAACTTTTTCTAATTGGGATTTAAGGATATCTATATCAGACATGGCAGATCCCTTCATCAGCTAATCGTGCATAAATATCCCCATGACATGAAAGGGGTTTACAAAAACAACCAAGAGTTCTTATCTCTTCTATGGTTGGTGGGTTATAAGGAACCTTGGCTTTATCACATTTTGCTTTTGTTACTTGGATTACACCCATTATCCAATCTTCACATTTTGAAATGACTTCATCCCGATCACCATCAACCCCAATAACAAAAGGATTCCCCCAACGAGATCCACGTCCTATGTAAACATCATAAGGTTCTTTTCTTAGGTTCACAACTTTCGTTTCAGACATGGCAGATAACCCTCTCCCTATAGTTGCTATTCACAGCATCAAAGATTAAAATCTTAAATGTAGGAAACTCTGAATAGGCAATCATCATCATCATAGAAACTAATAACAAGTTTCCAGTCATGCAGATATAGTCTTCAGTCGGATCAAAGTCACAACCCAACCCATCCTTGAACACTTGTAAACAAGACTCAGTGTTAAATGGATTCAAAGACTCCGCAAAATACTGAATCTCACCATATGGTTCCAATGCTGCTAAATCAAACCTTGAATTTTTTGCTGCTAAAAATACTTTCATGCTATCAATTTCCTTAAAATTTGTTTGATGTCTTGGATTTCCATAGCCATATCTTTTTTGTACCTTAGTCGTTCTCTTATCTCTTCATCAATTGTATTTGGAACAACTAAATCTGTTATACGAACACTTGGGGATCTTGCATCTCTTCTATGCCCCCTCTTCTCCCCTTGACTCCTAATAATATATGACCAATTACAAGATACAAAAATTTCGCGATCAACATATGTTGTGGAATTTTCTGGGTGATCCCTATCATAGCCTATTAAATTCAAACCTTCTCCAGCACTTGCTGGATTTGCCAAAAAGACCTTACATGAACTATCAAAATTTAAAACATGTTCAGCTGCCTCAGCATCTTTGACTCTATGCTTATCTGATATTTTCTTGTGATAACCAACATGATTAATACCAGCTCCTGTTAATCGTTGGGATAAGATTCTTAGGTCTTCAATAAAGCAAGCCCAAATCAACATCTTTCCATTAGGATCACGATCAGGGTCTAAGATCTCATCTATAACATAATTAACTTTTGGGTTAACGTCATCAATTTGCTCAGTATGCCCACCAGAAGTTTTCAGAGTATTCATATCAACTTGCTTATCCCAAGTTAAATGCCCTGAAGTTATCTGTGCTAATCTTAATAACTTAGTTAAAATGTGATCAGCAGTCATTCTATCTAAGCCACCTTCTATCTCATGGACAAGTTGTGTAGCAATTCTTTTATAAATTTTCGCTTGCTTAGTTGTCATATCAACTTCAGCATAATCATACACCTTATCTGGCAATTGAATATTAGCTTCTTCGCTTGTCAATAGAAAAGATATACGAGCTAATCGTTCTTGGATTAAAGGAACATTTTTCAACCCAATAAGTTTATCAATTGATCCACCTTCAGCCAACTCCATCTTTTTAAATTTACCATGATAAGATTTGAAGTTCTTGTAACTCATAAACCCAGACAACCCCTCACCCATCATTTCAAACTGGGCCCACAGATCCATTATTGTATTGGCAATAGGTGTACCAGTTAAGGGAGTTCGTTGTTTAATATGGGGAAACTGAGCATACTTTCTAAAATGCTTAAATCTTCTGGACCTTGGATTTTTTGACTTATGACTTTCATCATAAACTATTAAATCCCAGTCAACAATTTTTATAGCATCCCACATATGCGGAACAGAATCTATAGACACAATACATGCAGCCCAGTTACAATCTAATTCCTCCATGATCCCATCACTCAAGCAACGCATTCTTTCAATCTGTCCACCTCTTAACTGAGAAACCTTTCCTGGTCGAACTGAAAACCTTTCAAACTCTTTAGCCCAATTAGTCCTTACTTGTTTTGGGCAGACAATTAGAGCCTTATACATCTTGTTTTCATTATTGCGTTTTCTAAATCCTTCTAAGTTTATTCGAGCAACTGTGATCGGAGTCTTCCCAGTCCCTTGTTCCATGAACAACGCATAACCTGATTGATCCAGCGAAGCCAATAATCCTACTTTTTGATAAGGTGAAAGTTTTCTATCTTCTTCTGGGCGATCCATAAAATGCTCAGGCATTGGTGGAATATAACCTTCAACTTTGTATCTAGCCACTAAATTAGCAGAAAGACTTTGAGACATAAATCTCATTAGAAGGTAGTTATAAAGAACTTTTGCATCTTCCCCAAATACCACCTGATTTCTTGGCCAAGAATGATGTATAACCAAAACAGTAAAATCAGTTCCAGCTAAAAGCCACTTGTTGCTATGTGTATCACCTTTACCTAAAATTTCTTTCTTCTCAGGAACACGCTTAATGAATTGGCATCTAGCATTATAAGATGGGTTCCACTTATCAATGATCCTTGTTTTCCCATCAGGGCATAACAAACGTCTACCCTCTTCCCCATTGGTAGGTTCAGTCATAGTGACTATTTTGACAACAAACCTCTTAGCTTCTTCATCTATACCTATTAACAAATAATCATTAGGTAATACTTGGAGGGGTTTTAACAGAGTTTCTGTTGCCTTGCTTAACGGCTCTAAGACTCTATTGCTATATGTATCAAGGTCTATCATTCTGTTTCTCTTTTAATGAGCCAGCGATGTTTACCTATACCCGAAGTATTCAGCAAACACCCTGACCCGTGAACTTTTCAATATACCCTATTACCACTACAAAGTAAAGGTTAATCTTAAAGTATCTACTATGTACACAGCCTGACATGTATACCCCTTAGCCATGAAGCTTGCTTAGGGGTAAAACTCTCCAAAGTGGTGGCTGATGTAACAAATCTACCCTCAACAAAATCCATAGGTTTCCCAATAAGCTCTGTGGCCTTCTTCCGCAGATCTGCATAGACCCTGCTAAACTTATGCTCATCACAAGGATTGATTATCCCACGATAGAAGCATCTACTCTTTGCACAATTTCCGCACGTCCTTGGCATTTTCTATTCCTTTCAATTGCTAACATTTCTATTTCTTTATAATCTGTTTCAAACAACAATTTATATCTACGATACATTGCTATAGGCTCTGCATCTATTCTCTCTAAGTTTTTTATAAACGTCTTTTTTGATGCACCATAATTCTTAGCAAACATCCACATCTTTGCAAGATGTCTTTTTTGCAAGAATTGTTGATTCAATGTTCCCACACTTGCAGTTCTGCCAGTGATAGTGGTGATTGAAATTGGGAGTGTTGGTATGAGGATTGATACTGCTACGGTCTTCAAGAAGCTTCTTCGATCCATTTTCTGTTCCTTTCAAAATTCTGTTTCTTTATTATGATTATTATACCTTATTTTAGGTTAAAAGTAAAGTAAAAAATAAAATTTATTTTGTCTAAACATTAGTGACCACTATGGGGCTTAAAGTAAGTGGAGATTTTCCAAACTACCCTTACAGAATTTTAGATTCAGCTTCTTACTTAAGTAGTTGTTGTTAGTCAAGTTATGTAAAAAACTAGTTATTATTATTATTATATATATAGTATACTACACTGTTAGAGAGAAGCTGAATCTTAAACTTTATAAGTGACCCTAGCAGAATCTCTACTTACTTTTAGCCCCATAGTGGTCACTATTATTGGGTCGTGCCTAGATTTAAGTCACATCTTTGGAAAGGGCACTAGACACGACCCGAAGATCTCTTCTTTCCCTTTCTAAATTCTCTTGAAGCTTGGTAGTGAATTACCACTGGATCTTTCACTTTTTTCATAATATCAAATATCTTGCAGTATTCTGGTGGTAAATTATAAAAATTTCCATCTAAAATTTTCTCTAAGGATTTTTGATCCCAAACCATTGGTCGCCTTTTACATTCAACTTCCCACCTCTCTACCAATTCATAAACCTCCTGGCAGTTTTTTAGGAAAATTGTTCCACTTAAGATCTCGTATGATTCCACTTTGATTTGTGAATGGTGTCTACGGTCAAATTTATGAACTGCTATTTCATAATCTAAATCCTCAAATAATTTTGGGTACTTAAGGAACTCAGCATCAACGTCATTGTAAACTATGTTGTAGTCAGGAAATTCCTTCAGCATCTTTTTAATGAAGGTTGGTTTGTACCTAGTGTTTTTATGCCAAGTTCCCAAACTATCCATTGCTTCTAAATAGAATGTAACACCTAAACGATCCAACGACTTTGCGAATATACTAGCATATTCTTGGTACAATGTATCTTTAGTATAGTAACCAACAACCATAAAGTTCATTTTAGCATTTCCACAAATTCAATAAAAGTTCCTTCTGGTGCTAAACAAAAAACCACAATGGCTTTTCCATCTACTGAATTTTCAGGTCTAGAATTAAACTCTATACCATTTTGAATTAGTTCTCTATAGAGACTCCAGACATCATTGACAGTAAAAGCAATATGTGCAATCCCGTGTTCAAACATGGATTGTTCTTTTGATATACCATCTTTACCATAATCTAATAGTTCAATCATATCATTATTTGGGGATGTTAGCTTCACAGTTTTTAACTCAATACCTGTCTTGGCAGATATTTTACTAATGAATGTAGAGTCTTCTTGAGCACAAATAGAAATACAAAATCCCAGATTCAGATAAAACTTTAAAGACTCTTCTAAATCTTTTACTACTAACCCTGTATGTCTTATGTTCAGCACTTTCATTATTTCACCCCAGTAGCTAATAACATCTTCTCTTTTGAAAACCTAATTAACGGTCTATGAATTTCTTCATTTTCATCCTTCCATTTTAAAGAATTAGGAAGCAAAGCAATCAAATCAAAAATAAACTTCAGTTTAGAGTGCTTCCACAAAATAGGTAACTGTCTAAACAATTTACATTCCACATGCTCAAAGTTTTTCATCCTCATGATATTCTGTAAGGATTTTCTAGTCCATGCTTTTACATGTGTATAATCATCCCAGAAATGATAATGCTGAGTATTCCAATCAGGTGTCATTATAATAGCAATACCATCTTTTTTCAACACTCTATAAATCTCTTCAAAGACATGGTCTACATTACTTACATGTTCAATTACTGATTTTGAAAATACCACATCAAAAGAATTATCTTCAAAAGGAAAAAGATCTTTTTCAATATCGCAACACCTAACATCAAAATCTTCAAGGGCTTCTATGCATTCAGTTTTGCAGTCTATACCAATTACATCAAGGCCTCTTCTTGCAAACCCTATAAGATGATTGCCTTTGCCACTACCAACATCTAGTAATAAAGTCCCTCGTAACAAGAATTCATTTATCAAATAATCGCAAAGTTTCTGGGGGTAATCTTGTTCACCTATTTCATCTCTAAAATAAATAGTCTTTAAATAATTACCCATGAGCCACCTCGTATCTAACACGCTGTAAATCTTTCATGTCATCTATATCAGTTATATATGGAACATGGAATGCTAGAACTCTGTTACCATGTATTTTAGTTTTATTTGTCTTAAGAATATAAGAAGTCCTTAATATATCCACATATCCGTTAGCATCATAAGTTGTTGGATACAAGTGTCGTGGTTTATTTGCTTCATCCAAATTAAAAGATCCAGAACCAACAGCCTTTAAGAACCCATCTTCAATTTCAAAATGTTTATAAGCAGTTTGGGGCATTTCATAAACAGATCGAAGTGCAGTAGCTTCTGGGTGTTGTTTCATAAATTGAATTGCTTTACTAATATATCTGTAATCTCGTAAAGGTACTGGAGGCCTAAGATGTATTAAATACTCCGGCAATTCTTTTTCATTTTCTTCCAACCAATTGACCAAATATAAAACCCATATATCCCCATCGCTATCTCCTGAAATATTCTCTGGCTGAAGGTATAAACATTCAGCCCCAAATTTTTCAGCAATCTCTTTATACTTAATAGAATCAGTAGAGAATATAATCCTATCAATCTCAGGGACAAATTTTGCGGTTAATATACTAAAAGCAAATAAAGGTTTTCCATTCACTTCTTGTATATTCTTATCTATAATAGATTTTGAACCTGACCTTGCCCCAATTATTGTATATATTTTATTTGTGATCATTCACATCCCCTTAGAAAGCCAACCACCATCTACCCATAAATCAGTGCCTGTTATAAAACTAGAAGCATCTGAAGCCAAGAATATAGCAGGTCCAACCATCTCTTCTGGTTCAGCCCAACGACCAAGCATAGAATTATTAGCTCTTAGTTGATATTTCTCATTGTTACCTAAACTTTTTGTATTCATTGAAGTCTTAGTATAACCTGGCCCAAGATTATTAACTCGTATGTTATTTCTGCCCCAATCATAAGCAAATGATTTTGTAAGCTGTCTGACACCGCTCTTAGCGGCTGCATAGGCTGGATTATTTGGCATTGCTTGGGCAGCATTTATACTTGTGAAATTTATAATACTTCCACCTGTATTTTGTTTAATCATCTGGATCCCAACTAATTTGCTTAGTATAAAAATAGCATCCAAGTTTATCCTCATTGTTTCATACCATGATTCTATAGGATAATCAAGTTCATCAATTGGGCATGTAATACCTGCACAATTAATCAAGACATCTATGTGCTTAAACTGTTTCATGAACAAATTAAACGCTAATTTTATGTTTTCAGGAACAGACAAATCAACTGCTGTGTACCAACAATCTACAGGGTTGAGTTCTCTTCTATCAAAGGAACCAACTTTCGCCTCAGCGTCTACGAATCCTCTTACTAATGCAGAGCCTATGCCACCAGCACCGCCAGTGATTAAGATAGTCTTATCTTTTACTGAGAATAAATTTTTCATTTCAAATGGCCCCTTAATTTAGTTGCTATTTCTATTTCCTTTTCTGTGATTATTTTGACGCCAGTTCCTAATGCTTTCTCTATTTTTCTTATCCCACCTACTAATTGACACAGAGCCAAAGGCTCCATAGATGCTGTTTGAGCCGAACCATACATAGATTTATCTATCGTAATGCGACTTTCAATTGAAGTAGCACCCAAAGCTACCGCAGCGTAGGAAACACTTAATCCATTTTCATGCCCACTGTAACCAACTTTGCAGTTGAAAGTTTCCTTCAGAGTTTTTATGCAATTTAGATTTGCATCTTCAAAGTCCATAGGGTAAGTAGATACGCAATGCATAAGTTCAAATGGACAATCTGCTTCTTTGAAGATGTTTACTACATCTACAATATCTTCTAATGTGCTCATACCAGTAGATATAAAAGTGTACTTTTGTTCAGAAGCTATTGCTTCTAGTAGTTCTTTATCTGCCAACATAGCAGATGCCACCTTATTATATTTCAAATCAAATTGTCTTAAGAATAATTGACTATTTATATCCCAAGTAGAAGCAAACCATTCAATTCCTTTGCAGTGCCTATCAATTTCTTCATATTCTTTTTGCCCAAATTCAAGCCCTTCTTTCTGGTCTCTTTGTGTCTCACCCCATGGACTTTCTCTATGTGAGTTTAAGAACTCTTTTGTGTATAATACATCAACAATTCTTTTTTGAAACTTTACAGCTGCACACCCAGCTTTAATAGCTACGTCGATCAATTGTTTTGCTATACCTAAATCCCCATTATGATTTATTCCTATTTCAGCTATGATAAACACACTCATAAGAGTACCTCCTCAACTTTCTGAAACAAGTTTTCACAATAATTTGGAACCCGTTCCCACCCAAAAATATTATCTATTTTTGTTTGATCTATTACAGATTTTGAAGTTAAGAATTTATCAATCTCTTCTTCTGTAACTGCTCTAGGAATAACACCAAATAAATCTTGTCCAACTTTTGATAATGCATTAGTTCTCCATTTTTCATAATCATCAATCCATACATGAGGTCTGCCATATTTATAAAGATGTGGGAGTGAACCTGAACATGCTATCTTTTTACCAAAGAACAAACTATCAGCGAGCATTGTGCTGCAGATATTTGTAGCAATAAGGGCAGCTGCATTAAACAAAACAAATCGTGGAGTTTCAAAATCTACATAGTTTCTTAGAGACAGTGGGATATTGCCTTTGGGTAACCCAATATGATAACTCAGTATAACTTTGAACCCCTTCTTTTTTGCTTGATCTATCATACGAAGACACCAAGGTTCTTCGTCATTTTTGTTTAGGAACGCCACACCTATTAAGAGAATTTTATTGCCATGTTTTGTTTTGAAGCTATTTACTTTTTCTTGAAATTCACGGGTGTTAACTATATCCCAATCAGGGTCACCCGCGTTTATGAATGCTAAATTTTTTGTAAACTTCTTATAATGATCAATTGTCCTCTGCCCCTTCATGACCATTATATCCAATGTATCAATAGTCTTATCTGGAGTATAATTTGTGTTAATTATGTTTTGGTATAGAGAAATGGCATTGTTTAATTTTATATTTATTTTACCTATATTCTTACTTGCTACCAAAGAACTTTTTTCAAATGAAGAATGCCCTGAAGATTCGGAAAACATAATATCATATTTGGGTTTTCGGTCAGATCTAAATCTTTTATATTTGACTCTACTCTTTTTTAACGCTTCTGATATTTCAACTCTGAACCTTGACTCATGCATTATCTTGGGGACCACCCCAAACGAATTAAGATATTTCATTAAGGAGAGTTGAGACCAAAGCGATCGCACCCTCATAAGACAAAAAACATACCGTAATTTTGGCTCATACATTTATTGCCTCCACAAGTTTCTTTGCCGTAGTTTCCCAAGAAAATAGTTTAGACCTTGCTATGCCAGCTTTTATGAGTTGTTCACTATTTTGTAAGAATAAAATTAAACTCCTCTTCATGGACTCACGCTCATAATTTTGGAAATAGTGAACAGCGTTACTCCCAACTTCTGGTAATGAAGTATTGTTAGAACAAAGAACCGGAGTTCCACAAGCCATAGCTTCTAATATTGGCAGACCAAATCCTTCATATTCAGATAAAAATATCATCCCTTTTGCCCCTGATATTATACTGGGGATATATTTTTCATTCAACCAACTTATGTTGACATAATGGATCCCGTTTTTCTTACATAATCTCATCATATAATCTGTTAAAGTTCCCCCATAAGACACAATTCTAATACCACTTTTAAGTAATGACATAGCCTCAAAGAAGTGCCTTGACATTTCTTTGGTAGGTTCACCATCAATTATAAAGTAATCTGCTTTTATTTTATTGGCAGCTTTTGCCCTCTTAATATCTTCTTCTTTGGCAGGGTAAAAAGATTTGGAAACTGCTAATAAAGCCACAAATATATTCTTAGTCTTTAATCGGCTTCCATATAAATTTATCAAATCTTTTTTTGTATGCTCTGTATTACACACTAGAATATCCGCGTTTATATAATTATCAGCACGCTCATGGAACTGTGGTCTTGTCTTAATAAAATCACGGCGTTCAGGGATCATATCATGCACAAAGACTAAAGATTTGGTGTTAGGCGTTCTAGTGTAATAAGTTGATATGAACAAATCTATTTTCAAATTTTTACAAATCGTATCTAAACCCTGCATATCTTCTTTTCTAGTATGATAACTGTAATTGGGCAGAGTGTAAGTTTCTAATTCAAAGTTATCATGAACAGCCCCTTCTCTATGAATCATTATCAATTCATGTGACATGTTTTTTACATGAGGGATTATATTGGTCCACATTCTTGAGATCCCTCTTGGCCTATCCTTTTGCAATTGATAGATAACATCGTCTATCAGTATTCGCATTGCAACCCCTCAGTTATTATTCCCAGATTATCTTTATTCATATCAATCCAAAGTTGAGAATTACCCTGTGAATTAAATTTTACAAAATTAGCTACACCTAAAGATAATAGAAAAGGGGAAATCTGATGCCCCTTGATCCTTATTATTTTTAGACCTCCTTGAACTATATCTATCTCCCCATCTTTATTTACACCAGCGTCATCCACTATCATTATACTATTTAATAACATTCTTGGAACTGCTAACTTGAATTCTTCAAATATAAAGTCCTTGTTGTTTTGAGAATCAAGGAAAACAAAATGAAACTTTTCTTTGGTGACACTGAAATAAGAAATGGAACTACCTAAAATCCAACTAACATTTTTGTACGATTTGCATATGTCTTTGCTTATCTTTATTGCTGTTGGGTTCACGTCCACAGAAATCAAAGAACCATCTTTTCCCAGAGACTCTGCTATGTGTAACGTGCTATTGTGGTTCTCTGTATAGCTTCTAATCGTTCCAGTCTCTACACAGTTCAATGGAGTGCCAGGAAAACGTTCTTTCAAAACAGCTATGGCAGTCTTCAAATTTTCCATTACTAAACACATAATTCCCTCATAGATTCTGGATGCTGGCCTAAAAACTTTTCAGTCTTTGAACTTTTATCACAAGTCCATATACCGTATTTCTCTTCTACCTTATCTTTGTTTTCAGCGGTCCATTTTTCAAAGCAATTAGAATACCAATCATCTAAATCTATGCCCCAAGATTTTTCCCATCCGAATAATTTGTATAAAGTTATTTTCTGTTTGACCTGAGAAGATAAGACATAACTGTAATGGTAACAATAAATTTTAGGGTCTTCTATTATCTTTGATTTCCCTTTTGTTACTAATGTTGGGGGACGATGAGTAGAAAAATAGTTACCTTTTGTAAATTTAAAAATACGAGCAACTCTTTTACTCTGTAAAATAACAGAGGATATTATGTATTCATAGCCTTTCCAAAAATGGAGCATTGGGACATTTATTTGGGTGATTGATAAATCATCTTTAAGCATCTGAATTATCTTGCAGATATCATTCTTTTTATAAACTTCATCAGAGTCAACGAGCCATATATAATTACCAGTTACCTCTTTTAGCCCAGCATTTTGCATGGAACATTTATCACCCCAAAATCCTGGGCTTATGAGTTTTATTTTCCTTTCATTATCTCTATAATCTTTTATGAACTGTAAAGTATTATCTATACTATGCCCATCTTTTGTTGCAGAAAAACTTGACTTTTTAATCGCCCCTTCAATAATGATTATTTCATAGGCTGATTCGTAGATGCTTTCTAGTGCAGCTTTTAGAAAGGGCATACCATTGAGAACTATTATTACAAAAGACATTTTCATTTATACATACTCCCACTCAAAAGATCGCCTAGTAGATGACCAAATGATCTCTTTGTGCAACTTTTTTATTCTTTTAAGCTCTCTTCTTTTGGGGTTGTGATTAAACCCCCATTTTTTATGAAAGAGACCATCAACTTTTTCACCTTCCTTTTTTATAATAGGATGTGCCCTTGTACTCCCATTTCTACAATGAGTGTATACGATACTTGGAATCCAAATGTTAGCCAACCCTTCTTTCATAGCAGACAAACCCCAATCCTCATCTATGAGTAAAGAAACAACGCTCCAATTTTCACAATAACCTATTTGTTTAAGCTTCTCAGTCTCTATCATTATGAAATGAGAGAATGGAGCATGGCATTTAACTGGTGCAATAGGAAAATCATAATCTAAATTTTCATGTAGACTATCTAACCAACCATTTTTAAGTCTATGAAACTGAAACACCCTTCTTTCTGACCAAGCATTTCCAGTTAAAAAGTCAAGGTGATAACCTGGACGAGTAGGTGGAGCCCAATTACCATTTAGATAATCATCATCCGTAAAACTCACCCAACCTATATTTTCTTTTAGGTCAAGCATCTTTTCTACAGTTGAAATAAAATTTTTAGTTTTCAATTCTATATCATCATGAGCAACAATAAACCATTTTGAATTTGTAGAATAATTTTGAATGACATGATTTGTGAACATTGCAAAAGTATCACAATGATGATTAATAACAATAATTCTTTCATTTGAAAATTGGAGCACCAAATAAATGAAGAGGTCGTGTATATGGGAAGCTACTCCTATCACTAATAGATAATCTGATACCCCTATATTTTGGGTTATAGACTCTATACTATTTTTGATGAGTTCCCGTGTTGACAATTTACTCCCAACCATCATGCTAATCACGACCGACATTGGATCTCCCCATCAGTAGTTATTATCCAAGGAGCATGTATAGTGAACCCTTGATGAACTTTACCTCCCTTAGTGTCTGCTAATTTTCTGTTCTTAATGGCTTCCCGGTCTATTGATTTTTTGTACTCGTGGTTTTGGTGTACTACATAAACAAAATCTGTTGCATCTATTACTGTATGATTCCTTCTTATAGCACAAGAAACAAACCAATTATCCCATCCAATTCTTCCTAAGACCATGGGTGGGATTTGCAACCAATCATTTCTTCTAAATACAAAATAATCCACGCCCGTATATTTGTGCAGTTTACCTTTTGTTTTGACTTTGTCTCTTAGAATAATCTCCCACTCTGTAT
>SDBT01014501.1_pt1 | contig 12562 bp, 10 predicted proteins | sample 2277101 | NCBI WGS metagenome assembly SDBT01 (sample SAMN10404973, study PRJNA504765) | marine sediment metagenome | isolation source: marine sediment core GS10_PC15, 103 cmbsf | place: Arctic Ocean: Southern Knipovich Ridge | collected 2010 | reverse complement strand
ATGACCAGGACAGTCGCCTCGGCGATCCGCAGCCCTATGCGGCGCGGCCTCTCCCGCTCCTTGATCGTTTGCCGGGAGACCGCCAGGCGTGCCCGCTGTTGCGATATGTCCGCGTAATTTTCTTCCCAGGGGCTCATTGCTCTGACTCCTCGATGTCGGTCGGGATTGACCGGCCTGCCCGGCGCGCACGGCGCCGAGCGGACGGGGCAATCCCTATTTCGGATCGTCAATGTTGGGATGCGGCGGGGTAACTGGCATTCTTCCGGGCATCGATCAAGCGGGAGATTCAAATGAGTAACGGGTCTCCGTTTGAGCAAACCCCCGAGCAGCGATCGACAATCGGCAAGCTTATTCGATTCTGTGTGACCAACAAGCTTGTTGTCGCCCTGTTTGTGGTTGCCGTCGTCGTAACTGGTATGCTGGTCGCTCCATTTGACTGGGATCTTGGTGATATAACCAGGTATCCGGTCGCTACCGATGCGATTCCTGATATCGGCGAAAACCAGCAGATCGTCTTTACCCAATGGATGGGGCGGTCACCGCAGGACGTTGAGGACCAGATCACCTACCCACTCTCGGTTTCGCTGCTGGGGATACCGGGCGTCAAAACGATTCGCTGCAACTCGATGTTCGGATTCTCCTCGATCTTCGTCATCTTCAAAGAGGACGTTGAGTTCTATTGGTCCCGAAGCCGGATACTCGAGAAGCTCAATTCCCTGCCAGCCGGTACGCTTCCGGCGAATGTTAAACCTGCTCTCGGGCCTGACGCGACTGCCCTGGGGCAAATCTATTGGTACACGCTTGAAGGACGCGACGGCGATGGGAATCCCTCAGGCGGGTGGGATCTCGAAGAGCTTCGCTCAATTCAGGACTGGTACGCGCGATACTGGCTGCTCGCGGCTGACGGGGTTGCCGAGGTCGCCTCCATTGGCGGATACGTCCGCGAATACCAGGTGGATGTTGACCCCGACGCCATGCGTGCCTACGGCGTGACGCTGCGAGACGTGTTCATGGCGGTCAAGGCATCCAACGTCGATGTCGGCGCTAAGACGCTCGAACTGAACCGGGTCGAGTACTTCATCCGCGGCATCGGATTCATCGAGAACGTCTCCGATATTGAAAACAGTGTCATCAAAGTTCATCAGAACGTGCCCATCCTTGTCGGCCATGTTGCCAAAGTGGCCATCGGCCCGGCTACGCGGCGCGGTGCGCTGGATAAATCCGGTGCCCAGGCGGTCGGCGGGGTGGTCGTTGCTCGCTACGGTGACAACCCTCTGAGGGTCATCAAGAACGTCAAGGCGAAGATTGCCGAGACATCCGACGCCCTGCCTGCCAAGGCGGTGATCGACTTTACCGAAGTTTCCAAGCAGCAGGTCACTCTCTACGCCGAGAAGCAAGGGTTCACCGCCTATGAAGGTACCGGCCTCAATAACGAGGCATGGCTGGCGCATCTGCGGTCCACGCCGCGAGACAATTGGCCGAGCTGGGTGAAAATCAGCAAGGTTACGATCATCCCGTTCTATGATCGCACGGGTCTTATTTACGAAACTCTGGGCACGCTCAACGACGCCATCAGCCAGGAAATCCTGATCACGATCATCGTGATCATCGTGATGGTAATGCATTTGCGAAGCAGTCTGATCATCAGTTTTACGCTTCCGTTAGCGGTGCTGCTGAGCTTCATTGGCATGAAGTTCTTCAAGGTGGATGCAAACATTGTCGCGCTATCCGGTATCGCCATCGCCATCGGTACGATTGTGGATATGGGTATCGTCGTTTGCGAGAACACGCTTCGACATCTTGATAGTGCGCCACCCGACGAACCGCGCGCTGCGGTGGTTCACCGTGCGGCCAGCGAAGTCGGTGGAGCGGTATTAACCGCGGTCCTGACCACAATCGTCAGCTTCCTGCCGGTGTTCACAATGATCGGCGCAGAGGGCAAACTCTTCAAGCCTCTCGCCTACACCAAGACGTTCGCTCTGCTTGCATCCGTCATCATCGCACTGACGGTTGTTCCGCCGGCAGCCCATATGCTGTTCTGCGGCAAAGTGTCCGGTAAGAAGCTTCGCCAATTGCTGCAGGGTGCGATAGGTCTGTTGGGCCTGACAACGATAGTCTACGGACTCTCGCAATTGTCGTTCCTCATAACCGCATCCGGCTTTGCGGTGGTGTTACTGGCAGCTCACAACTTATTCAAGAATCGGATTCCCGATCACGTTGAGCGATTCATGCCTCTGGTGGTCAATGGGATCGTGATTGTTCTTGTGGGTATCCTTCTGACTGGGTATTGGGAGCCTCTGGGGCCTCAGCGAGGTTTCTTGAGAAATCTGATCTTTGTCGCCATTTTGACCGGGGGGGTGCTGGGCTTCTTTTACCTTTTCAGGCTCGTGTATTCGTCGGTCCTTCGATGGTGCTTGAGGCACAAGATACTGTTTCTCACGGCTCCGGCATTGTTGGTGATTCTGGGCGTGACGGCCTGGAGGGGCATGGGCAGGGAGTTCATGCCACCTCTGGACGAGGGTTCGTACCTGTTCATGCCGACGACGATGGTTCACGCCTCGATTGGCGAGGCAATTGACATCCTGGCCAAGCAGGACATGGCTTTCCAGAGCATTCCGGAGATTGATTCGGTGGTAGGCAAGCTCGGCAGGGCGGAAACTCCGCTCGATCCGGCACCGGTTTCGATGATCGAGACCGTTATCAATTACAGCCCGCAGTACATCACGGACACCGCCGGTCGCCGGGTCAACTTTAGATACGAATCCGATGGTACGGAGCTGTTTGTCGACGAACAAGGCCAGCCGGTACTCGCTACAGACGGCAAACCCTACCGTGTTCGAGGCCGGTTCCCACGCGACGATGCGGGCAGGCTGATTCCCGATTCCAGCGGACAGCCTTTCAGACTTTGGCGACCTTCGCTGGACCCGACGATCAACGAGGGGCGTGAAGCCTGGGCCGGTATCAGGAAACCGGACGATATTTGGGACGAGATCATCAAGGCCGCGAAGATACCGGGCACCACCTCAGCGCCGAAACTTCAGCCCATTGCAACTCGCATAGTCATGCTCCAGAGCGGCATGCGTGCTCCGATGGGAGTAAAGGTGTACGGGCCTTCACTTGAGGTAATAGAGAAGGTTGGCTTGCAGATCGAACGGCTGCTGAAGGAGATCCCCAGCGTCGAGGCGTCGGCGGTCATAGCAGATAGAATTGTGGGCAAGCCGTACCTGGAGATCGTCCCGGACCGAACTGCGTTGGCACGCTACGGAGTACCCATCCGGGCATTCCAGGACGTGGTCGAGATCGCCATAGGCGGCCGGATAGTCACCACCACCGTCGAAGGGCGAGAGCGCTACCCCGTCCGCGTCCGCTACCAACGCGAGCTGCGGGACAGCATCGAGAAGCTGGGCAAAATTCTGGTTCCAGGTTCGGGCGGTGCGCAGATACCGATAACCCAACTGGCGGAAATCCGCTATGTCCGTGGCCCGCAGGCGATCAAGAGCGAGGACACTTTCCTTGTCGGTTATGTCGTGTTCGACAAGAAGCCAGGCCGCGCCGAGGTGGACGTCGTCGAGGATTGTCAGGCATACCTGCAATCGAAGATCGATAGCGGTGAGTTGATTATCCCGCGCGGAGTCAGTTACAAATTCGCAGGCAGCTACGAAAATCAGCTGCGGGCGCAGAAGACACTATCGGTCATCCTGCCTGTTGCACTGTTTGTGATCTTCATGATTATCTACTTCCAGTTTAAATCCGTCTCGACAACGATGCTGATCTTCTCGGGTATCTTCGTCGCCTGGGCCGGCGGGTTCCTGATGCTCTGGCTGTACGCTCAGCCGTGGTTCCTGGACTTTTCGATGTTCGGCGTGGAGATGCGGGAATTGTTCCAGGTGCATACGATCAATCTTTCCGTAGCAGTTTGGGTGGGCTTCCTGGCGCTGTTCGGGATCGCTTCGGACAACGGTGTTATACAGTCAACCTATCTGGATCAGGTGTTCAGAGATCGCCAGCCGTCCACGATCGAGGATATCCGCGCCGCAACGGTAATCGCAGCCGAGCGAAGGGTGCGCCCGTGCCTGATGACTTCGGCGACGACTATTCTGGCGCTGATCCCGATTCTGACTTCCGTCGGCAGAGGTGCAGACGTGATGGTTCCGATGGCTATTCCATCATTCGGCGGGATGCTGGTGGTACTGGTAAGCATCTTTGTCGTGCCTGTGCTCTACTGCGGTATCAAGGAACTCTCGCTGAGAAAGACCACGCAATAGCACTGGGAGCAGGCCAACGGTCCCTGATTAATTTTCAATTCTCTGCTCTATACAGAGCGTCAGGGATCCTTTCGTCCACTCTTGTCCGCGATTTTGCAAGGGAAGCTGAGAGTCTCCCTTCCGTCAATAGCGAACGCGCCGGCGGAGTTTCCCAGAACCTTGCCACCGCCAGCGATGGACACTCCTGGCGTGCTTTTCCTCGATCGATGCCTTCAGCAATTTGTCGTCTTTTTCCTGCTCGGTCAGCTTATCCCATTGCTCCGGGCAGCCCGGGCAACAGAAAGCAACCAGCTTGCCCTTGTACCAACGGGTCAATTCCGGTTTCACCGTCGCCGGATCAATAGGTCCGCCCAGGATCGTGCAGTACTCGTCAACATACTCGGACTTTGCTTTCACCGCAGGCGTGGCGATTTCATTGCCTGTTTCGGCACAGCCCGCGAGGAAGGCAGCCAGCAGAGCAAATCCGACCACCGCAACAACGCCGCCTGTTCCACATTTAGTGGCTCTCATCTGATCATCTCCTTAAGAAGAGGAGCTTCCCAGTATAGTTGCACCGGCGCTTAGTATTCCTGCGGTCCGTCTGCCCACCCTTCATTATATTCTATGCTCGCAAGCGTCAGATTCACCGCGGCCGGGCATTCGCCGGCTTCACTGCTCTCCGATGCCAGCCGCCCGAAGCGTTGCCTCGTCTGGCCCGCCGGAGTCGCAGCAAGCTGCAAGCTTACCGTTGATAGCAACGGCTGGGACGGATCGTACGCCCAGTGCCTTGGCCTTCTCGGCCACTTCGGGCTCGTGCATATCCAGCACCTGTACATCGCACGAGTCGCAAGCGATGCGGTTGACCAACTCGACGGCCTGATCGCATGCCGGGCAACCGGCGACAAATATTTCGATTGTTCGTTTATTAGTCACGATATCACCTCTTGATCTTTTGTGTGCTCAGATTGGTCGGTTTGGCTCGTTGGCACACATGTCGAGCAGACTGTTGCTCCGGCTGCCTTCTGCGGCCAGAGGTTCCACACAGACGCAGCCAACAGGAAGGTCACGCCTACGTAAACTGTCACATCAGAATTGAGCAGGAATCTGCCAATGAGAATAGAAGCCGACGCCGCCATGCCCATAACCAGGGGGCCGTAACCCCTGCGCTTAGGTGCCTCGTAGGCAAGAGCGACCAGCGCCATCGCCAACAGGCCCGCCATCAGCGGTAGCAGGTACTTCGTCTGCAGCAAGAAGCCAAGTCCAACTGCAGAGAGGAATCCGAGATAAACAGGAAGGCAGGCGGGACAGACGGCAACTGGAAGCAGCGCCGCACCAACTCCCGGCAGAGACGCAAAGGCATGCCAGATTCCAGAGAATCCCCGATGAGAGGATCTGTTGTCTACGCTCTGGCGGATGGCAGAGCGAATCATCTCCACCGGCGGAGCATCGGAAATATTCCCTTGTGCATCACGATACGTCCGGCAAGACCAAGAGGGTTTCTCATCCCGTCGGGCCACTTCTACATCTTGCCCATCAATCTGAATCGAAGGCGATCCGAGAAAGCGTTCACGCCCGGCTGTTTCGGCATCGGGCACTTCAATCTCCTCCCATTGTGGGTCCAGTCCTTCTGCCTTCATCGCTTCGGACAGCCGGTGCCGGGTCTCGGTGACATTTGGGCAACCGTGAAATGTCAGTAGTCGAATCTTCATGGTTCTCACTCCTGTCTATCGAGGCTGGTTAAGATCGGGCAGTGATCCACGTCGGCCTTACCGTCACAGGCGGCGAGTAACTTGCCCAGAGCTTTCTTCATGCGTTGCAGGTTCCGGAGCTTCACTTGTATCGCCTCGATCTTCTGCTCAGCGCGGTTCTTTACATCGGCGCATGTAGCATCGGGATCTAAACGAAGATCGAGCAGCTCCCGAATCTCTCTCAGCGAGAATCCGAGTTCTTTTGCCCGCTTGATAAAACGCAGCCGGTGAACTACCTCATCGGGAAACTGCCTGTATCCAGACGGGCGACGTGGGGGCGGGTCGAACAAACCCTGTCGCTCATAAAAGCGAATCGTTTCGATGCCTATTTCCGCCGCTTTGGCCACTTGTCCAATTGTCAGTCCAGCCATGTTCTTTACCTCTATTATTATTCTACACCACGTACCATACTACAGAGTCAAGATCATCTTCTTGCTCGTCAGATAGAATATTTGCGTCCGGGTGCGGTGGTTCCGCCGTCAGTGTTTTCTTATTTGTCACGCTAGATGGTTGCAAGCAGGCTTTATTGAGGCTTGTTCTTGGCTTAATATAACCGTAGTTGCCATTTGTATTGGTTACTACGGAACCTTAAGACAGTATCATCCGTTTGGATAGAGGCGAGAGCCTCGGCTGCCATGGCCGATAGAAGTGAATTTGAAAATACAGCGGTTGTTCACGTAGACGCGGTCTACCGGACAGCCTTTGCGCTCTGCGGTAAGCACGCCAGGGCGGAGGATTTGGCCCAGGAGACGTTCGCCAAGGCTCTGGAGAGGTTCGGTTCCTTCCGTGCGGGCACGAATTGCAGGGCATGGCTGCTGCGAATTCTGCGAAATACGTGGATCGATCAGTTACGGCACATGAAAACCGTCGGGCCGGAACTGACGGTTGATGAAGCTGTTCTGGCCGTGCCGGAAGGTCAGGATCAAACCGCATGGACGAACGCAGAGGATGTTCTGGAGAACTTTGCCGATCAGGACGTGATATCCGCGATGCGGCAGCTCCCGGACGACCAGCGGCTGACCGTGTTCCTGGTTGACGTTGAACAACTCTCGCACGAAGAAGTCGCCGAGATTACGGACGTGGCGGTAGGCACGGTTAAAAGCCGTTCCAGCCGGGCGCGAAATGAATTGAGGAAGAGGCTGTTAGCTCATGCAAGAGACATGGGCTTTGTGGTCCGAGAGCGATGACTCACCTGAACGACGAACAATTCGAAGAAGTCCTGAGCGGCCAGATGCCCGAACCTGAGCATCTCGCCGAGTGCGAGCTGTGCAGAAACAGGCTGGCTGAGCACAGGGCAATGCGAGAGCGTCTGCAATCTGCCTTTGCGTCAGTCCACGCCGGAGCGAGCCTTGCAGAGGGCATCGGCGATACGTTGCGTTATGCTCCGGTCGAGACAGCTCCGGAAGCTTCTGCGGGCAGGGGCAGAGTTCTTCGCTTTGCCCGATGGGCCATGCCACTGAGCGCAGCTGCCGTTGTTCTGATTGGTGTCTCAGCGTTTCTGCTGTTTACCGGGCCCGAACCGGCCAAAGCCGGTATGGCCGAATTGTACAGAATCCACCAGCATGCCATGTCACCACATACTGAACTGTTCTCCGATGCTGATCCGGAAGCTCTGGCAGGCTTCCTGAAGACGGAATTGGGATTCGCCCCAGCCGTCCCGAAGTTAGGCGCCGGAATGTCGCTTCGCGGCTGCTGCGTTACCCATTTCAGGGATAAGCCTGTAGGCAGTTATGTTGTCGACACCCCTCGCGGCGTCATGTCAGTCATCGTGGTCAAAGAGACACCGCGCTCGCTTGGAATGCAGACTCCTGTTCAACGCGGCGATCACACCTACATGGCCGGTTCCTTCGCGATGTGCAACATGGTTACAGTCCAGCAAAACGGGTACACCTACTGTGCCGTCGGAGAGGTCTCAGTGGAGTATCTTACCGACCTGCTGGAGCAATTGGTCTGGTAGAGCAGTGTCCCGGCCAAGTTACGACAGCTCAAAAGATGAGCGTTTTATGGGAACCTTTTCAGACGCATGATCGTTCTGAGAGTCGATAGCATTACCGTTTGGCGGAATCCTAAGAACCCCTTTTTGACAGGAGAATCTAATGAACAATCAGCACTCTAAGCTAATGTATCTCGGTGTCATAGCTGTCCTAGTCGTCGGTTTCGTGTGGATGCCCATAAACGCGGCGGACACCCAAGCCCAGCACGACAAGAAATCCGCTCAGGCGGTAACCCCCGGCGCAATGAAGACAGGCAACGCCCACCAATCTCACATCAAGGGACTGGGAGAGGCTTTGGTTGCCATTGATGCAGCCCAAAAGGCCATCGACGCCGGCGACAAGGACAAGGCCCTGGAACAACTGGCCAAGGCCAGAAAGCTGGTAGCTAAGTCGCACCAGGCTCTGACCTCTACCGATCGCATCGTGAATGCTCGCTGTCCGATAATGGGATCAAAACTGGACCCGAGCAAAGTGCCCGCGAATTTGACGAGGGTGTATAAAGGCAAGAAGATCGGGTTCTGCTGCATGGGCTGTCCAGCGAAATGGGACAAGCTTTCAAATACGCAGCGTAAGGAAAAGCTTATGAAGGTGGCCCCTGCGAAGTCCCATAAGACAAAGCAGCCTTCCGTGGGACACGGCGACAAGAACAAAGATAAGCACCCTTCCCATTGAGTGGACACCACCAGCGGGTGACGGATTCCGTCGCAGCCCGCACATGAGTGCGATTCCAGTCGGTGCGACCGCAGCTTTGAAATATCCAGCGGATCAACAGGTCTCAGCGCGGATGCGTACAATCATTAGTAGCGGGGGCGAGGGCTACTGGTGTGAAGGGCAGAACTTTGACAGCGGCGGCGTTTGGGTGCATTGGCATGCTTCTGATCGGCGGCATGCAAATGGACCGCCAAGCAGCCCGGGCTGACGGTCCGGCTGCTAGAGCTGCCGTTGAGTCATTGGATGCGACGAGCAAACCGGCGGATGTTTATTCGCCGCCGCCGGGCATACCTGCGCCAGAATTCGGCATTAGTCAGACGCATCGGATGTACGCGGGCGATGCGCATCGATACGATTACGGCCGCGGGCTGGAGCCTTATCGCCAGACGAATGACGGGCCGTACACTCACTATGTCAACGCATCGGATGCCAATGCAACCGATCAGGACAATCCGCTTGGCTCACCGGCGCGGCCGCGGCTTACTATTCCCGCAAAGCTGCCCGCCGGTAGCGTTGTGCAAGTGAACGGAACGCTCAAAGCCCGCTCGATCATCATCGACGCTGACGGAACAAGCGCCAGGCCGGTTTTCGTTCGCGGCGCTTCGGCGACCCAGCCTGCGAACATCCAAGCCAAGGTGCAAGTGGCTGGGAGATACGTGATTCTGGAGAATATCCGCCAGAGCGGGCGATGGGTTCTAGCCGTCGCACCTTACCTGCAAACGGTGCCTCATCACGTAGCCGTGCGCAATTGCGAACTCGCCGGCGAGAGAACGCTATCAAGCGGGACTGCCCTGATTGCATACGGTAACGCCGGACAGGACGTCCATCACGTCGTGTTCTACAGGAATCACATTTATAACCAGGGCGATTCGCGCGCCCGGACGAAGAAGGATCGCCACGGGATCGCAGTTACGCGGCACACGAACCATATATGGATTCTGGACAATCACGTGCATCACAGCCAGGGCGACGCTATCCAGATAAACGGCTGGGCGAACGAGACGACGCACCATGTCTACATCGGCGGGAATAAGCTTCACGACGACGGCGAGAACGCTATCGATATCAAGGAAGCGTCTTTCGTGGTGATCGCGGGTAACACCATGTTCGGATACGAGCATAAGGATGGTGCGATTATCGCTCATCGGGACGGCAGGAGATCGACCGGACCGGCCAACGTGTGGGTGCTGTACAACTATATCCATAACGCTTCCAGCGGAATTGTGAGCGCAAATGTAACAGGCAGTTTCTACGCGATGGGGAACTCCATACGCGACGTCGCCGACGCGGGAATTAAATCGTGGGGCTCGGGCGATAGGTACTACTGCGGTAATAGCATCAGCAACGCCATGAGAGGAATAGCTCATTCCGGCAGCGCGTCGGTGGGTGCTTTCAACAATCGCATCGTCAATGTGCGTTCAGCAGGTGTGCGTTTACCCGCTCGGGGTGCCGATACCCGGACGCTGTCCGACGCATTCGGTGCACAGTTCGGCCGTCCGATGATGCAGCAACGTTCGCACCAATCGGGGGAATCTTCTGCAACTCCAGGGCGTGCGAGCCCGGCCGATACGGGCATAAATGCAGCTAATCAACATGACGCAGATCAGGATAAACACCCGTGATAAGGCGCGATAATGCATAGGAAAAATTCGTAATCTCAGCCCTCTCACGATCAGCCGTCAAGTGGCTGAATTCGCTATGTAACATTTCTGCCGCAAGTTGTCATCAATCTACTCATGCAGGTGCATCGCTCACTCAATATCGCTGTCGGGCGCGCGTCGAATCCGGTTTGATAAGGATATCGCCCGTTAATACAGTGTGCTCGTAAAGCATCATGTTGGTGAAACGTAAAGACGACATAGACGTTACCCGCGGCAGTTGAAACTAGCACGGATGCTGCGATCTGCATGGTCATCGGAGGATACATCATCAGCCGTAGGCATATTCACCTATCTGAATACAGATCCAGTGAATTCCCGTCTGTTGCAGGGCTCGATGATCTATTGCAGAGAGGCTCTGTCTGAAACACATAGGCGAGTTATGCAGTGCTTGTCGTGCATATATTGAAAGCACCTCGTCGGGCACCGACGGGGACGGAGTCCAGGCAGGATACTCGGAATCTGTCCGATTTCAGTATGGAATGGACTTAGTTCAGGAGTAGCAGGTTTCGAGTGGTGTGATGTTAAAATTATCTGACAACCCGGCAGTTCTGGCGACCTGGGTCGATTCGGTAGCCGATTTGGAAGGCCTTTGGTGGGTCGCCCATACCAAGGCCCGGCTGGAAAAGGCCTTTGCACGAGATCTCTCAAAACAGGGGATAGGCTACTTTCTGCCGCTGGTCCAACGCGTGACGTACTCCGGGGGGAAGAAACGCTGCACCTTGCTTCCGTTGTTCCCGTCATACGTGTTCTTCTGCGGAATCCATGAAGACCGCCAAGCCGCGATGCGAACCAATCGTCTGTGCATGGCGATCGACGTGCCCGACCAGGAGCAACTGGTTACCGAACTCCTGCTGATCGAGAAAGCGTTGCGATGCGACATTCAGCTTGATTCGCACGTGGGCATATCGGCGGGAGAAACTTGCAGGGTTACGGCAGGTCCATTCGCGGGCCTGGAGGGGCAGGTACTGCGCCAGAGCGGAAAACTGCGGTTCCTTTTGCAGGTTGGCGTGCTTGGACAGGGCGCGTCGATGGAAATTGATGCTGACTTTCTCGAACCAATCGGATGCTGAATTGCAAGCGTCGTTAGCCTACGCGCCGCCATTGGCCTGGCGCAGGATGCTAAAATGAGAACTTACATAACAGCTTATTTCGGGGCGTGGCTGGTGGCGATGATGCTCATGCCTCTGGTAGTCCGCATGGCCAGGGCGTTGCACGTTGTCGACCATCCGGGAGTCCGCAAGATACACAACGATGTGATTCCGCGCATCGGCGGGTTGCCCATTATCGCGGGCGTACTGGCGATGATGCTGGGCATGCTGCTTCTCGACAATGACATAGGCCGATTGTTGAGGGGATTGTCGCCGGAAATTCCACTGCTGCTGGCCACCAGCGGTTTCATGTTCGTTATCGGCTTGGTTGATGATATTCGCGGAATCCCCGCACGTGTTAAACTCTTGGCACAGTTGCTGGCGGCGGCGGTATTGTGCGCCTTTGGAATACGCATCGATTCGATATCGTTTGGCGGATTAACGGTTGAGTTCGGCCTCTGGGCCTGGCCGATCACCATGCTGTGGATCGTCGGAATCACCAACGCGGTCAACCTTATCGACGGTCTGGACGGTCTGGCAGCAGGCATCGGAGCCATTGCCTGCGGGGCTATTACTGTCTTTGCCATTTACACCTCGCAGGTGGTCATGGCAGTGCTCATGCTCACACTGCTGGGCAGCCTGACCGGATTCCTGCTGTTCAACTTCAATCCGGCGAAGGTATTTCTCGGCGATTGCGGAACGCTGTTCGTTGGATTTTTCATCGCGTCGGCCAGCGTCATGTGCGCGACCAAATCGGTTGCACTTGCCGGGCTGGGCCTGCCAGTACTGGCGCTGGGGCTGCCCATTTTCGATACGCTGTTCAGCATGCTCCGGCGCGTGCTGGCCCGTCGAAGCGTGTTCGCTCCAGACAAGGACCATATTCATCACAGGTTGCTGATGCGTGGGGTGTCTCATCGAACGGCAGTGATCATCATGTACGTCATCACGCTGGTGGCTGCGGGCATGGGAATGCTGATGATGGTGCTTCGCGATGGTTCTGCCGCCATCATATTCGCCGTAGTGCTTGTATTCATCCTGACGTCGTACATCGCTGTGGGCGGTATGAATATCAGGGCGGGCCTCGATACTCTGCGAAGCGATATCAGGATTGTCCGC
>SDBT01014500.1_pt1 | contig 12563 bp, 24 predicted proteins | sample 2277101 | NCBI WGS metagenome assembly SDBT01 (sample SAMN10404973, study PRJNA504765) | marine sediment metagenome | isolation source: marine sediment core GS10_PC15, 103 cmbsf | place: Arctic Ocean: Southern Knipovich Ridge | collected 2010 | reverse complement strand
ACACTATAGACTCCACCCCACCCCCCCCGCTACCCTTTATTGTTATATGTCTATTATGCGATTATTGTGTTTGTTGTTTATGTTGTGTATAGGACTTCACTCACAAACTTTAAAATACTACTACTACTACTACTACTACTACTAACTAACTAACTAACTATATATTATATTACATATATCTATATAAACTTCTTTTGTTAAATTATATCATGAAAGCACAAAAGATACTGAGTTTAGATACCGAAATTATAGAACAATTAAGAAATATTAATGCTTCTAAACTAATAAATGATATATTAATAGATTATTTCTTTTCTGGAAGTGATCTAAAAAAAGATGAGATTAAAGGTAAAATTCAATTAGAACAAAATGAAATTTTAGAGAAAAAGCAAAAAATTGAGAATTTAAAAGCAAAACTTAAAAGTATAGATGAAAAAGACAAAGAAATTAAAAAAACCTTTGCAGGCATCCCCGAAGCAATCTTAACAGACTTTAGAATGTTCCCCAAGATGACTGAAGAAGTTCTAGCAGTTAGACATAAAAACCTCTATGCAAGTGTAGACTGGGTAGTTTTACTTAAAGCCTTCAAAGAATACCATAAGGAGGATAAAAGCAAATGATAGGCAAAGAAACAAAAATAATTGATGTAGATAAGAAAATCATAGAATTCATGGAAAAAATGCTAAGTATGATTAAATATGAGCAAAAAACAGTAGATTGGGATAAATTTGAGAAATATTGTAAGAGTTTTGGCTCAGTACCCCATATATTGACAGTACCCATCCCCGTAATTGAAAGATGCTTACTTCAAATAGATAAAGGGCGGTATTAAATGACTGAACTAAAAGAACAATTTCCCATAGATAAACCACTAACTTCTAAACAACATCTGGAATATGCACTAAACAACCTAGATGAATGTGTACATAGATTCTGCGTATTTAAAGAATCATTCATACAATATTTAAAAAGTGAGGGATTAGTAAATGATTCTGGATAAATGGCAGAAAGATGTTCTTAATACCACAGGAAATATGGTTATATGTGCAGGCAGACAAGTAGGTAAATCCACAGTAATCAGTCAAGATGCAGGAGAATATGCCATGATGAACCCAAATAAGAGTATCATGATTATTGCAGCAACAGAAAGACAAGCACATCTTCTATTTGAAAAAGTTTTAGCATATATATTTGAACATGATCGTAAGATGATTAAAAAGAAAGCAGATAGACCAACTAAAACGAGAATCAAACTTACCAATAAGAGTATTATTCATTGTTTACCAACTGGGGATAGTGGGTATGGTATCAGAGGATTCACCATTGACCGTCTTTACGCGGACGAGGCTGCTTTCATAAAGGAAGAAGTTTGGGCTGCTGTGACACCGCAGTTGGTAACCACAGGGGGCGATATTGTATTACTCTCTACTCCAATGGGGTGTGATGGGTACTTCTATAGATGTTTTCATGATGAAAACTTCACAGCATACCATATTAACACAGAAGAAGTTGCAGAAGGCAGACCTAAAGAAATGAGAGAACGGATGTTAGCACACTGCAAAGATGAAAAAGAACGAATGACCAAACTGCAATATCAACAAGAATATCTAGGCCTATTTGTTGGAGGAATCCAGAGATTTTTTCCGGATGATTTAATAGACCAAATTTGCACAATCCCCCCAACTAATTCTATTAGTATGCATAGGGGGGATAGATTTCAAGGTATAGATATTGCTAGAATGGGTGGTGATGATACAGTCTTAGTAAGTTTATACAGAAAACAACAAGAATGGCTAGAACAGTTTGATTTAGAAATTCCCGAAGCACAAAGAATAACAGACACAGCAAGACTTATAATCCACAAAGATAAACAAATAAATCATAAAAAAATCTACATAGATGATGGAGGTTTGGGTGTAGGAGTTTTTGACATCCTATATGAAGATAGACAAACCAAATACAAAACTGTAGCAATTAACAATGCAAAACGAGAGATAGAACACGGAGGATTCAAAACTAAAGAAAAAACAAAACCATTAATGAAAGAACAACTATATAACAATCTAAAAAATCTAATGGAGAAGAAAAGAATATTATTATTTGATGATCCTAAAATAAGACACTCTCTACGTTCTATTCAATTTGAAAATACAGAAGGAGTTTTGAAAATCTATGGAAACTTCTCTCATATCACAGAAGCAATAATAAGAGCCGCATGGTGCATCAAAGACAAAAGTTTAAATATTAGGGCGTTCTGTTAAAACCATGGCAGACTTCGGAATTTATACAAAAAACGCAGATATTGTTGCAAGAGCAGGAGTAAACGCAAACTCAACTTCATCTGCTGTTGCTGCAACAGATGTTTATGTTTTAGATATTGAAGCATTTGTCAATTCTTGGACTAGATTTAATTGGAGTGATCTTGTAACTGCTGGAATAAATGTGGATGTTCAAGGAATCTTAACAGACACTTCTGCATCATTATGTGCAATGAATGTTATTAACGATGATATGAGTGGGTTTCCAACAATAGAAGAAGGACAAACTAAACTAGATGTTTTAAATAATACGGTTCAAAGAAATCTCTCAGCATTAAAAGATATAAAGGTTCAAACTTTTATGATAGGAGCATAATGGCACACGACTTTAAAAACTTCCCAGAATTAAGTAATGCACAAATGCAAATATATTATTTTGACAGTCCTCACAAACAAGTACCAGAACAATTTATAGCAAGAGTTGTTAAAGTTACAGATGGAGATACGGTAAGAGTTGAATGGACAGGCAGAGATTTTGATTTTCCAGTAAGAATAGCAGACCTAGCAGCACCAGAATTAGATGAAGAAGGTGGAACAGCAAGTCAGAGTTTTTTAGAAGAACAAATTTTAGGAAAAGAAGTTGAAATAATCCTAAGTAAAAGTAGAATAGAAAAATGGGGTAGACTATTAGCAGCTGTAATGTTTGCAGGAATGAATATGAGAGATATAATGATAATGAATAACCATGCAATTTCATGGAGTGAGATACAATGACCTTACCAACAAAATTTAGAAAACATCAAAGCAGAGTTATAACAAGCTTCGACTTTATAGATATAGTAAGTGGAACAACATTTGTAAAATTCTTTCCCATGGATGTAAGAAGTGGGGCGGGAACAGATAAACAAATATTATCAAAATTTATAGCATTTGCATTAAATGGATTTACACAAGCAACTCCTGCAGTTACTTTAGATTTAGATTGGGATTTACCAATAGGAAACCACACAGTCCTAAATGGAAATGCAATAATAAACACACCAGTTTCAGCATCTGGAACTTATTCAGGAACATTCACATATAAATTATTCAGAGTTAGAAGTGGAGGAGAAACACAAATAGGAACTACAACCACAACAAGTGTAAGTGTACCAAATGCAACATCAAAAGTAATTTCTGTAGAAATACCTTTAGTTAATGAAATCCTAAAAAATGGAGATTCACTAAGATTAAACCTAGTTACTTCTGTAACAGGTGGAGGAGTAACCCTATTTGTTTATTTTGATCCTAAAGATTTAAAAGAAAGTTTACCCAATACTCCACAAAGCCATAACTTAATAACAACACAAGCAGCAGCAATAATACCAATAAAGGTGCAAACATAAAATGCCAGAAAATAGAATAGATTCAACAGTAACAGGAGAAAACACACAAGCAGATTTTTCTGTAGGACAAGTTAGTACAGATGGTATCAGCCCAGGAGCAGAAACAAGATGGATAATGGAAGATTGGGAAGAACATCTAGCTTTCTTTTCAAAGGTTGCACCATGTAATCAAGCTATAAATGCTAAGTCTACATGGACTGTAGGTAAAGGATTCACATCAAAAGCAACAGACACAAAAGTAGTATTAGAACTAATCAAGGGTTGGGGTAATGATACTTTTAACACAATTCTTGAAAACATGATTAGGACATATTATATTGGAGGAGATAGTTTCGCAGAGATAATTTTAGATGATGATGGAGATTTACTAAATTTAAAATGTTTAGATCCTTCAACAATAACTGTAATAATAGGACAGGATGGATTAATAGACAGATATGAACAAGAAACAAAAGTTAAAGACAAAAAAGGAATAACAAAAATATCTAAAGAGAAAATGTTTCATTTATCCTTAAACAGAGTTGCAGATAATGTACATGGAACAAGTATTATTCCATCTATAAAGGAATTACTATTAGCAAGAGAAGAAGCAATAACCGACTATAAAAAAGTTATGCACAGATTTATTCAACCTCAATGGAAGTTTAAATTAAAAACAGATGATCAAACAGAAATAGCAGCATATAAAACTAAGATGGATGCAATAGTGGGTGAAGGGAAGAATATCTATGAACCTTTTGATGTTGCAGAAAGTGAATTATTAGCAGTTGCACCTAATTCAACACTAAACCCCTTAACATGGATTGAAGCATTAAACAAATATATCTTTCAAGGTGTAGGAGTTCCTCAATTCATCGTCGGTGGTGGTACCGGATTTACAGAAGCAAGTGAAAAGATAGCATACTTAGCTTATCAGCAAACAATAGAAGAAGAACAATTATACATCGAAGAACAAGTAAGAGAACAATTAGGATATAAGATAGAACTTACATTTCCAGCAAGTTTAGAGAATGAATTATTATCAGATCAAAGGAAAGATGGAGCAATAAATATAGACCAAAGTGAAACAACTGCGGGAGTAGGACAATGAATTTCTTAATTAAAGTTTTAAGAAATGCAGGAATCTTAGCAGGGCTTATGTTTGTATCAAGTTACGCAACACAAACAATATCTTATGAATTAATAAAACCGATAATATTATTCTTTCTAGGATATACATTTACAGAATTAGCAATGCATTATAAATTACCAACATCTAAAAAAGCAGTAACTTTAATATTTTAAAATGCCACATACACCAGGACACAAAAAAAAGAGAACTCCAGAAGAGAGAAAACAGTTTGATGTAGAAGTAGGTAAAAGTGCTGCATTAATAAAAGAGAGAAGTGCAGAAGCAGAACAAAAAGGATCTGAGAGATTTTTCAGAGAAACTAGAGAAAAAAACATAGGAACACTACCTGATAAACCTATAAAAACGGAAACGAAAACCTCGGTATCAAATGACAAGGCGCAGCAAGCTGCGCCAGAAAGAAAAACAGTTAAAGAAACTGTTTTTGTAGACGGACAGAAAGTAACTAGAGATGTTCCAGCAGTAACAACCCAAGGAGATAAATCATTCAAAGGAAGAATAGAAGCAGGATTTGATAGTTTTCCAGGACAAACAATTAGGGAAGTAGGAGTATTAGGAAGTGCTGCAAGTCCAGGAGCATTTGGAGCATTACAATCTAGTAGATTAGCAGGATTTATTAGAGGACAAGATAAAGTACAAAAGGGTTTATCCAAACTTAACGCACAAGGAATAAAACAATTAATCACCTCTAAAGCATTTCAAAAAATAGTAGGAACAGCAATAGGAACAGATGTATTAGGTGCATGGTTAGCTTCTGATAACATTATAACAGGAACGGGATTTTTTATTAATTCAGTTGTAGAAGGTGTTGAAACTGGAAGATTAACTAAAGATGAAGCATTCACAAGAATAGATGAAGCACAAGGATTTAAAGATAGTGCAGAAAGATTTGTTAGAATTTCTGGAAGTGTAAACCCATTATTAATACCTTTCAAAAAATTATTATTAATAAATGCAGATATTGCACAAGGAAGATTAGATGATGTTAAAGATCAAATAGAATTTATAGATGTTCAAGCAAAACAAAGAGAACAGGAGTTTTTCGCATTAAATCAAGAAAAAGCATTAAGAGGAAATGAAGGAACTCAAGTTTAAAAACAATGTAAGGAGGTAAGTAATATGGAAGAAGAAAATAAAGATGAAACAAAAACAGAAGAACCAACACCAGAAGACTCTGGAGAGGGGGTTCAGTCTAAAACAATTTCAGATCTTGACAGAGCAGATTCAATTGCAGAAAGGCAAAAAAGAGAAAACGATAGAAGAGAAGAAATCTTAAAAAGAGAGGAAGCATTAGCTGCAAGAAAAGCTGTAGGTGGTATAACTGATGCAGGACAAGAATCAACTAAGAAAGAAGATACACCCGCAGAATATGCTAAGAAAGCCATGGCTGGAGAACTAAATGGTTAAAGATATTAAAATACCAGAAGATTTAGGTGTTAAATTTGGATCTAAAGTAGAAGCTGAATGGACTAAAATTCTAGATGCACAAGAAGCAGCATTAATTAATAGTAAAATTAATGAAGAAGTTGCTGGAGTTTTGATTGAAATTGCAAAAAAGCATATAGCAGAAGAAAAGGAAACATTTAAATAGTTAATCGGTATAACGAATAGTATGGCAAACGAAACTACATTAATGGTTGAAACAGAGTTACCAGTAATGTTTAAATGCGCAGACGGAACAGGGATTGAAAAGGGTGCTATTCTAAAATTAACTGAATCAATGACAGCGATTATAACTTCTGGCCAAAATGATAAAGTTGCAGGAATTGCAGCTGCAGAAAAGATTGCTGATGACGGTATTACAATGATCCCAGTTTATATGGGTGGAATCTTTAAAGGAGTTGCTGGAGCAGCTGTTAGTATTGGAGCAGCTTTAATGACTGATGCAACAGCAAACAAGATTGAAACTGCTACAACTGGAACAGGAGCAAGTGGAATAGGATATGCTTTAGAAGCACCTTCTGGAGATAATCAAACATTCTTATTTAGATTAATGATAGGTGGGAGTGTATCTTAAATGGCAGATACAGCTGGACAGGCAGACATTAGAGGAATTAATATAGATACATTAGCAAAAGGATTTGCTGATTTAGAACCTAATGTTATTAAAGGATTCGTACTTAATACTAAAACATCTGCTAGGGAAATAAGATGGTATCAAAAGACTTCTGGATTTATAGATACTGCAACAACTGATGATACCGCAATATCTGTAATGACTAATACAGCAGCAGGAGCAAGACCTTTTATTGCTGAACAATCATGGACTAGAAACACATCTTTTGTTAAAGAGTTCTTTGTTGAATCACCTCTATTATCTGATAATGACTTAAAAGATAACGATGTTAATCTATTAACAACTACTATTAGAGATTTAGTTAGATCAGTTCAAAGAAAAGTGGGATTAAGGATGTTTCAAATCTTAACTAATGCAGCAGCAGCTACACCTACACAACCATTAACAGGAAGTACAACTGTTCAAACTACAGCATCTGTAGATGGATGGGATCAAGTTGCAACAGCTAACCCTATATTAGATATTCTTAATGGACAGCAATTAATAAGAGCACAAGGTTATGATCCTAAAAAAGCAGTTCTTGCAATGAATAGTATTGAACACAAGTTTTTAATCTCATATTTAATAAACGTGAAAGGTTCTAGCATTCCTAGTTTCTCAACCGAGAAATTAAGAAGTGGAGCAGTTATGGAGATTTTAGGAAACAGTGTATTAGTAGATGAGATATTTACAACTGATTGGGTTTACCAATGGGTTCCAGATAGAGCTGCGACATGGTGGAGTTTTACACCAATCACATCTGCTAAAATGGTTGAACCATTAATCGGTGTTAAAATCCGTGTAAAGGAGGAAGGTGAATTAATACTACATGATCCAAACGCGGTTCATATTATTTCTGACACCATCGGTTAAAATGACTAAAGAAAATAGAGAAAAAGCATACGCACATTTTAGAGATTTAGAAAAGAACTATGAAGCATTACCTCATTTAGACAATGGTGTAACTAAAACATCTTATCTTAGAAAGAAAGCTGGAAAAGATGCTGATAAATTATTAGCAAGAGAAAAAGAAAGAAAAGAATTAGGAAGAGAAGTTTCAGAAAAAATATTAGAAGAAGAAAAACCAGTAGAAGAAGTTAAAGAAGTTAAAAAAACTAAAAAGAGTTCTAAGGGGGATTAAGATGGGAGATAGTTTTAAGAATTTGCCTCAAACAGCATTTACAATTACTAATTTTGGAGCAGACTATAGTCTATCTGCAACAGAAGCAGGAGCAGCAAACATTGCTGCAGTATTAGCAACATTGATTAGAGATTTATCAGCAAAAGGAATTATAAATCCTAGTGCGGCGGTGAGTTAATGGCAACTACAGACCTTCATTTCATAGCAGGAGAATTACAACCAATTCATAGAGGAGTAAGAATGTTAGGTGGAGCTGTTGATGATGGTGTACAAGTTGATGCTGCAGCAGTTGCTTTAGCAAATGTTGCAACTGTAGGAACTATAACTGCACATATTATGATTCCAGATGATACAGGAAGTTATGCTATTATTGGTTTTGGAGATGCAAGTGCTATTGAATTTATTACATTCTCTGTTGTTGCAGGAAAACTAGAAATAAACCTTACTGATGCAACAGTTAAAGCTTATGAAGTTACTTCTACAGACAAAGTTATAACACCTCACAAATGGCATCATGTTGCTGTTACTCATGATGGATCAAGACCAACATTATATGTAGATGCTAAACCAGTTGCTATGACTGATACTGATGATACTGATTTAACAAAATGGTTTAAAGATACTGTTCTTATTGATGGCGCACATATTGGAGCAGCAGAAGAAGGTGGAGGAGGATTATTAACATTAGAATATAAAGGTTATATTTCAGATGTAAGAATATGGGGTGGAACTACATCAACAAGTATTTTAACAGAAAACGAAATAAGACAAGTTGCTTCTGGTGCAACAGTTCAAACTGCAACTAATATATGGAGTTTAGATAATGTATTAACTGATGCAGGAAGTGGAGCAGATGATGGAACAGCAGTAGGAGATATTATATTTAGTGATGCTAACCCTTTTGCATCAAGACTAACATTCTTAGAAACCGTACCTTTAGCTGCAGATAATGTAACAATAGGTACAGATAATGGAGTAGGCTACGCTTATTCTATTCTAGGTGCATAGTTCTTCCGAGTACAAGGTACTCTCCTTTTGCCCGACTTATTATTAACACAACATTTATATATTTATAAGATATTGAGTAAGCATGGCAAATGTAATTGGAGAGAAAGAGTTAAAGACTGAGTGGCCTATAGAAGAAGGTTTAACAGCAAGAACACAGAAACAGACAGGCAGAGTAAGTAATCTTGTACCACAAGGCTTACATGGGCAAATAAGCACAGTTTTAGAGAGAGATAGGGAGTTATTATAATGGCTAGGCCTAAAAGTGCTAATAGTATTATTAGAAATGCTAAAAAAGATAGAGTTGTAGAAACGCATACAACTGATGTTGCAAGTGGTATGATTTTACCTAATCAATCAGGAGATCACTCTGGAGGAATAGTAAGAGAAACACCCACAAAAAACATAGATATTGCTAATAAAAAATATGTTGATGATGAAATTGATGGAGATATTGCAACTCACGCAGCTATAGCCGATGCGCATCAAGATTTAGTTACTATTTTAGATGGAACAACAATTAACTTTAGTATAGCAGGGCAGCAAATAACTGCTGAAACAATTGATGGAGCAATAGATCACAATGCTCTATTAAATTATGTAGCTGATGAGCATATTGATTGGACTGGAACTAACGAGAATTTTCAAACAATAGGCGCTGCAAATATTGCAGGAAATTTAAGTTTAGGTAGTTTTGGAAATAATCCTAGAAATAATTTTAATTTAAATATGTTTGGAGCTTCAGCAGGAGCAGATATTATAAGAGTTAATAGCACAATAAATGACAGAGGTGCTTTTATCTCACTAATTAGAGCTAAAGGTGTAGTAACAAACTTAACACCCGTTACAGTTGGAGCTCAATTAGGGAAATTAATCTTTGCAGGATTTGACAGCGACGAGGATGTAAGAACTGCAGCAGAAATAAGTAGTTTCACAACTGCTGTTGATGGAACTAAAGTTGAAGGAGATATAAGATTTAGAACATGGATTAACAATGTTAGAGGGGATAGATTAATTGTTCAGAATAATGGAGATATTGAAATATTCACAGGTGATTTACTTTTTACTGGAAGTGGAACAGGACTTCTTTATGCCAATATAAGTGCAACAGATAACACAACTGAAACTGCAATAGCAACAGCAGGAACAGCTGTTCAAGTTTTAATATTTGATACAAATGGGCCAAATAATAACCTGACACCAGATCATACTAACGATCACATCACAGTCGTCAAAGCAGGAAATTATATGCTAACTTGCTCTGTAACATTAAACTCAGTAGTTGGAGCAGGAAGCAGAGTGCAATTAACAGGACAGAAAAATAATGGAGCCTCATTATTAGCAGGGATTCACTCAGATAGAAATGTTGGGGGAGGAGGTGTAGAGAGTGGAGCTATGACAATGAATGGAATTGTAACCTTAGCAGCTAATGACACCGTCGAGATTTGGATTGAAAATGAAACTAACACACAAAATTACACTGTTGAAGATATTTCTTTAAGCTTAGTGCAAGTTGGCGGATAGAAAGGTTTATATACTTAGTATTCTTAGTATTCTTATGAAAAACATATTACTAAAACTAAAAGATAAAGACTTCTTTAAACTATTAAAAATTAAAGATAAAATAACATACAGCGTCGGTAAAAAGATAACATGGGAAGATTTCATATTATTATTATCACAAAGGAGGTTAAACAAAGCAAATGGAAACTAAAAAAATAACTATAAAAATACTTGACTATAAAGATACAAGTGCAAATAGAACAACTTTTGAAACAAATCTAGGTAAAATGAGTGCGTTTAAAAATGAAGGCAGCACATTAATACAGGATTTGAAAGACCATACTAACTGCTTAATCTCTGTTGGAATGAGTGAATCTGTTAAAGATGGAACAACTTATAGAAATATTAGAGATTTTTATGGTAAAATCGTAGAACAAGCACAACCAGTAAAGGAAGGTATTGAAGTAATATCACCTCAAAAGTTTACTAGGCCAGAACCAACAGATAATCCGGAAGAATTATTTGTAGCTAGTCAATTCATAGAAAGAGATAAAGATGCTTCTTTTTATACAGCTTATGCTAAAGATATTTGTATAGCATTAATAGAAAGATGCCCACCAGAAAAAAAACTAGAAAGTCAATGGAGAATGAAAACAGCTATTGAACTAATTGAACAAGCAAGAGAAGCATTTAGTGCTTAATTATTATTAAACCCTCAATTAGAGGGTATCATACTCATAAGGAGATGGAAGGAACAAACAACGTCCATACGTGGCTGTATACAGGGTTTGAGCAAGGATCGATGCCGTGCCCCCTCATTTAAATTAAAGATAAAATGGAAAAAACAGACATAGAAATATATAAGGAAGCATTAACAAAAGTAACAGAAGCATATGTGAAAGAAATAGATAGATTAGCAGAAGAAATATTAAAGGAGTTCGCAGAAGATTGATTGTCAGAACTTTAAACATGGAAAAACAAATGAAACTAATAAAAGAAATACAAACACTATTCAAAGATTTAATCAAAGCAAGATTTGATAATAAACTTTATACTAATAAAGAAAGGCCAAGTAAGGCAGACATATTGCTATTACAAGATTTAGTAATAAATAAAATTGAAACATACGTACAATAAAGCTTATCAGAACTCGGGGTCCATGAGTGATATAAGTTACAGGATAATGTCCTGTCGCCCCTTTATACTCAAAGAAAAACATGAAAACAATAAAAGAATTAGACGCAAGATTATGTAAAAAACCCTGTAAGCATATCTTATGTATGCTCAAAAGAGCAAAAATACAATCATTAAAAGATGTGTTGGGGTTGATTGAACCATTGAAGAAAGAAATAAGCAGAATTAAGAATAAGCAATACTTCGTATTTGATGAGAATGGTGAATGGCTGTTAAAGAAGATAATCAAAGTAATAGATAAAGAACTAAAAGCAAGGATAACAGGATGAAATGTAAATCATGTGGTTGTTACACTAGATCAGCTAAGTTATGTTATCATTGTTATAGGTTAGAGCATGCTAAGTTAGTTAGGTTTAGGAAAAAGATAGAAAGGGCAGTACAAGGGCTGAAGTAGCTAAATATGGGCATCTCAGAGAATGCAAGCATCTATATACATAGCTTACTTAAGCTTTGCAGAGGCAAAGCTTCATGCACTCGCTTACAGCTCCTTCTAGTTCTATGAGATATAAGCTTAAAAGCCATATAAAGCCAAAAGCATTAGCTTTTGTCATTATAAGCCTTTTGCCTGCTAAAGCAGGCCATTATACTATAAAGCTAGCTTCTAGCTAGCTTGCTTACTTCGCTTTGCTCAGGCTAAAGCTTATACTATCCCACCCCACCCCCCGTAGCTTAAAGCCAACTAGCTGGCTTTAACTTTGAATATTAGGTTACACTATAAACTCCACCCCACCCCCCCCGCTACCCCTTATTTTTATATGTCTATTATGCCATTATTTTGTTTGTTTTTTTTTTTTTTTATAGTACTTCACTCACAAACTTTAAAATACTATTACTACTACTAATACTACTACTAACTAACTAAATAACACTATATAATATTACACAATACTAT
>SDBT01014499.1_pt1 | contig 12563 bp, 13 predicted proteins | sample 2277101 | NCBI WGS metagenome assembly SDBT01 (sample SAMN10404973, study PRJNA504765) | marine sediment metagenome | isolation source: marine sediment core GS10_PC15, 103 cmbsf | place: Arctic Ocean: Southern Knipovich Ridge | collected 2010 | reverse complement strand
GGGTTTAAGGGGCTGTTTGAGAGCAATTTCCTCATCCCTGACTACTTGGGCGTGGGAAAGGCGGTATCTCACGGGTTTGGAACCGTTAAGATCTTTGACGATCCTAAGTAATCACAATCTATATATATTAGGGACGCTCTATATACTATAGAGACATAATTTGCTTGAAGTCCTCAAAAACGAAGAGAAAAGTAGTGTATTATCCACACGAACAAGGATTGAATGATTACTTGAAATTCTTCTTTAGGTAGGTGAGCGTATTATCCACACGAACAAGGATTGAATGGGTAGAATTCCTTTTAATTGCTCGATTGGATCGTATTATCCACACGAACAAGGATTGAATGATTATTTTGGCGTTAAGATTGTTATATCAATTGTATTATCCACACGAACAAGGATTGAATTTCTAATATCCAATCGATCCCGTAATCTTTCAAGTATTATCCACACGAACAAGGATTGAATGAATATATCGACTGGTTCGGTTGCTGTGAACGCGTATTATCCACACGAACAAGGATTGAATGTTGTAATCGAAACTTTCAGTTCCATAGTAATCGTATTATCCACACGAACAAGGATTGAATTAAATCGGTAATCGTTTTAGGTAATCCTTTAACATATTTTATCCACGCGAACAAGGATTGAATTGTGATTGTCATATTAACCACTGCTCTATTTGTGTATTATCCACGCGAACAAGAATTGAATTATACTCATATCATTAATTCTTTCGGTCAAATCGTATTATCCACGCGAACAAGGATTGAATCAATCCGATCTTAGTAATAGATTCGATCTCGTCGTATTATCCACACGAACAAGGATTGAATTTTATTATCACATTTTATTTTTTTAGTTATAATGTATTATCCACACGAACAAGGATTGAATGTCTATATCGTGCCCCCAATTAACAAATAAACCGTATTATCCACACGAACAAGGATTGAATTTTTTCTAATCCATTCATGTGTCCTATTAAAATGTATTATCCACGCGAACAAGGATTGAATGTAATAATGAGTAATACCTTCAGCTATATAAGCGTATTATCCACGCGAACAAGGATTGAATTTTTGTAATGCGATTTCCTCCCCGAAATTAGATGTATTATCCACACGAACAAGGATTGAATGCTCTGTATATTCAATTCCACCCATTATTATTGGTATTATCCACGCGAACAAGGATTGAATATAAATACTCTCCAAAATCACAATCTATATATATTAGGGACGCTCTATATACTATAGAGACATAATTTGCTTGAAGTCCTCAAAAACGAAGAGAAAAGTAGTGTATTATCCACACGAACAAGGATTGAATGAATTTATCAATCATGGCAGGTAAAATGTTAAAGTATTATCCACACGAACAAGGATTGAATGATACCATCGCCACAATCGGTAATAACGTTTGCGTATTATCCATACGAACAAGGATTGAATGAATGCTATAGGAAATACTACACCAGTCATATTGTATTATCCACACGAACAAGGATTGAATGGTCTGGAAAATAATTGGTGATGAAATCTACTAGTATTATAGGATTGAATCCTATTTTCTGATATTCAAACGCTGAGTTAAGTAAAACAAAAATGGAAAAAGACATCGAGCCTTTTTATATATTGAACGATAAATTTATTATCAATATCAAAAAATTTAGGATACGAAGTTCCAGATACAATTCAAGTAGAAATCGAGCTTTACCCTCTGAAAGTTCTTTATAAAGATGTCCCACTTCTGGGGTTTAAGGGGCTGTTTGAGAGCAATTTCCTCATCCCTGACTACTTGGGCGTGGGAAAGGCGGTATCTCACGGATTTGGAACCGTTAAGATCTTTGACGATCCTAAGTAATCACAATCTATAAATATTAGGGACGCTCTATATACTATAGAGACATAATTTGCTTGAAGTCCTCAAAAACGAAGAGAAAAGTAGTGTATTATCCACACGAACAAGGATTGAATGATGTGTTTGGTGAGAGATTGTGCTAGGTTATTGTATTATCCACACGAACAAGGATTGAATGCCTTTATGAGATGTTTCATAATCGGTTCTTATGTATTATCCACACGAACAAGGATTGAATCCATTTAGGTTCGGGCGGTTTCGAGTCGGAAATGTATTATCCACACGAACAAGGATTGAATTTCTACTCTGGGAGCTAAATATATAAGCATATCGTATTATCCACACGAACAAGGATTGAATGTTAAAGATTTTTGCTCTAAATTGTTCAAAATTCGTATTATCCACACGAACAAGGATTGAATTCTGGGATTACAATAAGATAATTTATCACACAGTATTATCCACACGAACAAGGATTGAATTATTAATTCTCGAATTTTTATATTGTCTTTAAGTATTATCCACACGAACAAGGATTGAATATCATCCCCCCCTCTAGTTGCCATCGTGATTTGGTATTATCCACACGAACAAGGATTGAACTTCAAACGCAAATGGGTTTACCATTTTATATATTGAACGGTAAATCTCTCGAAGATATTCGATTCGGATTTAAGTCAGAAAATAGAAACTTTTAAAGGATGTTGGCATGTATTTATGTAAAGTTATACTTCGTGATTTGTCGTGATTTTAATTAAGAATGTCGGAACAAGAGATGTTGTTTACCAAGATAATTATTTAAATGGGGGCCAAGTAAGGCTAAAAGGGCAAGAATTATTTGAAAATTACGAAGAAATTAAAGCAGATTTAACCTTTCCAATATTACAGCCTGTATTAGATGCCTTTTCCGGTCAACTAAAAAGAATCTACTTGTTCGTGACAAATCAATCTGATGAAACAAAAAGAGACTCTGACACTCTGTTTTTTGGAGACCTCATGAAAAGAGGGATAGAAGAAAGATACTCGTTTAAAGTGGAAATCTTCCAATACACGGCCAATCCTGCGAATGTTGAGCAAGCTTTAAATTACTTTACATCAAAAATGACTGAGAGGAATTCAGTCTTCACCAAGGAAGGGAAAAAAATCGTCCTCCTCTCAGGAGGTACGAGTCAGATGAAAATGAGTCTTCATTTGATTCTTTCATCACTTAGTTCGATCAATGTGGAGTTCTACAATGTGGTTGATGGAAAATTAAATCCCATTGAGCAAAAGCAAACATTGACCAAATTTTTCATGAAGCATACTTGTGTTCAACTACTTCACTTCCACGAATACCAAGCAATATTGGAACTATTAAAAATCAATGGATTTATTCGCGAAAAAATGCTCATCACTTTGTTGGAACACGCTCATCACCGCCGAAATTTCGATTTTGAGATTGCTATCACATCTTTGGATCGATTCAAGGAGATGCTACCTTCTATCCTATTGACAGATTATTCGTTCTTGTCAATATCTGACTATAAGGACCCATTCTTCTTAATAAAAGAACTCGTATATAATCTTGATATCGCATATAAAAACCAGAATTATTTGTTTCTTACGAGTCTATTGTTTAGATTGGAGGAAGCCTTATTAACGGAGATCGTGGCTTTTTTTTATAAAGAAAAGCTAAATGTTACGCTCAAGGAAAAGCAAGATCATGAGAAACTTCTGGATTTCCTGCAAAACGGCGAAAAGCAAACATGGGAATGGTTAAAGAGCATCAAACTCAAAGGAGAACCTTTGAGACTTGAAAGGAACTTTTTAAACCGCCCCGTACTTTTTTACATAGCATACAAAAACGAACAAGACTCGCCACCAGGCGTTATTCGTGGATTATTAGAAAAATTTGATATTATTAACAAGTATCTCTACGATGATTTAGAAGGATCTAAAAGGGAAAAAAAGTATGGCCATCCTACCAATATAGCTTGCCTTGGAGATTTGAGGAATCAGTCAATTATAGCTCACGGATTTGAACCCGTATCAGAGAAAAAAATAGAAAATCTATATAACGCTGGAAAAATTCCAATAAAAAATATCATAGGACCACTCATTAATGTAATTGAAAAAGTCGTGAGAGTTATTGCCGACGATGCTTCATTTTCACTTAACAATATTTATACGAAATTAAACGATTCCCTCTTGGATTTAATATTGAAATTATAATTTGCTTGAAGTCCTCAAAAATAGCGAAAAAAGAAACGTATTATCCACACTAATAAGGATTGAATGTATCCGCAGATATAATAATTTTAAAATGACAATAGCGAAGCTTGGTAGGCTAAGTTCGAGTTTTTAATCCGAAGACTCAAAGATCTAATCTCCCAATAAGGTAAGGAATTAACGCTTATCAATGTAGAGGCCGAAAGAACCCTTAAAGAACAATACAATAAGTACATGCAAACTATCGAGCTTGTTCGAAATCAAGTTGAGTTCGTCATATCAACGAGCCTTCCGGGAGAAGAAAGGATTTTTTGACTTTTTTATGACCTGCAATTCTATATTAGAGACGATAAAGAAGCGATACATTCGACTCGAAATCCAAAAGTTATTTTTTTTGGTTAGAAAAATAATAAAATGAGCGAAAAGAAAATATAAGTCTTATTATAGAGCAACAAGAAATAAAATTAAAATTTGGTTAAATAATATTTAGTAAGCTAACTACCTTTCATTGAAAAATCGTAATAACCAGGCATGTCATTCAATGACTTTTACAAGTCGGTTATTTCACGAAATCCTTTTGCATTTTATTATCTATAGGAATTAAAAAGTTAAAATTTTTCTTGAAGAATTTGAGGGATCTTACCCTTAGACACAAATGTTCTCGATAACCACAATTAAAACATCTAGTATAGTTAAAAAATTTAAACTTAAAAGTAAGATTATTATAAAAATGGGATATAACAGTAATTAGCCAACAAATCAATCTACAATAAAATTTTATAAAAAATTCTTAGTGAGGGCAGAAATGAATGAAGTACAAGAAAGTTATCATTTTAATCTTGTTAACCTTTTTTTCAAGTGTTTTAATAAATATAACACCAACGCGAGCAACCATAAGCAAATTTTTGTTTGGAAACCAATTCCAAGATAAGATACAAATAGGTTACGCCGCCGTAGCTTTATATAAAAAATTTCTTGAAACAGGAAATCATGAATATAAAGAGGGGATTATCGAATATAACAAAAAAGATGTACTTCAAACTTATGAGATTGCCTGTTGGTATGAAGGCCTATGTAAAGAAAATAAATAGATTGATTTTCTTGCCTTCGCTGACTTTTTTAAGTAGCCTTATCACGCTTGGAAAATACCGTGAGAAAGACCGAGGAGTCTGACCTGGAGAAGGACTGCTCGATAATGAATTGTTCTGCGCCGAAAAATTTTTGTGAACGGGATGACTAAAGTTGTACTAAAATTCACTTTTTCTTTAGATTATATATTAATCTAATATTCTTTTTAAGCTCAGATTGGCTCCAGAAAAGTATCATTTTAAGAATATTGAATTTTAAGAATATTGAATCTTTACATTCAGTAAGTTTTTGAAAATTAAACAATAACCAATAAACTTTTTCAGTTAAATAATGTGGTGTATTTGACCATCCACTTTCGTATGTAATCCCAATATTTAAATCATACATTTTAATTCCTTCATTCATTTTTTCTCATCTCTTTTTTGTGAGTTGTATTACATCACAAGTCTTTTTTCTTAACAATCTAATTTCGTTTGGAGTGAGCTGTATCAACCAGTTCGTTTTTATTTCTTTTCTATCTGGATTATTTTTGTATATTCTTCCTAAAAATACATTATAGAACCATGATTGAAAAGATCTTTGTGATGGATTCTTAACTGCACATAGTATTTTATTTTTTTCAAGAATTAAGATTGGATTTTTTGATTTATTTACTATTTTCTCCGTTTCTTTTAAATGCATTGGGTTTGGTAGAAATTTATCAAGACTCATTATTTATATCTCCTGTTTTATTTTTTCTTGGAAACAATCTTCTATGGACAGTTTTGCCTAAAGACCATTCTTTTTCATCAGCTTCTTTTTGTATGTCTTCTCTCTCTTTAAAAGAAAGATCGAAAGTAATATAAGTATCAACTTCTAAATTTTTAGTTTTTGGAATAATAATCAACTCCTATATATTTTTTTTAATTACTTATTAAAAATATATTCAGACTCCTTTATAAATCTTATCTAATTAACCAATTTATTATTTTGATCAATTAAATTCAATGGGAAACTTAATTATAATTAAATTGAGTTAATTCTTTCTAATTATAATTAAAATTGGAGCCTAAATAAAAATTATCAATAAATATAAATTATGTATGTGCAAATCTCATTTACACACTTTTCAGAAATAGATTTTTATGTTTAAATAGTTTATACATATTTAAAGAGAAAAAATAATAATATTAAATCATGACAATAAGCTTGCAAACACTTAATAAAAACAGTTCTTACATTTTAAGAGTTTAATCAATCCAAAGAAGAACCGGTCAATCTGGAAATATTCTTTTTTACCCTTTGGAACAGAAATAACTTATCATAGTAACGATAGTTGGATCGAAAAAAATAACGAATGTGGAGAAAAGATAAGTTATTTCAAATCTGCTGACCGAGGACAGGAATTTATCGTTAATAATTGTTCAGAATTAGAAAATACTATAAAAAAATGGGATTATTTTAATCAAAAATAATAATGTTCTAGCAATTATCTTGTCCGATTGTCTCATCCTCTTCTGCTTCTTTTAGATCAATCTGAGAACATTTCAAATTGTATTTTTTTGATAAAATCTCTTTTTTCATTTGAGGGTCTCCGTTTATACCCTTTTTTTGCTTTCTAATCCATTCGATAAAATCTTCGATGTATTCGTCATTAGATGACGATCTACGCCCTTGACCTTGCTTTATTATGCCTTTTAGGTTGTCTGGAAGCGGTTCAGGGTTATTTCCAAAATAATAGAAATCCGTTGATAAAAGAGCACGTCGGCCTCCCAAATCGGTTTCCATGTTCTTTTCGGTATGAACTGCTTTTCGAATTTTAGGATTTGATTGACGACCAGAAAAATCGTATATGCAGTCTCCGATTCTTTTCATGTAATCTCCGCTATCCCAGTCTGGGATTTTTTCAGGGTAATTTTTTTGGCAAAAAGTATCGTATTCTTCCATGGACATTTCTTTTGTTATTTTCATAGCATACACGACTTGTCCTGAAGCGTCTCCGATAGGAGAGTTTTTTCCACCTAAACCCACCACCCAATCGTTTATTTTAGCAGTTCTTCTAATAACCGGTTTACATATAACTAAAGTACATATTCCATGAAATGGATTTGGAGCAGACCCTCCATCGTGTCGAATAACGTAACTAAATAATGTCATATTATTTTTATTGTAAAAGCTTAAGTTATTAATAATCGCTTTAATTTGTCTTACTTGTATATACGCTATATCTCTATTAAATTTTTTCTACAGGTTATTTGAAAAAATCCTCTAAGGATATAAAAAAAAAATAGAGTAATCGTTTAACCTTAAAATCAATATTAGAAAGAGTTGGTCCTCCAATATAAGAATAAGAGGAAATTATTAATTTAGGAAGAGATGTCTCTAATTTCTTTTTTTAGCCTGCTTAATTACATTCTCTATTGCCATCAGTTCTAAAACAATATCTCTTAAATTAATATATTCAGATTCCTCAAAAAATATAAAAATTAGAACACTAATATTTTATTTTTAAAGAATGGGGTTGAATCATTTAATCATCTCAAGTAAGTCATTAAAGGAATCACGCTTATAATCATTATCTCGCATCTTCCTTACTGCGGTCAAGAGTTCTAAGAAGTACTTGTTCAGCACTTCTGTTCCTTCAATCGCTACAAGTAAGTCACGAAACGCATCATATTGATCATGAATATCTGGCATATTTTCAACCACGGTCAAGAGTTCTAAGAAGTTCTCTTTCAACAGGTTGGTTCCTTTAATTGCATCAAGCAAGTCATGAAACATATACACCGTTTTCCACGAACACGCAGCGGGCATAGTCAAGAATTTTGAAAAAATGGGTCCGGTAAGCACGACGTTTAACTCTTCTGAAGATAAATAACGTAAATATTTTTCTTCAATAAGATATAGGACCACAGGAATATACCCACTTTCGATTCGCTTGGCAATCTCCTCCTTGAAAACTTTCTTGGCAGAGGGATCACCGCAGTCAGTGAGGTGCTTCAATAGCGGGAAGGCCAAATTGGAATGAAGCAATTGCGTATCGTAATCATTCTCGTACCAAGTTTGCAGGTTCGAGCAATGCCCCCAAAATTCAGTTTCTGGATCAATATTATATTCGACTTCTTCTTGTCCTTCGTCCCTCCAACCTAAAATGCCAGCAGCTTCATCGATGGATTTGATCTCATCATAATCCTCGGTATCTTCAATAGGAATATGTATCAGAAGAAACTTACACTGGACAAAAAGTCTACCATTCACATAAATATTGGTTTTGCTTTCTTCTAATTTAAGAGAAAGGAACTCATTGATAGTAAACTCTTTCATAGGATGAAGTTCGGAAATGTATGTGTCTTTTTTGCTATAAAAAGTAGTAAGTAACCATGAACATATAAAGATACTTAATATCCAACTTCGTCTCAAACTCCTAATTTAAAGTTTTATAATAAATATCAGACGCCTTTACTGCCTTTTCTTTCAATGTATAGGAAACATTCTCAAAAATTTTCGTCTCTCTTTGGATATTTAAAGGAAAAATCTAGAAAACGCAGTCTAAATTTAACTTAAGTATAAAAATGATAAATTTACCTAATATAAAAATGATAAATCTACCTAATATACAACACATGAGATGTCAAAAATGAATATGGAATTATATTTTAAGGGTTTTATTAAAATGCTGAAAAAATATGAAGAAAAAATTGCGTATCTCCAATTAATCGGAAAGCAAGAAGATTATCTTGTAAAAGAATTTTGCTATTGCTTATTTGAGACTTCTAACGGCGAGTATTTTGCAATTACAGATATGGGGGATCGTGGAGAGCAAAAAATTGATATATGTGTGGTAAAAGGAGACGATCTAGATAATCTAAATACTCTGAGAATAATTGAGTTGATAGAAGCAAAATATTTTAGAAATAAACACGAATTTCGCACTCATCTCCCCGATGATGATATAGGAACTGCTATGAAAAAGTTAAATGAACAGATGCATTTTATTGATAAAAATAAAGATAAGCATGGGTGGCTTCAATTAAGTCCAGATCTTCATAAAATAAATGGTTTGGCTTTTGTTTCCTATGTGAGCTCTGAAGCAAATAAAGAAAAAAAGGAGAAATACTTCAAGAAAGTTCTTAAAGAAGCAAAGGAGAAAATTAATAATATTAATGACGAAAAATTAGTTCTTGAAGATGTATTTGATGGCATTGAAATACAACTGGCGAACAAGACACGATATGTCTCTTTGAGAGTAGGTCTATGGGTCTTGAACTAAATCTTTATTGGTCTTGTTAGTAAAAATAAGCTATAAAATTATATCTGCATTATTTATAAGATACAAAAAAAGAGAATGTAAAAATGAAAATTGAAGTTCCAGATATTAAAACTATATTTGAAGAAATTATGAGCGCCGTTTCAATACCTATTTCTGCTTTTAATGAGGATTCCTCTGTTCAAAAAACAGTTTTAGAGAGGATTCAGGAATATAACAACAATTTAGTAAAAAGGAATAAGAAGGGTAATTTTGAAAAGATTATTGAATTTTGTCTAGCACTTCTAATGAGAGCAACTTCTGAAAAATTCATGCTCCCTACTATAGAGTATTTACTCGAGAATTATAAGAGTGTTGAGGATATTTTAAGAGATGTAGATTTCATAGAAAAGACAAAAATGAAGTTGAAAGAATTACAGTATAGATATCCAGAGAAAGGTGCAATAGTAATTTTAAATGCAAATAAAGTATTCCATACAGAATATAACTCTGATATAGAGGAGTATTTAAAATTATCACAAGCTCCTGAAAACCTTGCGGATGATTTTACGGCTGATACGATGATAAAAATAAAAAATGTAAAATATAAAGTAAGAGATTTGGGGATTTCTATATTCCTTAATAATTATATGGCACTGGATACACATATAATAAGGATACTTTTAAGAACAGGTTTAATTCTTAATTCATATACCTTAGGCATTGCACCTTATTCGGACCAAAATAACTCAGCTAGATATTTAGATATATGGCGTACAGTGAAATCTCTTGCCGAAGGAGCAAAAATTCCGTTAGGGGAGTTAGATCGTGCGTTCTGGAATTTTGGAAGATCTATATGCCAGAGTCAAAATCCCAAATGTGAATATTGTCCGATCTCCAAAATTTGTTGTTTCAATAGATATAAACAGATATAAAGAACTAAATGCGACCATATGGGATACAATACTTTTGTGGTATTTTTGTTGTAGTACTTCTGGATGATTTAAATTGCCTTTTTTGTTTCTGCTCCATATTCAGTAAATTTACTGAAGAGTTGTTTGAAGAGATGATGGAAATGATAAATTGGAGTGATAACAAAAACCATGATATAATACTTGAGAATATATATTTTAATAGAAGTACAATTAGCGCCCTTTCTTTAAAAATTATAGATGATATAGATAGGCTACTTGAAAAATTAATCCAAAAAGAATAACGGGAAGAAAATATTATTTATATATGATTAAATCTACCATTTTCAAGAACAACAATATTAATAAAGAAGCTAAAGAAACCTTAGAAAAAATGTTCGAAATCCTTCCAGAAAAATTTAACTACCTTAGATATGTAGAAATTAATGATTTATATTTAAATTTGCATTTTATAAACATAAATGAAAAAAGAGCAAGCAAGGACTACACTCATACCACCATTCACCTTAATTTTATAAATTACTAGATCCACAAAAAGGGCAAAATTCTGGATTTTCTCGGTCATCTAACTTGCATCCACAATCACCACACTTTGGTTTATCACTAGTTATTTGATCTTTTGGTGTTTCTTGTGTATAAGTCCTAAACCATTCTTTTATCAAACCTTTATCAAGGAGATATCTTAATACTTTTCTTGCTGTTATAATGTCAAAATTTAATGTCTTAACCAAATCAATAAGATATGGTTCATTAAATTCTTGAATTGCTTTCGTTGCTTTCTTTATTATTTCTTCATCTTCACTTTGAGATTCTGGTGGAAGTTCAAAAAGTATTTGTTTGTATTCATCTAATTCATCAATATTTATTTTCGCTACTCTTATTATTTCCATGTCAGTAGGTATTCTTTTATTTTCTACTTCATATTCTAAAAGCATAATCACTTTCTCCGTTTTAGATTTATTTATTTCATCTATAATTTTCTGTATTGATTCAAAAAGGGACTTTTTAATTAAATAAGAAATTGCAGCGCCACGTTTAAACACTCCAATTATTCCTTCTTCTCTTAAGAGGCTTTTATTTTCTTGATAGTAACTAATTTGATTCATTTTTTTCTCCAAAAAATCTAGCTTGAATTTATTTTTAAAATCAGTCAATGTACGCACGAATTTAGTAACATCTACCTTAGCGGAAAGCTTAGTAGAGAGTTTCTTCAATTTTACGTTTTCAACAATCCTATCAAGAAACGGGATTAATACTGGAATCACTTCGCTATTTTTGGCACTACTACCCCCCTTCAACCAATAAAGAAATTTAAGTATTCCTGATTTTACTAAATATTGTTCTTTAACAGCTTTACCAAAAATTGCGTCGTGTTGGGCTTGTAAGTAATAATAATTGTCAGAACTCGATGGATCGTATTTGTAAATGCTCAAGATGTTCAGAACGCCTTCATCTGTTGTTTGCAATTGTTTCTTAATTAACTTTAAATAAGAATCAAAATATTTCTCAGTAATTTCACTTTTAATAATTTCTCTTAATTTTCCAATTTCGCTTTCTTCTTTTTGAAGTTCATCAACCAGTTTCTTTAATAGCTCAACTCTTTTTTCGGCTTCCAATTGCGTGAGCTCATAGGTTATTCTCAAATTTTCTCGAATGTATTGATAATTTACGTCAATGCCATAGCCCACGTATTCTGCACTAGGAGTTATTGACCATTGCAAAAGACTATCCAACATCGTGATGTCTTTTTTATGCTTTGCTATTAGTTTTGCTATCAAATTATTCACCTTTCTATTCTTTCAAAAATTGAAAGATTGTCTTTAAATTTTCGTTTTTTTCATGTTAGTGAAATAAAATAAAGGAAGTGTATTGATTTCGTAATGACAAATCATGATAAGTCAACAAATAGTCCCATTAATCGAAGGAAATCCTCATCGTTTTTAATATCTTTCTTTAAAATTTGTTCCTGACTTTCTTTGATCTCTTCCTTTAAGGAATCTAACACGTTTGGTTTTAGATAATCACTTCGGGCTTGGTAATAATCTCTGCAGAACTTAAATATATTGTTAAGATACCATGAGGATTCAGTCCCAACTATGAACCCAAATTCTTGACAGTTGAATGAATTTTCCTTCAAACTAAAGTCAAGAGGTTCAATAACCAATAGAAATGTTTTTCCTAATCGTTCCATAATTTTCACCTTTTTTACTATTATCGATATTTATATCTATAAAAAGAAAAGGAGT
>SDBT01014498.1_pt1 | contig 12564 bp, 12 predicted proteins | sample 2277101 | NCBI WGS metagenome assembly SDBT01 (sample SAMN10404973, study PRJNA504765) | marine sediment metagenome | isolation source: marine sediment core GS10_PC15, 103 cmbsf | place: Arctic Ocean: Southern Knipovich Ridge | collected 2010 | reverse complement strand
ATTCACTGTCTAATGCATATCAGAAGAAGAGGATAACTTTCAACAGTAGATAAAAATAAAAAACTTCCCTAGTAATCTGAAGAGCTCACCTGCCAGTCATTTCTGTCGACAGAAATGGCTGGTTCGCCTGGCATGACTCGAACCTGCAACCAACGGATTCGAAATCCGCTACTCTATCCAATTGAGCTACAAGCGCATGTATTACTTTCAATTCTGACCTAACAAAAGAAGCCATCACTAAGCTCTACCCGCTTTCAATTGACTCCCGTATGTGAGGCCTGTATGATGAGAATAATTAGCATTATAGTACCAAAAAATCGAGAAAAAGCCAACACACTCTATGATGAAATTAACGGCTCTGCGCCGAGATTTTATATTCGTAATGCTTTTGATAGTCATGATTAAAGTGGCTCTCAACAAAAAAAGGGTCCCTCAAGCACGCCCTGTTATTTATGCTCCTGCAAATCATACGTACGATGATTTCGATTCTTCTCAGCAAGAAAAAGCTTTGTCTGATACAGACCCTAACGTTTCAGATCTGGAGAAAACACAAGAGGAAGAGGCTGAAGAACTCGCAGATGAGCAAGCCTCTGAAAATATGTCAATCGCATTAGCCACAGATATAGAAGAAGAAAATGTGGTCCATCAGCCCGATGAGCATATTATGTATCATCTTAATACCCTTTTTGACCAATTGAACAACATACTTACTTTCGTTGATTCTACCAGTGAAAAAGTAACTCAATTAAAGGGCGTCAAACAACGGCTTTTACATCTTAAGCACACCTATCAGCACACAAGTCCAGCTATAGTTTTACTTGGGCCCATTGGAAGTGTTGGTATTGTTTTTAAAGAGCAAAAACTTGAAAAAGAACTTTTACATACAGCGCATCGGTTAGGAACAATGCTCTGTCAAATAATTAGTAGAGAAAAAGAATTCGATCCGGCTGAGACAATAACTCGAGCTCTAGAATATAATAAAACACTACTTGCTGAGCTTCAAAAAAAAGATATGGTTTAGATTTTTATTTTCATATTCGCTGAAAATAGGCTAAAAATTCTTTATTTCCTTCAGCACCCAGAATTGGTGACTCAATGACCCCCTGAAGCGTAAATCCATGTTTTTGAATTCCCTCTGTTACTTTATTAACAACTTTTTCGTGAACAGCAGGATCTTTGACAATGCCCCCCTTTGCCACCTCTCGACGTTCTGCTTCAAATTGTGGTTTAATGAGAACAATCAGTTGGCCGTCTGATTTTAAAAGTTGAGAAACAGCATTCATTACCTTTAGAACTGAAATAAAGGATAAATCAAGCGTCACCAAATCAACTTTTTCTCCTACATCAGTCAGATCACGTAAATTGGTGCGTTCCAAAACCACCACACGCTTATCATTTCTAATCTTTTCATGCACTTGCCCATAACCAACATCTACCCCATAAACTTTTTTAGCCCCACCTTGCAAAAGACAATCGGTAAAACCGCCCGTTGAAAGGCCAGCATCAAGTACCACTAAATCTTTTACCGGAATATTAAAATGCTCAAGAGCTTTTTCCAACTTAAATCCAGCTCTCCCTACAAATTTCGGCTCTTCAAAATTACATTCAACGCGTGCACTTTCAGTTACTTGCATGCCTGGCTTGGTCACCACAGTTCCATCAACGCGTACTTTTCCCTGCATAATACAACTTTGAATATGGCGCCGACTTAATGCTGGCGCCATTTCTTGCACAAGTTGATCTAATCGTTTTTTTATTTTCATCGTTTATGCTGCAGGAGAAGCCACCGCAAGCGTAAGGTTTTGCTCTGGGTGCATTTGCTTTGGTGATAAAGGATTATTTAACATATGACTCTGTAATAATCCTTGTGCCATTTTAGTCATTGGATACCTGAAATCCATGGAAAGCTTTGGCTCCTCTTGCAATACTTTATTCCACGGAAGCGCAACCAAAAGATTGTCAGACTTACGCGTCACATTATCGGAAGCACGAATTGTTAAAAAATTATTTTGCTCACTTTTTTTAATCGCTTGACGAAACTCCTCAAGAGTGCGAACTCGTATACCATTTACTTCATTAATGGTTGCCCCAACAGGTAAACTACGAGATCGATACAACTGAGAGTTAGGGAAAATATGCGTTATAATCAACACTGGTTCCGCTTGATATTTTGTTTCGATATACTTCGATAATCCCGGCGCATGTTTTCCAAGAAGCGGCAGATGATTAAGCATAAGTGGCATAACTACCATACCAGCAAACACTTCCCAATCTAATTGCTCAAAGCCAGGATACACCTCACGAATTGGTTGTTTTTCTGAAAGATCAAATGTGAGCTCAAACTCTTTACGTATCCCATTTCTATATACGGTAAGACGTATCTGTTCTCCAAGCTTCAATCGAGAAACATAGTTAATAATAGAGAGTTTATCCTCTGAGAATGGCAGTTTCATTTCACCAAACATATCAACTTCATGCCCGTTTATTTCATAAATCATGTCGCCTCTTTTCACGCCAACCTTATCAAGAGGGCTATTTGGAATCACTTCTACTATATGACAACCACCTGGTGGCGGATTGCCAAGATATTCTGTAAGTGCTTCGTTGGCATTATTGAATAAAACACCCAAAAATGGCCGTCTAAGCAATTTAACTTTTTGTAAATCATTTAAAATGATCTTTAAATCATTAATTGGAATCGCGTATCCAATATTCTGTGCCTCCACAATACCGGAGCTATTCACTGCAATTACTTCTCCTCGCGTATTGAGCGTTGGCCCACCGGAACTTCCCGGATTGATTGGTGCACTGATTTGGATGAGTCCATCTTCACGCCCACTCACCACACCAGTGGTACTTTTAAGAGCTTGCATGCCAAGTGGATAACCTAAAGCTAAAAGGTCATCTGAACGACGTACTAAGTCAGAATTGCCAAGAGGAAGATAAGAAACTCCACCAAGCTCTTTGCGCATAAGTTCAAGTCCTTCATCAGATACTTTCAGTAAAGCCAAATCTCGATCGGGACTGATACCCACAATATCCACATCGATGATTCGTTTACCTAAAGATTGAATCTGAATCCAAATACCCGCGGCTTCATTTACCACATGTGCATTCGTTACCAAAAAGCCTTTATCATTAATAAAAAAAGCACTCCCAGAAGCAGAGCCTTGAATAGGAGGCGCGTAAGGACGCAATAAGTCAGTTTGTAAGATATGTGAAAATACTTGTACTACTGTATCATTTACTTTTTCTTGAACTGGGCCCCATAATTGAGATGATGATATTACTCGTTCAACTATATTTGGCTGCATCCCCGCATCAAGTGTTACCACCTCGTTTTCACCAATATCACCAATCTCCTGTGCAGACGCTTCATGCGTTTTATGCGCAAGCATTTGGTAAAAACCGCTTCCCAATAAAATCGATGCCAAAACAACCATTCCCGCAGTTAAAAAAGATCTACTTTCCATAATAACGCCCTCTTTTTGATATATACAAAGTAGCACTACCAAAAAAGTGTAACATACAATTACAAAAGACTCTAACTCAGTAAAAGCGCTAGACAACCATCATTGGCCACTTATCTTCCAATGTTTTCAAGCTTTCATGTGCGTCTCTAAAACATCAGGGCACAATCCAAGCATCATAACGCTTCTTGAAAATTTCCCTCAAAAAAGCTACCATTGGCTAATATCTCTTTTACGCTTGAACAAGGAATTTGATGAATCAGCTTGATAAGATTGTTGCCCTCTGTAAGCGCCGCGGCTTTGTATATCAATCAGCAGAAATTTACGGTGGCCTCAATGGTGTATATGATTTTGGCCCGCTCGGCACGCTCTTAAAAAGAAATATTCGTGATGCCTGGGTACAATCAATTTTTACTACTCAAAATAATATTTTATTTTTAGAAGGTGCTCTTTTAGGCTCACATGCTATGTGGGAGGCATCGGGGCACACGCAAAATTTTAGCGATCCCCTCGTTGATTGCACAAACTGCAAACGCCGTTTTCGTGCTGATGAGATTGATCTTGAAAAAGTATGTACAGTCTGTGGTAAAAAAGCATGGACGGACATTCGTCAATTTCAATTAATGTTTCAAACACAAGTAGGTGCCGCAACTGATAGTTCATCTATCGCTTATTTGCGCCCCGAAACAGCACAATCGATTTTTGTACAATTCAAAAATATTATGTCTACCAATCGCGTAAAAATACCATTTGGAATCGCTCAAATCGGCAAAGCATTTCGCAATGAAATTACACCGAAACAGTTTCTGTTTCGCATGCGCGAATTTGAACAAATGGAACTTGAATGGTTTTGCAAACCTGAGAAAGTGGATGAATATTTTCCCTTATGGGTTAAATCCCGAGAACAGTTTTATGAGCATTTGGGAATAAACAAACAGCATATAAAATTACGTGAGCATGACAAAAAAGAGCTCGCACATTATTCTGCACGCACTACCGATATTGAATATGAATTTCCCTTTGGCTGGAAAGAGCTTGAAGGAATTGCTGATCGCGGTAACTTTGATTTAAAACAACATAGCAAACATTCAGGCAAAGATCTTTCAGTGTATGATGACGAAACAAAGCAATCATATATTCCGCACGTGATTGAATGCTCGGTGGGGGTTGATCGTTTATTTTTAACACTCCTCTGTGACGCTTATACGGAAGATACCATTGACGGAGAAAAACGAACGGTGCTCAAGTTTTCTTCAAAAATTGCGCCCATAAAAGCAGCATTTTTACCGCTTGTCAAAAAACTTTCTGACCCGATACACACTATATATCAAACCATTGCAGGCAGGGGATATATGGTAGAATTTGATGAATCTGGATCAATAGGAAAACGATATCGGCGCCAAGACGAAATTGGTACCCCTCTCTGCTTTACATACGATTTTGAAAGCGCAGACGATAACTGCATAACTGTTCGAAATCGTGATACGACCAAACAAGAACGAATCAGTATTGAAAAAATTGAAGAGTATATACAAGCATCACTTGCTTAACCAATAAGGAGAGCTGCCATGGTTACATGGCTCAAAAAACCGTACGAATGGATGGGTTCATCTATTCATTCTCCCTATGCAGATTACATTCTCGGCTTTCTTTTCTATCTTGAAGCAATATTTTTTCTGCCCACAGATCCTATTTTGATTATCTTTTGTCTTGAGCGACGGGATCGAGCAATGATGTATGCCACGATAGCCCTGATTGGATCTGTCCTGGGAGGCATCACCAGTTATGCACTGGGAGTTATGCTCTGGAAATATTGCGGCGAAACTATTATTCATAATCAATTTGTTACCTATATCATATCTCCCAAAACATTTTATTATTTATCCGACCAATACCAAAAACATGAATGGTGGGCCATCTTAGTTGCGGGATTTACGCCCATTCCCTACAAAGCAGCAACACTCGCAGCCGGATTTTGCAAACTCTCTTTTGGACCATTTGTACTCTGCTCCCTCGTTGCACGTGGCGCACGATTTTACCTGCTCGCTATCATCTGCATGCTCTTTGGCGAACGCATCAAAGACTCCATTGAAAAATATTTCACCCTCATCCTCCTTGCCATCATAGTTCTCATCATTCTTACCCTTTGGGTGTTTACATAGAAAATTAAACATGCTACATCAAAAGTGATATCCTAATAGAAACGTCTAAAAAGTAGGATGTATCGATGGGCACAAAACGCATCATGTTCGGTTTGCCTCCTGAACAGATTCTTCTCTGGGCTATCTTTATCGCTATCGCCATTGGCGCATTTTTGCTTTCTCTTCCTATTGCTCAGGTAAAACCAGTTGCTCTTTTGGATGTTATTTTTACCACTGCCTCTGCAACTACAGTTAACGGCATGTTCACCGTTCCCATCGATGACTTCACTCTGTTTGGTAAAGCAGTTATATTATTTTTAATTCAAATTGGTGGGCTTGGTCTGATTACAATGACATTTCTTTTTCTCAGTATGTTCATGAATCTGGGACTTGGAAGTCAACTCATGGCCGGTCGAATATTAGAAATTGAAAGCTGGAAACAAATAAAAAAAGTACTCATTCTCATCATACTCGTAACGCTTTGTTGTGAATTTGTGGGAACACTTTGTATTTTCGGTGTTGTTGCCTCAAAGTATACCGTCGGCATGGCATGGTTTGTCTCTCTCTTTCATGCAATTTCATCTTTTTGTAGCGCAGGTATCACGCTGCTCGATGGAGGCATGAGTAATTATAGCCACAGCTATGTGATTGTTGTTGTTACGATGGTTTTAATGTACATCGGGGAACTCGGCTTCATTACCTGGCAAGAGATTGGCAACTGGATGCAGGCAAAACGAGAAAGAAAACCATATAGATTTTCATTGCACAGTAAGATAGTGCTCTATGCTTCCACCATGTTGTTAATCTGTACGGGGATTATTTTTTGGATTCTGGAACATAAAAATATTTTGGCAAACGAAGGTGCAGCAGATTCAATTCTCAGCACCCTTTTTTATGCAATTTCTTTCCGTAGCAGCGGTTTTTTACTCACCAGCATCGGTAATTTTCATTTGGCCACCATCATGCTCATTATGTTTATTTCATTTATTGGTTCAGCACCCGGATCCACCGGCAGTGGTGTTAAGGTAACTACTTTTGCCATATTTCTCGCAACTATCAGAGCAGCCATTTCAGGAAAGACGGCAGTAACTCTTAAGGGGCGCAGTATCGCACTTTCCCAAGTCTTTCGCGCTATGGCAATCATTAGTTTAGGATTAGGATGGGTGATCCTTTCAACTTTTTGCCTCTTAATCACCGAACAAGGATTTACCTTTATTCAAGTTCTTTTTGAATCCATGAGCGCCTTTAGCTCTCTTGGCATGAGTACCGGCATCACCGCATCTCTCTCTGCTTTTGGAAAATTTTTTATCATTATTAGTATGATTATTGGTCGAATTGGTTCATTTACCTTGATTTTAGCGTTAAAATTAAGAAAAAGAAAAGAAGCTGAATTTTCATATCCTGAAGAACGGGTAATGTTAGGATAATAAACAAAATGGAAACCGAATGAAATTTTGTGTGATTGGATTAGGACGCTTAGGATATCAACTGGCCATCGTACTTGCAGAAAATGGCATGGAAGTAATGGCAATTGATAGTAGTGAATCTATCGTTGCTTCAATTCGTGATCAAGTAACACAAGCAATTTGCATGCGCGTTTCGGATGAGTCTTCTTTGCGAAGTATTGGTATTGAAGAAATGGACACCGTAATAGTAGCAATGGGAGAAAACTTTGCACAATCTATTTTAATTACCGCACTTTTAAAAAAGCGGCTTGAAATACCAAAAGTTATTGCCCGTGCTATTAATGATATCCACAAAGACATTTTAAAACTTGTAGGCGCAGATCGTGTAATACTGCCTGAAAAAGAAGTTGGCATCCGCCTTGCAGATACACTGAGCTCACCTTTTACTGATCTCACTCGTCTTACCAAAGAATTCTCAATTAGCTTAATTTTGGCTCCAAAAAAGTTTATCGGCCAAACCATGCAATCGCTCAGCTTATTTAAAAAATATAATGTGTATTGTATCGGAATTGAAAAAGACATTAATCAAATTATTCCCATGGATCCCGAACATGTTATTCAAGAAGGTGAACGCCTCATTGTCGCAGGATATAATAAAGATCTAGAAAAAATCACTAAGCTATAATAAGTCGTCTCTTCTTATTCTCACATAAGGTATGAGTATTCTTCATCAGAATCATTTTCATAATCAGTTTCATAAGCAGCAGCGTCATTGTTAACGCGCTTACGTTTATTCGAAATTTTTCGTTTTAATTCCTGAAAATAAAAAGTGGTTCTCTTCTCAAAGAGAGAAGATCCTTTTGAAAGATGGTAGTAATACAAAGCTACGCAATCCTCTGCAAGCCACTCTTGACGCCGAAAAAGATAGCCTGTGCGCTCATAAGTGAGAGAGTTAAAGTAATTTCTTAAACATACCTTACTGACCTTACTGAACTTTGGAATATAAAGATTATCCCGTTCGACTTCCTCAATACCAAGGTCTTCCACAAAAACTTCTTCTTGGTCTATAGTATACAGTACTCTCGGAAATTCATTTGCTGAAACAGAACAGAAAAAAAGCATTCCCATGACAAGAATGCTTTTTATATTCTTTTTAAATTCTACCATCTTAGATCGATTCGATGCGTACTACAGTAAGCGGCTGACGATGTCCCTTTTTTACGCGCACTTTTTTACGCCGCTTAAAACGAAAGATAATAAGTTTTGGGCCTTTGTCATGCTTTACAATAGTTGCCTTGATGCCATCTTTTAAAAACGGCGTACCAAATTCAAATTTGCCAGCGCTTTCTTTACGAAAAAGTACTTCATCAAACGATACGGTATCGCCTTCTTTGCCATCGATCTTCTCAATAGCTATGGTTTTACCTTCAATTGCTTGGTACTGCTTGCCACCTGTTTTAAAAATGGCATATCGATCAAATATTGTCGGTTCTAGAGTCTTACTCACGGTGTTCCTACTCGCTAGAAATAATATGAATTTTCAGTCAGATTTGGCTATCTTATGCTCTCATTATAGCAAAAAGAGCTTTGAGCGTCAAAAATGATCATTCAGCTTTTTATTACACCCAATAACCTTATCAGGAAGCAATTTCCTTCCACTTCCAGACCAAATCAAACGCCTGTTTAGGAGAAAGATCATCAAGGGTAATCTGCCCCAATTCTTTATATATTCGATCTTTTTGCTGCAATTGTGAACATTGATTTTTAAGCTCCGCATTATCCTTCAGAAGCCGTTCATAGGCAGCCATGAGCTCTTGATCGCCAGGCACTATCTGCATCTTTTCTTTTACGGTTAGTTGCTCTAAAAGCTCTTGTGATCGTTCAATAACCTGTGGTGGCAATTGCGCCAATTTTGCCACCTCTACCCCAAAGCTTCCATCAGCAACGCCTTGCATCATCTTATATAAAAATACAATGCCATTATTCGTTTTTTTGCTGGCAGCATAAAATGGCGCAATGCCCGAATAAAGCGAGCTTAACTGCGTCAGCTCATGATAATGTGTAGCAAATAAACAACGTGCCCCAACATGCTCATACAAATATTCAATCACCGCTTGCGCAATCGCTAGTCCATCAAACGTGCTCGTACCTCTGCCAACTTCATCTAATATTACCAGGCTGTTTTTGGTTGCTTGCGAACATATAGATGCAGTCTCTTCCATCTCAACTAAAAACGTACTCTTGCCGGCAGCTAAATTATCTCCTGCACCTATACGGGTAAACACCCGATCGAGAATGGGCAGTTGCGCGTGCTTTGCAGGAACAAAACTTCCACATTGCGCCATCACGCAGATTAAAGCAACCTGCCGCAAATACGTAGATTTACCCCCCATATTTGGTCCCGTAATAATCCACAACGATTGCGCATCAGTCAGTTCCGTATTATTCGGAATAAAACCTGTTTCACTTCCCGCTTCAACAATTGGATGGCGGCCATCCTGAATCTGAATATCACGCGTTTCGGAAAAAATTGGCTTGATATATCCATTGTTATATGAAATTTTTGCAAGCCCATGGAGTGCATCTAAATGAGCAAGCGCATGAGCAAGCTTGCGTAAGTTGGTATGATGTTGAGCAACCGCACACCTTACTTGGGAAAAAAGCTCCTTTTCCTGTTCCGAAATTTGGGCATGTGCCCGCTCAATACCATAGGCAAGTTGCGCAAGTTCGGGGGTGGTATACCGCTCCTTGCCTACTAATGTTTGTCTTCGTTGATAGCGATCTGGCACTAAATGTTTGTTTGGATTTGTTACTTCAATATAGTAGCCATGCACATTATTGTATCGAATCTTAAGCGAACCGATACCTGTTTCTTTTTGCTCTTTGCGCTCAAGAGCTAAAATATTTTCATTGCTTGAAGTAATAAGACCGCGCATGTAATCAAGTTCTTTATCAAACCCTGTCTTAATTATCTGATTTACAGAAAGATCCTGCACGAGTGCTTTGTGTAAATAAATATACAGTTCATCAAATGAACCAATATGTCTCTCGATTACGGTAAGCAGCATTATATGTTTATAGTGCGTTAGTTGATCTTTGATAGCAGGCAACGTCTGTAAACAATTGCGTAACGCTAGGTAATCATGCAGCTGTCCGTGAGACAATACAATTCTTCCAATCACCCGCTCAATATCACCAATAGGAGAAATCAGCTGTTGCATCATTTGCAATTGCATTACATCCGAAACAAAAAGAGCAAGCACTTCCTGCCGTTGTACAATCGCTTCTTTTTTAATAAGCGGCCGCTGAATCCATTTCTTAATCATCCGCGAACCCATAGGCGTTGCAGCGCCATCCATTATTGAAAGCAATGTTGATGAGCGAGCGCCATCTTGGTTATTGCGCGTTAGCTCTAAGTTACGTTGGGTTGCTGCATCCAACAGTAAAAAATCATCTGGTTGGTATAAAAATAGCTGATTGAATTGATCAAGTGCATGATGATGCGTTTTTGATAGGTACGCATAAAAATAAAAGAGCGCTAATCGCAACGATTCATGACTACTAATCTGCTTTTGATTGCTCTCAGAAAATTGGCTTACCCACTGATCAATAGATAGCTCTTCCTGTTCACTTTTACCGTCAACGATGGTTGTAAAATAACCCTGCTTTTTAAAAAATGGTACAAATGACTTTGCAAATTTTGTGTCAGGAACTAATAGTTCATCCGGAAAAAATCGAGAAAGTTCCGATTCCACAATACGATCAGAACCAGACGGTATCACCGTCGCCCATAATTGCGCAGTGAGAAGTTCTCCAAAAACTAATGCCCATTCTTTTTCACCCGGATAAAAAGCAAATAAATAGGAGGCTGATTTTTCATCAAGTAACTGGCTATCGGTCAGTGTGCCAGGAGTCATCACCTGCGCAACTGCTCGCTTTACGAGCTTACCTGGTTTGGCTTCTTCAAGCTGATCACACACCGCAACTTTAAAGCCACCTTTAATAAGCTTATGAAGATAATGATCTTTTGCATGAATGGGCACACCACACAAAGGAATAGGCTCCCCATTATTTTTTCCACGAGAAGTAAGCGCTATACCCAAGTAAGCTGCAGCTGTTTTGGCGTCTTCAAAAAAAAGTTCATAAAAATCCCCCACTTGAAAAAAAAGTAACGTATCAGCATGTGCCGCTTTAATATCAAAATATTGTTGCATTACTTTACCATTTTGTACTTATTTTTTGACATCTACTTTGTAGATGAAATGATACCATTATGCCGCTTAAATTACGAATCAACACGCATAGAAATAAAAAGAGTTTGTGCATTTAACACCAACTCTTTACAAATATCCAAATATCGACATAATTTGTTCTGAAAAAATTCAAAGCTCAATAGATCGTCTTTTAAAAGGAGAACATGATGAAAAAGCTATTACTTGCCACACTTCTTATCGGCGTGTCTTTACCCAATCCTCTCTCAGCAACGCCTCAAAAAATCTCTGCAAAGCCTCCAAGAAAAAAATCAAAAGAAAGCACAATTTTAAAAGCAATAGTCGGAAGCATGACTTTTTGTACGCAAGCAAGTCAGTTTCTTCAAAACTTGAATAGTTGCATTTCAACAAACTATCCAACAACTTTTAGCAAATTTTTTAAACAAAACGCATTAGTGCCGTTGCTTCCCCTTGTTTTTGGCACAGCACTAGCAGTACATGCCTTTAAAGAGCTCGATGAAATTGCACAAGAAAAATAAGGAGGGGAAAAGGAATCTTTTTACTTTTTTGAATCATTAAGCTTAGTATACTTTCCGAATGAACCTTTAGATTTTTCAACCGGATATTTTTGGCGATTGAGCTCCATTTTTTCCACAAAATAGGTACTCAAATCAATATCAGCAGCATTAGCAAAATTAAGGACATAGCCGAGCACATCGCACAATTCATACGCAATTTCTTGTTTATGAGATTGCGCAATTTCAATTGATTCTTCATTTGAAACAAACTGAAACTTTTCCATCAGTTCCGCTGCTTCAATCGCCATAGACATGCTTAGGTTTTTGGGATTGTGATATTGCATCCAATCCCGTTCCATCACAAACTGTTTAATAATGTCCCGTAACTCTTTTACGGTAATTTCTGAATCGTTTAATTTTTTATTATTCATATTTCTTTTTTCCTGCTTACACATTCTGTAGCATCTGTTTTAAGTATTTTCCGGTGTAACTGTTTTTTGTTTTTGCCACCATTTTCGGTGTGCCTGTAGCCAGAATAGTACCACCTTGGTCGCCTCCTTCTGGGCCTAAATCAATCAAATAATCAACCGTTTTGAGCACATCAAGATTATGCTCAATCACAATCATTGAGTTGCCTTTATCAACCAATCGATTAAGAACTGCAAGTAATTTTTCGATATCGCTATTATGCAGACCGGTTGTTGGTTCGTCAAGAATATAGAGGGTATTATTTCCCCGCTTTGCAAGCTCATCAACCAATTTAATACGTTGCGCTTCACCGCCCGAAAGCGTGGTAGAAGGTTGGCCGAGCTTAAGAT
>SDBT01014497.1_pt1 | contig 12564 bp, 6 predicted proteins | sample 2277101 | NCBI WGS metagenome assembly SDBT01 (sample SAMN10404973, study PRJNA504765) | marine sediment metagenome | isolation source: marine sediment core GS10_PC15, 103 cmbsf | place: Arctic Ocean: Southern Knipovich Ridge | collected 2010 | reverse complement strand
GTTCTATAGGTATCACAACCATACTTCCACGTCGGGGATAGACAATTTCCATTTCTGCATGCACATCATCTATACAACCCTCCTTCACGGGAGGAAGCACCTGGTATGAAGGATCTTTTCTTTTATAGTACCACTCCATTAATGGTGGCAGAACAAACCATGATTCTGTAATCATTTCATCCAGACCTGCACAACTGCTGTTAATCCTGAATTTGCCATCCAAGGTAAGGTGAACAGCAGCATGATAGGGACAAACAGCAGTGTTCACCCCCCGGGAATAAATCTCAACCGTATCTGTTTCTATACAATGAGGTCCAGCCAGATATCCGCTTTTAGTGCAAACCACTGCTTTTTCAAATTCATCCAGAGGTTTGTTAAACCATGAAGTCCCTGGAAGCAGATCAAACAAGTCAAACATGAGGGGTGCCGCCGCCAATAATCCGGTCAATCCGGGTCTTCCTTCTCCATCGGCATTTCCAGCCCATACAGCCACCAGGTATTCTGGTGTAATCCCCACGGCCCAGGCATCCCTGAAGCCATAACTGGTTCCTGTCTTCCAGGCAATTGGTGAAGTGGAATTCATTAAAAACCATGATGAAAGATCTTTAGGCCGATTTACCTTCAGCATCGCTTGAAATGTTTCATAGAGCGAACCGGCGGAGATGACTCCCTGTTCTAATGGACCCCCTTTAACATGCTGGATGGGTGTTTGCAAATTGGGCATCCGTAAATCAGCTTTATAGTAGTTACCCCCGGAGGAGTTATAGTGGTTTATGACCCTCGCCATCGAACTGTAAACCCCTGCCAGTTCCCATAAAGTAGTTTCACCCCCTCCAAGTATCAGCGACAGACCATAATGTTCATGAGTATAGGTGAAAGTTGTAAATCCCACGTTCTTTAAAAGGTTCAGGAATGGATCCACCCCAAATCTATTAAGCATGATCACTGATGGGACATTCAAAGAGCGTTCAAGGGCCTGGTATGCAGGGACAGCTCCCTCATAACCTCGGTTAAAGTTCTTAGGTGAGTAGCCATCATAATGAATAGGTACATCGGGAAGCAGTGATCCTTGCAACAAAAGACCCTGGTCCAGCATTCCTGCGAAAAGTAGTGGTTTTAGAATGCTTCCAGTACTTCGGGAGCCTTTGACCACATCCACATAATTTTCGTGCATCTCTCCATCAATCTCAGGAGAATTACCCACATATGCCATTGTATGACCGGTCTCTACTTCAACGATAAGGCAGGCCAGGTTGTGAACCTGATTTTGTTTCAACCTCCTGGCATGTATTCCTGCCAGCTCAACAGTACGGGATTGAAGTTCAGCATTCAAGGTGGTGTGGGTTCTGTATCCCGGGTGATTTGTAAGAAAATGATCTGTCACATGACTGGCCTTGTTGGGAAGCGGCATGGGCCTTTCGGGAAGAGGTTCCTCCTGAGCAAGGGTGCATGTTAGCCTATCCAGGATCCCACGCTCATACAGTTTCACCAGTAACCGGTCTCTCTTTATCTTTAAGAGATTGCGGTTCTTACCAGGATGTATCAAGGAAGGAGCATTGGGAAGTACCGCCAATAGAGCCGATTCGGCCCATGACAAATTGAAAGGATTGGTTCCAAAATATCTCCAGGAGGCAGCCTCCAAACCGACCACATTTCCACCAAAAGGAGCATTGGATGCATAGCTGAGAAGGATCTCTTCCTTGGTAGCTGTTAACTCATACCGAATTGCTAAAATAGTTTCTATCAGCTTTTGCCACAGGTTTCTTTCCCTGTTTTTCCTCGACATTCTCATCACTTGCATGGTAAGGGTGCTCCCACCACTCACCACTTTTCCATTCTTGATATTCTGGGATAAAGCCCTGATCAGGCTAACCACATTGACGCCTGGATGATGATGGAAATACCGGTCTTCATAAAGAACCAAAGCCTGCCTGTACTTTACTGGCAAAGAATCAGTGTTCGGAAACCTCCACTGGCCATCCATGGCGATCCTTGCACCGAGAAGATCTCCCTCCCTGTCATATACCACAGTGGAGAGCGGATCATCAAACAATGGATCTGGAAATATAAGCCAAAACCCTATGGCTGAAATCAAAATAGCAAAAAAGACCAGCCGGTTTTTCATTCCATACTTTTAATGGTCACCCATCGACCTGGCACAAGTACCTGAACATCATTTCTGTACATCTCTTGTGCCTGAACCGAAGGAAGATAGAACTGTCCCTTGTATGCTGCATTTAACCGCATAGAATAAGTCACCTTCTTATTGGCTCCCAAGCTGAAGTAAGTCATCACCCGATCGTCCCGGATATTCTGGTAGTTAAAAGAGACAGTCTCTCCCTGGGTATTGAACATCCTTTCATTATGGATCTCCCACCCTGAAGGATAAATAACAGTCAAAGCCAGGTTATTCAAATATCCCATTGTTCCTGGATTTGAGATGGTATAGGCCGCTATGAAATCGGTACCCTGATCGATCTCTGAAACATTGATTCTCTCTCCCTGCATGTTGGAATAGTCCACACTCACTGAAAGATTCTGGGTAACAGGTTCTTCTTTACCGGGTAATGGGATCCCAGTATTGATTATCCTCAGGTAAATAATTCCTTTATTTTTGTTCACTACCACCACCGAACTCTGGGTGTCCTGACCCGGATTTCCTTCGATCCGCGCAATGGACATACCTGTTTCAGCCTTCTGAACCTTCCCGTTATCGATTGAATACTCAAACTTTAGGTTTTCCTTCTCCACCCTTCCCCCTGTAAATTTTGCCACACTAATGAGAGCAAAAGCTGTGGATTGCGTACTCAACCACCTCTCTCCTGAAAGATGCGAAGCCACCTCCTCCATAACCGGAACCGCCTCACTTCGCATATCCATCAGGACCATGGCTTCCAGGATCATGGCTCTGTCTCGCAAGGAAGAACCATAGGTGTATCGCGAATCATAATAGGGAGAGACACTGGTGGAAATATTGTACACAAGTTCTCGGGCCGTTTCTTTCTGGCCTGCTAATGCATAGGCTGCTGCAAGCCTCCATTTTGACTCATGGGTAAGATTATCCCTCTCCCTCATGCGATTCATCGCTCCAAGTTCTGCATCCCCGGCCAGGGCCAGCGTGAACAATCTGTAAGCCTGAAGGAGCTGCTCTTGTTTCTGGACATGCTTGCTCCTTTTTCCTGAAACGGACCACTTGCGTGCAGCCTTACGTTGGTATTTTTTCCATCCGTTCATCAATGAGCCGGGTACATCATACCCTTTGTTTCCTGCTTCAATCATGAAATGACCTGCATAGGAAGTTCCCCAGGAAGAGGCATTACTGCCTCCGGGCCAATAAGAAAAAGAGCCGTCGTTTAACTGGAACGAAGCCAGTCTTTTCAAGGCGATTTTAACATTTGACTCGGTCCTGTTATTTACGCTTTGATCCACATCCACAACATCTGCCAGAAATAGTTGTGGGAATGCTGCCGACGTGGTTTGTTCTATACATCCATGGGGATAAGCAAGCAGATATTTTAGTCTGCGCCCAAAATCGATGGGTGGGATATTTGACACTTCCAGTTCAAATTCATTGGTCCCGGGCATTCCAATATAATCGATCTGCCCTTCAAAAGTATCTCCGGGATCAATGACTGCTGTTTTAAATTGTGTCACAGGAGGATTGGATGAGCGCACTTTCAATTCTATGGAGTGCGTTGCACTTTCATGCCCCGAGGAAACCTCCACCTTCACCTTTGCTATGCCTGTTTTTGCAATACTTTTCAGATTGAATTCCACGATCTGGTCACCGGTACCATCAAAGGTTATGGTCTTTGTATGTTCAGAGGATTCCAACAGCTCATTGGTCACCACCTTCACCTTCACCACCTTGATCTTTTCGTCCATAACAAAGACATTCACAGGGAGGGAAACTTCCTCATCTGGACCCAGCACCCTGGGCAGAGTGGCCAGCACCATCAACGGTTGTTTTACCGGTGTAGTCTTTTCTGCATACCCAAATGATCCTGCATGACCGGCCACCACCATGGTCCTTACCGACCCAATATAATTTGGAATATCCACTGTGTGTGTACGACTTTTCCCCTGCATGGTGAAAGGTCCAAGAAAACGGACCATTGGCGGGAAGCGATTTGCTTTCCTGGATCCCTGGCCTGCTTCTTCATCTCCACCTCCAATATTATAGATTCCATCGATCCTCCCTCCATGGGCTCCAAGTACATATTCGAACATGTCCCAGGTTTTTACACCCAGCGCCTCCCTTGCATAAAAAGTTTGCCAGGGATCTGGTGTCCTAAAGCGGGTCAGGTCGAGTAAACCTTCGTCAACAATTGCGATGGTGTAGGTCATAACTTTTTTTGAAGCTTCAGAAACCGTGATTTTCACCTGGCTATTGGGGCAAAGTTCGTCGGGCATTTTAACAACTGGATTAAGCTTTGTAGCAGGATTTTCCACCAGAATAGGAATGACTCCAAAAAGCCTGATGGGGAGATCATTGCCCGTGTCTGCATGGGGCTGTATAAGCGTGGCATAAACATATACATTGGGAGTCATCTCCGGAGTTAGCCTGAACCGGTACCTTGTTTCCGAACCTCCTGTTTTCACCCATTCTTGTTTTAACACTTCTGATCCACTCTCCAGGCTGATCAATAATCTTCCTTTTAACGAAGAAGGGATGGTCACCACGGCTTCCTCGCCCACTTGATAGGAGGCTTTATCGGCACTGAATGTGAGAATCGAGGCAGCATCAGGATCTCCTTTTTTTGCTCTCCCTGCCCAACCGGGCCAATCCACATACACAATTTTTCCAGCTGCGTGTCCTTCAGTACCATTTTTTACTTGTACCAGGTAACGACCCCATTCCGGGTACTCTATTTTGAATCGGAACGATCCCCTTCCGTTCACAGTGGAGATCGTAGTGGTGTAAACAGGAGTATGGGTTGTCCTGCCCACATAAGATGAGATGTCCTCAGAGGAAGATTCCCACCACCATCTCCATCCGAGTTTATATACATTTACCTGTAATCCAACCCTGTTCACCGGGTTTCCCGAAGCGTCCAATGTAACTACCTGCACCTGATGTGCTGTATCAGTCACCAACATCCCCCTTCTATCACCCGGGGGAGTTTTTATCCCCACATAGGTCCGGTAAGGCGAGCATGCAACATTCATCTGATCAATGCTGAAATCGCCCGATCGCTCAAATACCCGAGAAGTAAAAACAGCCGATAGCATGCCTGGTGCTTCACCGGAAATTTCCAATCCACGCAAAAAATTAGCGATGCCCGATTCATTCAATGAACCCGAGAAGAATTGAACAGGATTTGAGATTAACTCTCGTGAGGGATCATCAAATATAAACCCTTTGTATTTTGTAAAAGCAGTTTTAGCCGACCGCAGGATTACCTCAATTTCAACTTTCAGATCCCGGGCAGTAGCTCCCGTAAGCCACTTACTGAAAAGTTTTCCCCTGATTTTACCCAGGCCCGGATACAGGGTGTCTCGATGAAAGGAAAGATCGATTTTCAACCTGTTTGGTTTGATGGTCTCCACACGAATGGGTTTTGTGAATTCAACCCCTCCAACTTTGGCAGTAATGGTATAACGGCCCGTCAGGGCATCGGTATCAGTAATGGTATGGAAGCTGAAAAAACCCGAGCTGTTCCCGTATTCTACTTTTTTACTTACCGATTTACCCCGGGGGTCCCTCAGTTCGAAGATCACAGGATGATCATCAGGGATAGGATTGGTAGCATCATCCAGAATCAAGCTTATAAAAAGAGAATCACCAGGACGCCATACACCTCTTTCTCCATAAAGAAAACCTTTCAATCCCTTATGAACGATGGTCCCTGAAACATCGAACATACTGTATGACAATGCTGAACCATCATTTAATTTCAGATAACCTTTTTCACCATCTGCTTCTGCAACGACCAGAAATGGATGTTCATGAGGATTAAATAGTATAGTCCCCTCCTGATTTGTGGTTCCCTCTGCCAAAGGTTGATTCTGGAAATTAAATACCTTCACCCGGGCATTTTGAATTGGTCCGGCCTTCAAAAGGTCGGTAACTGTCACAAGAAGGTTTCCGCTGGAACCTTTTTTAGCAATAATCCCAATGTTACTGGCCAAAACATTTTTACTCACATTATGCCTGTTCCCATAGAAGGCTGGCTTGCAAGGATCTTCTCTGTCCTCCCATTCATATCCATCATAGTAATAGGAGTCATACGAACTGTAGTAACTTTCATAGCTATCCCAATAAGACATTTCAGCCGGATCCAGTTCATTATAACTCTCATTGGTTTCAACCAGATTCAGTTCATACTCATCCTTTTCTTCACATGGGAATAGGGAGTGTTGTTGCCTGAAACCAAGTTCGATCCTGTAGATGGCTCCCGGCTCTGTTTTAATAAGGTCGGTAAGGTTCAGGGAAAAAGTATTCCACGAACCGTAATTGATAGACATGTCTGAGATGAGGTCAATTTGCTTTTTCAACACCAGACGTCCGGCTCTTTTTAATTCTCTGTCTCCGTTCAACTGGTTAACCTGCAAAAATTGTGCAATGTTGCTTTCGTAAATTTTAACAATTTTCAGATCCACAGCTTTCAGATTTACAGCTTTAAAGGGCAATAAGACCTCCTCCGAGCCAGGTATAATAACCCCTCTGCCAAGCAACTGTACAGCTGGCTGAATCTCTTCAAATAAAACATCCAGGCTCTCTCCATTTTTGAGCCTTTTATTGGCAACATTCTTTATGCCGGGCTCTACAAAAAGTCTTACAGTACCACTTTGCCTCACCACAGGGTAAGCCAGGATATTGTTACCCTCCACAGAAAACCTTAAATCCGTATCGGTCTCCAACCTTATGAGACCATCCAGGAATTGCCTTGTAAGGATAGGATCAGAGAAACTGATCACCACGTGTTGTTCGGGATACTGAACTACCTTGTGAGCAATCACACTAAAACTTCCAAGGGAAGGAATGGTAAATGTCTCTACCCCCTTCTGATCAGCTCCGATTAATGAACCGTCATAATGGATAAAAACTTCTGAATCTGTATTATGCCGCATTACACTATCCACGATGAAATGGTGCTGTTTGCCATCTGCAGTATGGTCCCATGATACAGGCTTTTTCACGTCATGCTGTACCGCATAGAGCAATTGTTCAACTGCCTCCAAATCTGCCACATCCGAAGTTATAACCCTTCCGCTGATGTAGTTTTTTTCAGGCCGGTAGTCATTATAGGGTCGAAATTCCTCAATATCAACCTTCACATGCTGAGCCATGGTGTAGAACTTGAATTCAAAGACATTGTTCCCCGTGAATCCCGGGAAGATCTTACCAATTTTTGCCCTGGCTTTATAGCTGGTACCCTGGGCCAGTTTTCCATCAGAACGAAATTCAATGGTTCGCTGATCTGTATAATAAAGATCCCCCTTTATTTCTGGGGAAAATGTGATGAGTTCCTTCTTAAGGGTGGATCCTGGTACAATGGAATCCATAAAATCCTGGGCAAAACGCAGCTGGATATTCGACTCTGAGGAGATCAATCCACTGGTAAAAGCCACCACCATGGGATTATACTCTGGGTTTTCCGATGCTCTTGACTGTTTAGTTCGGTCACACTGGTAGTTAACTCCTAGCAGCAAAATCATTAGTACGAGTTGAAGATTCCTGGTCATCATGGTTGTAAAAATTATAGTTTCCTTTCCAATTTCCGGAGTACTTGTTCAAGGGCCTTTTTCAATCCATTTTCAATGGTATGATAATCGACAATTTTGTCGTGCCGGTACTGGATAACCAGTTTTAATCCACCATTTATCTTAAGAAGCCTGGAGTAAAACTCAGGTTTATTCAACCGGTAAGCCTCCCTGATTCGCCTTTTTAGCAAGTTGCGGTCAACGGCATTTTTAAACAGTCTTTTGGGAACCGAGATGGCTACCTCCGCTGGATAACGCCCAACATCCGACTTAATGAAGATGATTCGTAATGGATATGAAGCTACATACCTCCCTGATTGAAACAGCGAAGAGATGATTTTTTTTCCGGAGAGTCGCTCTCCCTTTTTGAAAGAAAATTCAGGCATAAAAAAAGGGGGATTTCTCCCCCTCAAGTTAATAATATTTTCACTTAAGCTTTTCCGTTGCTCTTATTATAATCTTTGATGAAGTTCTCAAGCGCCATGGTCATGGACGGAGCCTTGGGTTGCGGGGCTGTAATATCCAAACGTAACCCTGCTTCTTCCGCAGCCTTAGCGGTTTTTGCTCCGAAAGAGGCAATTTTGGTATTATTTTGTTTGAAATCGGGGAAGTTTTGAAAAAGAGATTTGATTCCCGAGGGACTGTAGAATACCAGTATATCATAATTCACATCAGCCAGGTCGGAAAGATCACTACATTCGGTTCTGTATAGGATTGCCTTTGAAAAGTCAAAATTACTCTCCTTCAACAGAATAGGAATCTCCTCCTTATGTGCAGCGGATAAAGGCAGCAGAAACCTTTCGCTCTTATGTTTGTTCATGATCTCAACGAGATCTGTTATCATGCCGTTTCCGTAAAAAATCTTCCTTTTACGATACACAATATATTTTTGAAGATAATAGGCTGTAGCTTCAGATACGCAGAAATACTTCATGGTATCAGGAATGCTGGTTCGTGTCTCCTCAGCCATTCTGAAGTAGTGATCAATGGCTGTTTTGCTGGTAAAAATAACAGCTGTGTGTGATCCTATATCAACCTTCTCCTGCCTGAAATCCCTGGCGCTAACACCCTCTATATGGATAAATGGCCTGAAATCAATCTTTAAATTGTGCTTGCTCGCTAAGTCAAAATAGGGTGATTTGTTATTCTCAGGCTGAGGCTGAGACACAAGGATTTTCCTTATTCTTCCCATATACTCCTTTTTTTTCTGCTTAAAGGATACCTTCTACCCACTTGTACAGTAATACAAGGGGTACTATTTCAAGGGCACAAAGGTATAAAAACAAATATAATAATGAAATATTTTTCTTAAATGAAAAAACAATCCCCCTAATCACCCTCATCAGGATCACCAGCATAGCGATGCTCAGGGTCACCCAAAAGATCACCGCTTGTAGTATTCCGGTGGTATACACAACAAACAGCAATAGAGGCAGAATAACCACACCCATTAACTTGTTAAATATGAAAGAATTATAGAGATACTCTTTGAAGATTTTAAGCTGGTTAAAGAGAAATCCTGCCAGGTTCAGCAATACCACCCTCCCAAAGAATATTCCAACAAGTAGTGTAAAATTAAACAGGTAGAGGACGCCCCCTTTAAATTCATAAGGCATTAGCTCCATTCTCTCTTCCGCAATAAAGAGAAAAAATGCAAGACTGAAGAAATACAAGGCATACAATATATTATCCAACTGACTCTGTAACTGACTATTATCCTGGAACATCCTGGAAGCAACCTGAAAATTTGTGGATGCCTGAACCGTTTGAGTAAGGATGTTTCCATAGTACACCCTGATCCAGGCAAAAAAGCCTAACAACACAAATAGGTAAAAAAACAACCAGCCTGGTTGAATAATGAGGATTCTGGGTGCTAATTCCAATGCGTGAATAGTATCCTGGCCTGACATTTGTGTTAATTTGAACACAAAGATACGCATCGACCTTTCTTAAAAAAAGTTAATAGTCGGGGATATATAGATTCTTTGTAGTTCCTTTATACCTGGAAAATGCTGGTTTTATACATTAATGAAGCACATATGAAACGAAAAAGAAACAACATATTCATCGGTGGAGCCCTCATCATCATGCTGAGTGCAGGATTTACCACCATCAAGAACAAGGACCTTGAGCTGGTGAAAAACCTTGACATTTATTTCACTCTTTTCAGGGAACTGAACATGTTTTACGTAGATGAAACAAATCCCGAAAAGCTTATCACCACCAGCATTAACGCCATGCTCACCTCTCTCGATCCATACACCACATACATTCCCGAATCTGATATGGATGATTTTAAATTTCAAACAACGGGGGAATATGGAGGTATTGGATCACTAATACGAAGAGTCGGAGACCATGTGATTATTGCTGATCCATACGATGGATTCCCGGCTTCTAAATCGGGAATTCGCGCTGGAGATAAGATCGTTAAAGTTGATGGGGAACCCACCGAAAAGATGGACATTGAATCGGTCAGCGACAAGCTAAAAGGTAAACCGGGGACAGAACTTACGTTAACTGTAGAACGTTTCGGACAAAACGAACTACTCGAATTTACCATACTACGAGAAAAAATTTCCATTCGAAATATTCCATATTATGGAATGATCGATTCACAAACCGGGTATATCCGCCTCAGCAATTTCACAACAGGAGCAGGAAAAGAAGTTGAAAATGCGCTAAAATCCCTTAAACGAGATCATGGTATGAAATCCCTCGTATTGGATCTTCGTTCAAATCCAGGAGGTTTGTTAATTGAAGCTGTTAGGATTTGTAACCTTTTTGTGGAGAAAGGTGAAATGATCGTGAGCACTCGTGGAAAAGTAAAACAATGGGATTCAGATTATATTACTCAGAAGGAACCAGTAGACACCGAGATTTCACTTGTTGTATTGATTAACCGTGGATCTGCGTCAGCATCAGAAATTGTGGTAGGCGCTCTGCAGGACCTTGATCGTGCTGTAATTGTAGGACAAAGAACGTTCGGAAAAGGTTTGGTTCAAACTTCAAGACCACTCAAATACAATGCCCAATTAAAAGTTACTACTGCAAAATACTATATTCCCAGTGGACGATGTATTCAAGCGCTTGACTATTCACACCGCAATGATGATGGCAGCGTAGGCGTAATTCCCGACTCATTGATTTCTGAATATAAAACCAGGAGTGGACGGCTGGTTTATGATGGAGGAGGCATTCAGCCCGATTTTGAAAGTATCTCTGAGATGCTATCAGAAATCACCCTTCAGCTCTACACCCAGAATTTGCTATTTGATTTTGCCACCCGTTACCGCGCAACACATGAAGAAATTGAGGCAGCAGAATCTTTCTCTCTTTCAAATGATTAATAGTCATTATTTAAATCTTTTGTTGAAGAAAACGGATTTGAATTTTTAACTGCCAGTGAGAAGGTGTTTGAGAACCTTGTAAAAATAGCAAAACGGGAAAAGTACTATGACCTGGCCAATGAAGAATTCTCCTCTCTTGAGCAAATGCTTTCACACAACAACCTGAAAGATCTGGAAACTTTCCATGAGGAGATCAGTCAACTCTTATCAGAGGAGATTGTTAACCGGTATTATTACCAGGCAGGGAGAATCCTTGCACAGATTCAGGAGGATAAGCAAATCGATAAAGCTTTGGAGATAATTAATGAACCTGCCCTGATTAAGGAAGTACTTTCAGGAAACAAGGGTGCACTTGTGAGTGCTGGCACAATTCCCTGAACCTCTAATGAGCTTCAAGCCAATTGGCCCCTTCTCCCATATCAATGGTTAGGGGGACAAGTAATTGAGCTGCGTTTTCCATTTTCTCCTTGACGATTTGTTTCACCCTGACTAGTTCTTCGGGCAATACATCGAAATTCAATTCATCATGTACCTGAAGGATCATGGTCGAATTTAATTGTTCCAACTCAATGGCCGCCTGAATATTCACCATCGCAATTTTAATGACGTCAGCAGCAGAACCCTGGATAGGCGAATTGATGGCATTTCTTTCGGCATTCCCCCTTACTACTGAATTTCTTGACAAAATATCCGGGAGGTGTCTCCGGCGTCCGTACATGGTCTCTACATACCCATTTTCGCGGGCCATTTTGATGCATTCATCCATATAAGCCCGAACCCCTGAATAGGTCGTAAAATATTCATCAATTAATTGTCGAGCCTCGGTTCTGGATATGTGCATTCTCTGAGATAAACCAAACGCTGAAATTCCATAAATAATACCAAAATTGGCAGTCTTGGCATTGCTTCGCATTTCCCTGGATACATCTGCCGGCTTCACTTTATATATTTTTGCAGCAGTAGCAGTATGAATATCTTCATCATTGACAAAAGCCTCTATCATCTGACTATCCTTACTAAGATGGGCCATCAATCGAAGCTCAATTTGTGAGTAGTCTGCCGATAAGAAAATATTCCCTTCTACTCCAGGTATAAATGTCCGTCTTATTTCCCTGCCTCGCTCCTCCCTAATCGGAATATTCTGCAGATTAGGATGAACAGACGATAACCTTCCTGTGGTAACAACGGCCTGGTTAAATGAGGTATGAATCTTTCCGGTACCAACCTTGACTAATTTTGGAAGAGCCTCTACATAGGTTGAAAGAAGCTTCCTTAGTGACCTGTAATTCAACACTTTGTCAACAACAAGATGTTTATCCTTCAGTCGAACAAGTACCTCTTCACCGGTGGCATATTGCTTGGTTTTAGTTTTCTTCGGATCAGATACAATCTTTAGCTTTTCAAAGAGTACCTCTCCCAGCTGTTTGGGTGAACTGATATTGAATTCCATTTTTGCCAGCTCATAAATCTCTGTTTCAGTTGAAATTAATTCCTCTCTTAATTTCTC
>SDBT01014496.1_pt1 | contig 12565 bp, 13 predicted proteins | sample 2277101 | NCBI WGS metagenome assembly SDBT01 (sample SAMN10404973, study PRJNA504765) | marine sediment metagenome | isolation source: marine sediment core GS10_PC15, 103 cmbsf | place: Arctic Ocean: Southern Knipovich Ridge | collected 2010 | reverse complement strand
TCCTACGGCCTATTGATGTATCAAGAACACGTCCTGCGCCTCGCCGCGGAAATAGCCGGCTACAGCCTGGGTGATGCCGACATCTTACGCCGCGCGATGGGCAAAAAGAAGAAGAAGGAGATGGAGCAGGAACGGACCCGTTTCATCTCGGGAGCCAGGGAGCGCGGGTTCTCCGAAAAGGACGCAACCACGATTTTCGAAGCGGTCGAGCCGTTCGCGGCGTACGGCTTTAACAAAGCGCACACCACGGCGTATGCTGTGCTGTCGTTCCAAACCGCGTACCTCAAGGCTAATTACCCGGTTGAGTTTATGGCCGCGCTACTAACCTCCGAGCAGGGCAACACCGACAAGCTCGTGCAATACGTAAAGATTGCACGTTCGATGGGGTTGAAAATCCTTGCGCCGGATATTAACGAAAGCTGGGTGAACTTCTGGGCCGTCAGTAACACTGACATCCGCATCGGGATGGGGGCGGTCAAGGGAATGGGCAGCGCCGCTATCGGCGAAATTATCCAGGCCAGAGACAAGGGCGGACTTTTTACTTCCCTATCGGATTTCTGCGGCCGGGTCGAACTGCGCTCTGTCAACCGTGGTTCGATAGAAGCGCTTATTAAAGCGGGAGCCTTCGATGCCGTAGCCGAAGGGCGGCAGCCGCTTTATGTATCTCTGGACAGTTCGATTGAAGCCGGTAAAAAAGCATTTCGGGATCGGCAGATCGGCCAGGAAACCCTGATGGGCGGGTTCGGCGATATCGCGCCGGAATCACTCGATACCCCCACGACGGAAATAGACGAATGGCCCTACCTGGAATTCCTGGGATACGAAAAAGAAGCATTGGGCTTCGCGCTGTCCGGGCACCCTCTTGACAAATATAAAGACGATATCGAGAAGTTTTGCAACGCATCGGTAAGCGATGTTTTAGCAGGCAGGAAAACCGGCAAGGTTACCGCAGCCGGCCTAATCACCCGTTTGCGGACTATAACCGACAAGAGAGGGCGCGAGATGTGCTTCCTCTCTATCGAGGACGATACCGGTACGGTGGAAGTTATCGTTTTCGCGGATGCATACGCCGCGTCGGAATTCATCCTGTTTATGGATAAACCTATATTGGTACGCGGTAAAACCGAGAGCAAAGACGACAACCCCAAAATAATCGCGAACGAAGTATTAGCCCTTGACGAAATAGAGTTATCGCTGGCCAAAGAGTGCCATATCACAGTTAAGGTAGATGACGCTTATCAGGAATACCTGGGCGAAATCAAGCGAATCGCGGGAAGATATGTCGGGAAATGCCCGCTAGTCATTCATATACGTAAAAACGGCAAAGAAACGTTGGTTCGGACATCGCCCGATTTCGGGATAACCCCCAGCAAACCGTTCCTGAACGCGGTGGACCGTTTGCTGGGCAAGGGACACGTTAAACTGCAATAGGTTTATTTAGTCGAAATATCGGAGCTTAATTGAGCGGTTTACGGATTAGTAGGTGAAATGGGAAAAGCGATTTTACAAATATTATTTATAGCATTGCTTCTTCTACCTGTAACAATATCCGGCGAAGCTAAAAAACTACCGGGCGATTATTACTATCTGCTGGAGATGATGAACAGCGCCGACGTACGCGACCGGCGCGACGCCGCCGCCGAACTGGGGATATACGCCGACGATAGTGCCATCCCCTATCTCTTAAAGGGCTTGAGCGACGGAGATAATAAAGTCAGGGCGTTGAGCGCGGAATCGCTGGGAAAAATCGGAACCACAGAGGCTATTGACCCGCTGTTGCTTCTATTGGACGATGCTTCATCCTCGGTGCGGCGTAGCGCCATCGCGGCCCTGGGTGAGATTGGCGATCCCGTCGCTTTAAGCGGCCTTATCGGAGCGCTGCCGCTCGAAAACGATGAACGCGCCCGCGGCGCAATCGTTTTCTCGCTGGGCGAGATAGGGACCACGGAAGCGGTACAACCGCTAATCGGCGCTTTGAACGATAGTGACCGCTGGGTTCGAGCCGGGGCGGCCAAAGCGCTGGGTAAGGTCGGCGGAACCGACGCCAGAAACGCACTTGAGGATACGGCAGCAAACGATCCCGAAGAAGTGGTTCGCAAATTCGCTAAAGAAGCTCTTGAAGATATGTAGCATTGCATTGCCCCAACAATAAACGCCCCCGTATGGGGGCGTTTCGCATATCTGGGGAGGTAGGATTCGAACCTACAGATGGCGGCTCCAAAGGCCGCTGGCTTACCGTTTGCCGACTCCCCAATCGCCGTATTAATAACAAAACGAGGTAATAAATTCAAGCGATTTTAATCCGTAATAATTAGAATTCATACGTTGGAACAACTTGGTTATCCTCGGTAACATATCAAATATCTTGACTGGTCGATTCAATACTGTTATATTTCTCCAACGGTCATATCTAACGGGAGGTAAATATGGAAAACAACGAAGCCCGGGAACACTTCGAACGCGGGATTAGATATTATAATAGCAACCGCTTAGATCAAGCTATCGACGAGTTTAATTCTTCGATAGAAATGAACCCGGAGGTCGGTTGGGTCCATTACCATCTGGGATTGACTTATGCCAACAAAGGCGATTTCGATAAAGCTATAGGAAGTTACGAACGAGCCATCGCCATAAACCGCGACGACGCTTATGCTCACAACCGGCTGGGATACGTTTTCGAACAGTTAGGAGAGAATGAAAAAGCCGTCGAAAAATATAACCACGCGAAGGACCTAAATCCTGATTATGCCTGGCCCTATTATAACCTGGGATGGATTTACAAGAAACTGGAGAAACCGGAGGAAGCATTAGAAGCTTTCGGGATGTTCCTAAAGAAGAACCCCGAAGGCGCCAGCGCCCGTCATATTAAAGGCGTCATTAAAGACCTCAAGTAATCTATCCGGGCGAATAAAATAAACTGCTGTTTATGAAGAATTATCCTTTGAAATATACGGTTCGCATCACCACGGGTATTGTGGCATTTCTGCTTATTATCTCTCTTCTTGCGGGTTGCCAGGGGAAGGATAGTATCCAGCCGGTGAAAGTAGTTGTAGTGATGGACATCGGAGGTATTGAAGACCGGGGGAAAAACGCAATGATATGGCGCGGTTGCAACGACGTTCTGGTCAGCGCCCCGGTCAACATAGAAGTGCAAGAACCGGGCAATCTTGCGGAGGGTATCGAGACGCTAAAGAAGGTGGCGACCGAAGATTATGATATGGTAATCGTCGCCGCGAGTCCTTTAATTCAAACGACTATCGAACTCGCGGAGAAACACCCGGAAACCAATTTTTTGTTGATAGATAGCGAAGAGAGCTCAGATAACATCAAAGCTATATCGTTCCCCCATTACGAAGCCGGTTACTTAATGGGAGTTCTGGCGGCGGAAACAACGAAGACCGGTAAAATCGGTTTTTTAGGGGGGCGCGACGATAGCGTATCGAACCTGATACTCAATGGCTATCGGGACGGCGTGGCCTCGATTAACCCGTCTATAGCCGTACTCGGCGTGTTTATCGGTACCGATTACGAAGCCGCCGCCAACACCGAAAAGGCGCGCGAAACCACTCTGGCGCTAATCGGGAAAGGCGTCGACGGAATATTCGTGGCCGCCGGCTTTTGCACCGAAACGGTTATCGAGACCGCGGCGGAGGAAGGCGCGTGGGCTATAGCTTATGAGAGCAACCTCAATACTCTGGGAGAAGGGGCAGTCATCGCTTCTCTCATTCGCCACCTGGATGTAGTCGTAAGCGAAACCGTCCTCGCGGCGGCGCAGGGGGAATTCGAGGGCGGCGTTGAGCGATATACTATTGACGACGAAATCGCCGAATACCTCCTGAACGAAGAACACGCATTAGTAGATACCGAACGGTTAACCCCAATCCTGGAAGCGGCCAAAACCGGGCTATTCGATAGAGATGACCAGAGATAAACGAACTAATTACGAGCTTTCGAAAAGTATCGTAATGGCAAACGGCGGCGCTCTCTTCGGCGTCGCCGATTGCCATTCGGAAAGCGACGGCGAATACCCCTACGCGATAGCGGTCGCGGCGCTCCTTAGCCGGGGCGTACTGGACACCATCGAGAATGAACCTACCAAAGTTTATTCCTACCACTACCGTATAGTCAATACGCTCCTGGACCAAATCGCCGTAAAACTGGTAAACTTTATCGAAACGTCCGGCTACAGGTCATATCACGTACCGGCTTCGCAGGTTACCGACTGGGACGAAGTACGGGCCGACATTAGCCACCGGTATATAGCGGTTAAAGCCGGGTTAGGGCACATCGGGCGCAGCACGCTGCTGGTAACGCCCCGTTTCGGGGCACAGGTACGGTTGATATCGGTACTCACCGATATGCCGCTTCTCGTAGATAAGCAAGCGGACGTCGATTGTGGTGATTGCTTCGACTGCCTCAAGCCCTGCCCCGCCGCAGCCATTGCGGAAAACGCGGGCGATTTCGACAAAGATGCTTGCCTGGCAAAGCTGCGCGATTTCAAAAAGTACCTCGTCGGTCAGCATATATGCGGAGTATGCGTAAAAGCCTGTCCGGGAAATCGCCGAGATAGCGAGTTAATCGGATAAAAATATTCTCCTGAATAGCCAAATGGCCCGTGCAAACCACATCGAAGAGGAAAAGTACAACGTAACTAAACGAAACCTGGTTATGGCCGTTCTGGCCGTCTGGGTAACCGTCCTTTTTCTGCTCCTGGGCGGCGGCTCCTTCTACCTTTTCGTGGTCAAGGCCCCCAACGATAACTACCGCGCGAAATCCGTGATTATCGTTAAAAGATACGGCCGTGCAATAGATAGATTAAACGAATTGGAGAATTCTACGGAACACAATTATATAGTATACCGAACACGATTATCCGATATATTGTACGATTTAGAGGAAACGAAGAATGAGATTGATGACGTGCAGCCGCCTACTTCGCCGAAGCTAATATCGTTCGACCACAACTTTAAAACCGTACTGAATTGCGCAATCGAATGCTTAAATAAAGAGGTAAATTATCTAGATCAAATAGAGGATATCGCCCCGGAGATCAGGACTATTAACGAATACCGCTGGAGGATGGACCGCGCGAATACCAAATACGAGAAGATGATGTATAAGAGGCGATACGACTACGTGCGCGGCAAGATAAAAAAGGATTTCGACGCCGTCCGGTTGTTATCAGCCGAAATAGAACTATCAAATGCAGAGTTATCCGGATCCACTCTCCAGTTAACTCCGCAGATAAACGAGCTTTTCTCCATCGAAACTACCCGTTATCAACCCGCCGTTATTTATATATATCTGGATTAACCGGTACGCTCGCATCCGGCTATAATTAAACTTATAACGACGAATACACTTCCGCGCTTATACCGAAAAGCATCTCGTTATTAATGTTCTTGCCGAGTACAGGGATGATGAAATGGCCGTCCAGAGCGATGTTTTTATTGAACTTATAGCGGGGTTTTATTCCGACAGCTACTCCGTTACCTCCCGTCTCTTCCTTTCTATCGCCGTCTATCACTTCGTCGGTATAGTATAGAGCGTTGATAGGTAAATAAACCTCGAAACCGGGGAAAACCTCGGCGCCCGGATCCAGCGTCAGGTACATCATTGCGCCCGGCTTATACTTCTCCGAACCCGTATCGGTCTCTCTATTTTTCGGTAGACGATAGCGAAAACCCAGGGAGCCGGTTCCCCGAAACCAGTCCTCTCCGCCCGGTTTGCCAAATTGCACGGCGATATCGAAGTCCACCTGGCTATCACTAATGTACTCGTTGTCGCCGCCAAGGTTGAACTTGACCGCGCCGCGCGGACAGAGATACCAATCGTCACCCTCGCTGAAAATACCACGCGCCGCTATCCAGATGTCGCCGATACCCATCTCCTCTGTGATATTCGATGTACCTATTTGGCCCCAGTCTTCAGCCCAATAATATCGAACGAGTTGTAGGGTCATATCTATCCTAGCGACGGACATCATATTATATCCCAGCGTGAACGGTATAACTGCGCGGGAATTCCCGTAATTCTCGTATCTTGGCCATTCCCTTTGCGCTTCCGGCTGGTATCCGTAATCGCTTACGTTTTTCCCGTTCTCGTCGTAATGCTTGTTGATAATCCCCATATACTGCATTCCGCCGCGAATATGCCAGGCGTTGGGCAAACCCAGAAAGTCTACGCTCTCGTTGCTCAAAAGGCCGTCGTAGGGAAAAGCTTCGGGCCAGGTGAACGCCATTGCCGTATTCGTGAGTATTATCGATATCGCAACGAACAGTATACTCCTCATTTTTAAACCCTCCTGAATCGTTTTGTATATACTACGATACAGTCACCAAAAAGAACAGCTTCGTTTTCCCGTATCTACCTATAAAAAACCGGCCTCGAAAGGCCGGTTTATTTACTCAATTTATTATCCCGAACTAGAAGGGGATGTAACCTTCGTAATTGACGCCGAGCAGCAGTTCCTGGTTGGTGTTGTCGCCCATAACCGGATAATGGACTTCGGCACTTATCGCGTTATTATCGTCTATGAAGTAAGTAGGACGTACGCCTACGCCGATATCCAGTGATTCCGAATCCTCGTTTTCGACGCCGTCGGTTTTCGTTGTGAACGATGACGCGACATCAATAATACCGAAAGCTTCGAACTCGGGGGTGATGGCGAAACCAGGTTCTAGCCGCGCGTATATCAATATACCGGGAGTATATTCATAATCGTTCCCGCCTACGACCTCTACGGTACGAGGTAAACGATAACGGAAACCGAGGTTGGCTTTAGCGCGGAATTTATTACCGTCACGAGTTTTACCGACCCATGCCCCGAAGTCGATATCGTGCTGGTCGCTGCCCAATTTTTTTTCTCTATCGCCGACGGCGGCTTTAAAGGCAAGGCGCGGGCCTACATACCATTCCGGCCCGACCTGAAAGATACCCCGGGCTTTGACCCAAAGATCGCCGAGGCCGAATTCGCCTTCTACTTCCTCGCCGGCTATACCGGAATCGTGACTCCAATTAATTAACTGAAGACCGATGTCCAATTGGACAAGGTTGTTGAAGTTATAACCTATGTCTATCGGGATAAACATCCTGTAGTTACTACCCTCAACGCCAGTGGTGTAATCGTCCTGGCTCTCGCCGTCAGCGTCGAAATGCTTATTGAGAATACCCCGATAATAGAAACCGGCGCGAGCGTGCAGCGAATCTGCCGTACCGGGCGTGTAGATGCAATCGTTGGTGTTTAGGCTATCGTATGTCGCGAGCGCGAAAGCGCCCGTCGTTACCGCGAGAAATAGCCCCGTTACTAATAGTTTCTTCATCGCAATCCTCCTTCTTGGTTATATTGAAGACGGTTAAATAAAGGTTATGTCATTTTCGAAGGTTGCTACAGCCGAAAAAACCGGTCAATAGCTTTATACGCCGTACTTGGCCGCGGCGAAATCCCTTATGCCTGATAGTAAAGTATTTTACACAGCACGTCAAGCAAAAAACCGGCCTCGAAAGGCCGGTTTTTTTACTCAATTTATTATCCCAAATTAGAAGGGAATGTAACCTTCGTAGTTGAAGCCGAACAGGAGTTCCTGATCTATGTTGTCACCCATTACCGGATACTGGATTTCAGCGCTTACCGCGTTGTTGCCGTCTATGAAGTAGGTAGGACGTGCGCCTACCGACAGACCCATCGCTTCGGAATCGAGATCTTCGTTACCGTCGGTTTTCGAAGCAAACGCGTTTACGAAATCAATGATAACGAACGCTTCGAACTCTGGGGTGATAGCGAAACCGGGCTCGAGACGGGCGTAGATCATCATACCGGGGGTTACGTCGTAATCCGTTCCACCAACGACTTCTACGGTACGAGCCAAACGATAGCGGAAGCCGAGTGCAGCTTTGGCACGGAAGTTATTGCCGGCGCGCTCTTTACCTACCCAAACGCCGAGATCGATATCGTGCTGGTCGTCGCCCAGGCCTTTCTCGAAATCGCCGATTGCGGCTTTGAAACCGAGGCGCGGGCCGAGATACCATTCCGGGCCGACCTGGAATATACCACGAGCTTTTACCCAAAGGTCGCTAAGGCCAAATTCGCCGGCAGTAGTGCCACCGACAGTAGCATCCCATTTATAAAGCTGAAGGCCGATGTCTACCTGGGCGACGTTGTTGAAGTTGTAACCAACGTCTATCGGTATAAACATCCTGTAGGAGCTGTCGTCCGCATTAGCGGAGTCGTCCTGGCTATCGCCTTCTGCGTCATAGTATTTATTGAGCAGACCCATGTAGTAAAAACCGGCGCGAGCGTGCATTGAGTTCGCAACGCCCGGTGCATAAATGCAATCGTTGGTGTTGAGGCCGTCGTACAGGTACGCGAAAGCGCCCGTAGCTAATACGAGGAACAACCCCGTTACTAGTAGCTTCTTCATTGCAATCCTCCTTGTTGGTTGCTTTGAAGGTTAACGAAAAAAATATTAAAATCGAAGGTTTTTAGCGGCCAAAGGGCGAACCGCCTCTTCCCAACCCCCGTTCTTCCTTTTCCTATATACGTCAACTCACCCCCTTTGTCAAGTTTTTTCTTAACTAAATTTTGCGCCATAATTAATAAAATCGCTTCCCCGACGAAATACATCCGTATATGGCCGAAGCGATAACAGTTATTTGTGAACCATAATACAATTCATTATAGTTCTCGAAGGCGAAGTTCCCCCCCGGTTTTGCTATATCGCTTATTATATTATACGTATTTTTTACCGCCGTTGTTTCGTAGGCCGAGCTGTCTCCGCTCAATAAACGAACCGAACTATTGACCCCCCGGTCCGATTTTACGGCGGATTCCAATAAATCCGCTAAATTTTCGTATATGACCCCGCAAATAGCTATATCGATTAATGAATTCGCGCATTTTCTCAACGGAATTACCGATTTATCCGAAACGCGCAAGACCAATGGTTCCAGCCCTTCGACGTTATACGCGATTTCAATCCGCCCCCTGCCGCCGCTTGCAACTACACCTTCTTCGGCTCCCATCAATTGAGCGGCGAAACCAGCCGCTCCTTCATATCTATCATTGAGGATATCTCCGGCAAAAGCGACAGTCCCGCCATTCAAAGCCTTATACCCAATACGATCATAAGCATATAATAAAGCGTCAACGCCGGTTACTTCCGGCGCGGGGTTCCCTTGAAATACTATCAGTATATCGGATTCGGCCATATCTACTTCCAACGTCCCTCTTCGAAGGAATAATACGGTACGAAGAGAACTTCGACCTTCACTTTTTCCCCGGCGATTCCCCGCAATTCAGTTATCAGGTTTTCTACCGTTTCGTTATCGGGGGGCGAAATGCCGGTGAATACAACCGTTAAATTGTTCCTGCCGTGCGCTCTATCCCAGTCTACCTGGAACTTCCTGTATCCTTCGGAGCCAGGGAAGTTCTTTTCGACGGCGGCGTTGATGCGCTTCTCTTTGTTGACGGACAGTATATTATCCACCATAAAATATGTCATCGGAACGGTCACGATGAAGAGGGCTACCGCCGAGACGACTAAGGCCTTCATCCTCCGCTCTTTAAGCCGTTTCGCAGTATGCGCAAAATACCCCACCGCGATAAACGTCAATGCCCCCGCCATTACTATCGCGATTAGGTTCGCTAAAAATAAAATCGAAGCGCCCAGCACCAACGAGAAGTCGAAGTTACCCAGTCCCAACCCGACGACAGCCAATGGCGGCACCAGCGCCGCAGCAATGGCAACACCGGGTAAAGCGGCCGACATATCCTTATGGGCGAAGGCATAGGCTCCGGCCGCCCCGGACGCTATAGCAACCGCCAGGTCGAAGAGGTTTGGGGCGGTGCGAGCGGTAATCTCGTTGTTATACGCGAGCTCGGGCACTAATAATGAGAAGACCGTCGCGAAGAGGACTGCGGTAAGCGCCCCCAGCCCGATATCAATCAACTTGCGCTTGATAACCGGGAAGTCCCCCCGGGTCATTCCCAGGGCTAACCCTAAAATCGGGGTCATCAGCGGAGCGACCAACATCGCCCCGATAATAACCGCGGCGCTGTTGAGCAGCAGCCCGAATACTGCGATAACCGCCGAGAGGGCGGTCATTATATAATAGGAACGGCCGACCTTCTCGCCGGCTAGTTCCTCGTATTCTAAATAGCGCCGCCGCCGGGTAGTAATAGCCGACGGCGATGCCGCATCTACATCGGACATAGTCTATACCGTTCGATAACCTATGATACTTCCGAAGCTTCGCCGGTTTCTTCCTTTGCTTCGCCGGTTTCTTCCTTTGCTTCCCCGGACAACTTGCTTTTCGCGTCTTCTATCAGGGCTTCCAGTTTTTGCACCGCTTCCTGGGTAAGCTCACCGGTTTTTTCTGTTGCATCGGTTACAACACGGGTGATGTCGTCACGAGTTTCTTTACCCGATTTGGGCGCGAATAGAACACCCAACGCCGCGCCGACGACACCGCCGGCTAAGAACGCCAGTATGACCGACGAGGTGTTATCCTGTTGATTCGCCATTTCTTCCTCCTCTAATGGATATATTTCATCGTTAGTTATCAACGGCGCTATGGTTTTGGGCAACGCCCGCCTGCCTCGCGCCAATTCCTTTTCTGCCGATTTCGCCCGCCGCTCCTCCACTTTATTCCAGAGCGAAAGGACCTTGAAAATTACCTCGGCGACCAGTTTGATAATCGTGAATGCCACTACAATCACCCGCAGATTATTTTTTACTCGTTAAACCTAACTTATCTAAAAAACCGAATACAAACGATAATATATCGCCGATTAACTTAAACTTGCTGATGATATTCTCGTTAACGTAGGTTATAGCGTCGGAAACCTTATTGGTTACTTCCAGTACCTTTTCGGTGGTTTGGATGACCAGGTCGGAGGCCTTGGTGGCGTCGGCGACGAGTACGCGCACCTCCTCCAAAATCATACGAACGTTCTTCACCGCTTCGGGCAATTCCGCTTCGACGTCGGCGAGCATCGTATTGATTTTACCGATACTCCCCGAAAGCCGCAACAGTAAAACGGTAATCGCTACCGAAATTATAAATATCGCTATCGTACCGGACCAGTATAAAAAGTCACTCGGGTTGTCGAACATATCTATACCTCTTTCTTAGTCGTTCAATCTATATATAAATCGTTACGCTTCGTTCCTAATCTTAATTATATTGTATTATAAAACGCCCAGCGGGGACATCTCGCGCAGCCGGTTTACTATCGGCGGCAGTACCCTTATCAGCCGGCCGATATCTTCCTCTTCGGTATATCGCCCCATACTGAAACGGATGGAGCCGCGCGCCACCTCCGCCGGAATCCCCATCGCCAGGTGCACGTGCGAGGGTTCCGTAGAGCCCGAACTGCACGCGGAACCGGTGCTCACTGCAAAACCCTCCATATCCAGGCCTAGCAATACGGCTTCGCCGTCAATGCCCGGGAAGCAGGCGTTGAGCGTCCCCGGTAGTACATTATCCGGGTGGCCTACGATTACCGTCTCCGGCAATTCCTTCATTATCGCGTTGCGCAGCTTGCGCCGTAATCCATCGAGGCGGGCTTCCTCCTCGGCGCGGTCGGATAAGGCCAACTCCAGAGCTTCCGCTATACCCACTATTCCGGTCTGATTGAGCGTTCCGGCGCGGCGCGCTCCCTCCTGATGGCCGCCGTGAATAACCGGGGTTAACTCAATCCCTTGCCGGACGTACAGCGCGCCGACACCTTTTGGCCCGTAGAACTTGTGCGCCGCCATCGAGAGCATATCCACGTTCAACTCATTTACGTCAACCGCTAACTTGCCGACCGACTGCACTGCGTCGGTATGCAGCAACACTCCCCTATCACGGCAAATAGCGCCGATTTCGGCCAGCGGCATAACCGTACCCACCTCGTTGTTGGCGTGCATAACGCTGACCAGCACGGTATCGGGGCGAATAACCGCTTCGATTTCGCCGGGGTGAACCATCCCATACTCGTCTACCGAAACGAAGGTAACGTCCCAGCCCTCGTCGCCCAGCCACTCGACGGTCTCTAATACGGCGGGATGCTCAACGGTAGTAGTAACGATATGGCGGCCTTTGTCGCGTAGCGCGTACGCCGCGCCCTTTATTGCCAGATTGTCGGCCTCGCTGCCCCCGCCGGTAAAGACGATTTCGTCGGGCGACGCCGCCCCTATCACCGATGCGATGTACTCCCGCGCCGCTGCCACAGCGGCCATCGCCCGCTGCCCAAAGTGATGTATAGACGAAGCATTGTAGCCGTTTTCGGTAAAATACGGCAACATCGCCTCGAGCACCGCCGGGTCGCAGGGCGTGGTAGCGTTGTAGTCGAGGTAAACCTGTTTTATTTCGGAAGCCATATATCGTTCCTACCATCCCGATACTATCAAAGGGTCTATTCTTAGTCAATGATAATCGGTTGTCGCGAACTACGTCGTGCAGCCGAGACCTTCGGGTCTCACGATGGTAAACACCTAAATCCCTGGAGTTGCGTGACCGCATAACGACGCCTGAAGGCGTCGGCTACATATATATGATATATACGTATATAGCATTGTGT
>SDBT01014495.1_pt1 | contig 12567 bp, 16 predicted proteins | sample 2277101 | NCBI WGS metagenome assembly SDBT01 (sample SAMN10404973, study PRJNA504765) | marine sediment metagenome | isolation source: marine sediment core GS10_PC15, 103 cmbsf | place: Arctic Ocean: Southern Knipovich Ridge | collected 2010 | reverse complement strand
AATTGACGCACCAACCAAAATAGCATCTGTACCTGATGCTTCTAACGGTGCTTGAAAATCAATCCTTCCAATAATGTCACCGCTAACAACCTCTGTTTCTGAAGTTGAGAGCGTGAGTATTGCACCAGCAGCAGCTTGTAATTCAAGAAGGGAACCCGGAGCAGATGTGCCAATACCAACCAATCCAGCATCAGAAATTCGTACTCTTTCGGCTTCAGCGGCGGTACCCGTCGCGGTGGAAAAAGCCATGGCGGAATGGGGAGCCGTCGAGTTTCGATCGTTCAGAATCCGGATGGACGCCTTGACCATGTTTCCGCCGCTGGAATCGTCATCGTTGTAAAATTCAATTGCGTGCGTTTGTTCTTCGCCACCATCTCCCCATATAGAAGAGTTAAGCGTGTTGTTAAGTCGAAAGACTGGACCCGTATCAAGATCCCCAACCCCAGCTACGCTATCTAACGATAACTCAACAAGTTTTCCAGGAAATGCTGTACCGATGCCAATCAAACCATCGTTTGTAATCCGCAGTCTCTCGATAACTGCCGACGTTGTCGCAGTCGAGAACACTAGCTCTGTCGAATTGTTATCGGCGGCAAACGTGTCGTCAGCTTCAGCGTGTATCGAAGCTCCAACTAGAATTGCATCTCCACCACCCGATTCCAGTGGTGCCTGAAAGTTGATTCTTCCCAGTATATTACTGTTTACGACAGAAACCTTACTCGTCGAGAGCGTGAGCGTTCCGGTCGTGGATGATTGTATTTCAACATTAGTTGAGGGAATTATCGTTCCCACTCCAAGACGATTATTCGCAGCATCCCAGAAAAACGTAGCCTCACCACCGAACACGCCGTCGTCGTTGAACTGCACTTCACCGTCAGAACCGCCAGGGCCGATGACTGGTTTGAGGTTTGGCATTACTTCAAAATCTCCTCAAGGTGCCATAACGCACGGGACAAATCACGTTCCTGCGTCCGCGAGAACGATGCCGTATTGATGGTTTCCAATGCAACGATGGACTGACTGACCACCTCCGTCGAGGGCGGCTCGACTTCAGGTGGCGGGTCGGGTTCAGGCTCGGGGTTGCCAGACACCCATTTTACTACCGGCTCATCTCTTCCGGCGGCTTTGACAAGCGAGTAGTCAATCACGTCAACAACCGTGCCGTCCTTCACCGCACTGTGTTCGATCTTGATATCAATCTCGCCCTCAGTTGCTCCCGTGACATCATCTGCATCTGTACCTACGCCCTCGCCGAAATCAGAGTCGATTAACGTGATCTTACTATTCCGCGTCCACCAACCACCGAAGAACGTACTCCGGTTGCCGACGTTGTCGGATACGCCCTCAATCAGCGATTTGACCTCTTCAGCGACTTCACTCTTGATAGATTGCAACAGTTCAGAATTTACGTATGAGTTCATATCAGGGTAGTCATACCTGAAGATCGGATCTGAGAGAGCGTTAACCAACCAGATATAACTCGCAAAACCGCCAGCCCACTCGAATGAGTTGTTCCTGATAGATTGTTGATTACAGCCCCCTTCGCGTCGCCCTAGTCCGAGCAGTTGATGATTTGAGGTGAAACGGTTGTTTTCGATTATTGTGCGAGCGTAATTCTCCGGGAATCCGTGACCTTCCAACGAGATGGCGTTTGTGTATTGTTCGTCGCTGTTGGTTGCTGTGAGAATAGCTCTGAACTCATTATCTGCGATTCGGTTCGGGATTGCTGGGAGTGAATGGTCTCCGTTTTTCTCATGGTTCTCAGCATTGACTGTCAGTCGAGCAGTGTTCGCCGCCGCGTTGTCACCGCCGCCAATTGCAAGGCATCGGTTTTTTGTGAACTCCGTGTTTTCGGCAGCCCATCGCAGGCGAAATGCTGCAGGTCCAAGCCCTGTTCCAAATTCTGCATTGGGCATTTCGTGAATTACTAACAAGTTTCTCGATGCCAAATGGCCTGCACTTTTGCTGAATAGTATCCCCCGCCCGTTCGACGGGAGTATGAGATTCTGATCTGCGTAACTGTTTTCTTTTCCAAGATGCAATCCATATCCGTTAGTCGCCCACCCGGCGTGTCGAATTAAGTTTCGGGTGACCTCTGAATTTGAACCCGCCGCAATCCCTGAGCACCCCCCAATGAGAATGTTGTGGTATGCAAGCAACCTGCCGTTACCAGTTTTGATGCACGCCGGAAGCTGGTGACGGTTTGAAGTCGAGGTTGAACGGTTGACGGCGTGCGTGTTCGCGAGAGTCGTCACGACATTTTCGGTGCCCGTGTTGACGCACATTCCGTCTTCACCGTTTACCTCAAGATACAAGTTATCGAGTGTGAGACCCTTACTGACGTATTGCCCACCGATGCACGTTGCCCACTTCCCAGTCCCGCCGTGAACGATGCGACCGTTCTTGATAGTGGTGTCAGTCTTGTTCCAGTTTGGTTCTGCCGTTCTGGAGAAATTATTGGCGTCTCGACCGAGAACAACGTTATCGTGACTTCTCCTCGAGAATGGAAAGATGCCGCACACGCCGTCACGGCTTGAGTCCAGACCGAACGTGATCGTGTGGCCGTTTAGGTCGAGACAGATTCTGCTGTTGGTCACAAACACAGCAATACCCTGAGCCTCAAAGTCCGTATGAAAACGGTACTCCGTGTCAGGCTCATTGAAAAACAACGCACCGTCAGAGATGTTCGCTGCTATCCAATCTGAATCCACGTGTATCAGGTTCATGTTTCACAATCAATTAAAAAATGCCGCCCGCAAGGGGAATCCGTTTTGCAAAGGCGCGGCTACGGATTAACAATAGGATGTTGATTTTTCAGGTAACCATTGGTCGATCAATTCCTTCCGTTAGAGTCTCTTTACTCGAATCCCCTTGCGGTTGCCTTTGCATGTTTCAAAATTTGCCACCGGCACGTGTTCCCAGCCTCCTACGAACAGGAGCGTCCATATTCTCTAAGAAGAACCGCACAGAGCCGTCAGCAAGTAATAGGTGACAGCCGCCTTCGTGGTAGCTGCCGAACGACAATTCTCGATGGCTTGTCGGTGCTGATAAATCATCCGCTATGTTAATTCTCATAGCCAATGAGCCGACGAACTCTGAATTCTCGATGCTAGCTTGAATCTGTACCGATCCGAAATACCAATGATCTACAGAATCTCGCATACTGAATTGTGTTTCACCGATAGCCACAGTGTTGCTACTACCATCAATAATGTCCCGGAATCTCAACGAGCGATTACTGAAAAACAGTCCATCTTGGTCTCTATTATCTAAAGCGTTGTCGCTAAACTGCCAACCAGAGGCGCACGCTGTATAAGTACAAGGCACACGGTTCTCTATAATCGTTGGCCACGGATTGCCGTCTATAACAATATCAAATGTACGCTCAATAAACTCTGGAATCGCAGCAGATGGACAACGAAAGACTGATAAGAGAGTTGCACAGGCTAGTTCGTTGTCGCCCTCAGACCATTCACCGCCCCACGTCATCGTATTGTAGAGATTCGTTTGATCGAGTTGTGGTAGAATCATCGCCGACCAAGCGGTTCCGTGTTGCTTGATAAACCCCATCGGAAACCGGCTATGCACGTCGTGATAATTGTGCAACGCCAGCCCCATTTGCTTCAGGTTGTTCTTGCACTGGATACGGCGTGCGGCTTCGCGGGCCTGCTGGACGGCTGGAAGCAGTAGTGCAATTAGGATGGCGATGATCGCAATCACGACCAGTAGTTCGATCAGTGTGAATCCGCGTTTGTTCCTAATTTTCATCAAGTTTCTCCAGCCACGTTATTCAACAATCGGCGTTCCCAATCGCCAGTCCAACGTCGTGTCGATCCCTGGCACGACAGGTGCCGAATCCTCTTTCGTCAACGCATCAAGAATCGTCACCACTCCCATTCCAGCACCAGCCCCTGTCCCTAACAAACCGGCCCCAATTGCAAGTTTCGCCAGCATACCGATACCATTCGACGGTGGTGGATGAATGATCGTTGGAGAGTTGAGTCGTATATTATCTCCCATCTCATCTTCACCCAATTCTTTCTCCATCTTCGGATACCGTTTCACCAACATCGCTTCCGTGTGCCTCTGAACTCGGCTCGACGATCGTTTTGCCACCTTGTATCTTCTCAGCCACTCCAAGGGGAGCAGATCCCGTATTAAAGTCTGTTGCGAGTCTTGCGAACTCTTCTGCTGCGTGTTCGTGGAAGTCATTGATCGTCTCGCCGAATTCAGGGTCAAGCATCAGTTATTTGTCGCCTTGTGTGCTGGGACTTGAGTTCTCAGCGACTTTCTTACGGAGCGCGTCAGCGGCAATATCACCCTTCTCAATCAAATTCTGAGTGATTGGAAACAACATAGTAGAACCGGTCTGCCACTGCTGATTAGCCCGTGCCTCTGTAAATGACATCGAGGTCTGAAATCTCTCAGCGACATCGTCCAGTCGGCGGTTACTGTTATGTAATTGCTGTGCCATTTGCTGTTTAATCTGTTCATCCATTTTGTCTTCTCCGATTTCAATTGTAATTTCTAAATCGTCTGGCGGCATTATTGCCCATCCCGTTTGAAACGTTCAATCGGAATGCGGACAGTATTCTTGTCCGGCGGTATAACAACCGGTGTTGTGAGTTGCTTACCGACTAAATCTTCAATAATGATAGTAATGTTTCGTGGTTTAATCTGTTGTAACTCTAATGCCACAATTCGAGCTTTGAGTTTCGAGATAATATCTCGAAGCATAATTACTTTTGACTGGTCAATAGTTCCATCCTCTCCCTTGGATCCTCTGTCTCCCTTAGCACCTCTTGGACCCACCGCCCCTTTCGCTCCCGGTATCCCTTGCAAACCTTGTAACGCATCCTTTGGTTGACCGTTTGGGGATGGTGTTTCATTTGCATTTCCTACCCTACACTTCGGTATATCACCTATGGCATCTGTTAGAAACTTTCTGATTTTTGTAACGCCAGAGAACAGCGTGTTATTTTTATTCGTAGCTGTGGATGAAAGTATACCTACAATCTTATGCCCCGATACAAACAACGGCCCTCCACTCTCTCCTGCTAAGCCCCTTTTTCTAAACTCGTATACTTGACCAATAATATCAGTAGAGTCTATCTTGCCATCTGTCTTTCTATAGCGTCCATTTCTATTGGCAGGATAACCAACTACCCATGCTTTCATACCAACATCAGGATTCTCGTTTGCTATGTTGTAGCAGTTGGGTAGTTCTTTTTTTGGTAGAAAGAATAAGCCGAGGTCTACATATCCAGCGTATTTTTTAGCCAATAGTTGAACAGGATGCTTTTTCCCCCCAATAACAATAACATTATTTTCAAAAATACCATGTCCGCATGACAGAAAGAAAGTTCCCTTTGTTCCATTACTGCTGTGTCCTATGTTGACCGCCGTACCGGGGGCTGTTTGAGTTCTTCAGGTAAGTCCAATGCAATCTTTTTTAGAGGACAATAGCTGTACTACTTGCCCTTGTGACAACGCGGTGTTGAGCAAAACGATTGCGACGATTAGAAGTTTGAATAGATATCGTTTCATCTCTAACGCTTTACTTACTACAAATAGAAATACCGCCAACACCAAGAGAGGTATCCACGAGCATATAAATCTAGCCCACCTCATCATCACGCATGATTACTGATTATCGCGTTGACCACCCAACCTAGAATGATGAGTAGGAACCCCCCTACTGACATCACCTTGATTATCTTTCTTTCGTGCTCTTTCAGATCGTTATGAACTAGCCCAAAACTCTTCTTATCTTCGTCTATATGTAGTACGAGGGTATTATTAGTTACATCAACTTTTTCATGAAGAGAGTCTAACTTCGTTTCCATGATCTCTCTCATGGCTTTCTGTTCGGCAGCCAACTTAGCTTGCCCTATCAAAATCTCGTCAGGCATCATTGTTTCCTAAGTCAGAGAGGGTAGAGTGTTACTGAACTTTATGAGGTGTGCTACTCTTCTAGTCTCCCTCCCTTTAATGTCTGGCGTCTCGTTATAATTCACTATCTCTCTAATGTTTATTACGGCTGAGTCAGGAGTTGGTAAATCTACAAGTGCCCCCAACCATAATAGATCACCAATCTTCATAGCCCGGTCTAACACTACTGTAGAGTCGATGGCTATCGTCGCGTTCACCGGGCTAATCGTCTCCTTGTTACCAGTCTCCCACCTTACGTCTACTTCTACCTTGGCGGCGGTAGTAGGATCTCCGTAACGGTTTTTATCCGTCGAACTCCACCAGACAGCTTTCTGAGTTAAGCAATCTACTTCTAAAGCGGGCATACATCACTTCTTAATAATTACTCGTATATTTCCCGGCTCGCAAACTCTCCACTTGCGGCCCTTACTGTCAGTTATGTATCCCGTAGTTATCACGTCTCTTTCAAATCTGACCATCATCAATCCCTGTCTACATAGTCAATCTGGTCTGACGGGGTTTTACCCAACCAAGACAACTCTGGCTTCAACCTACCATCTGCAAGATTCCTCAGGCAGTTGGTAGGATCTCTCTTTATAGCTTCTTCCATATAGTTTCTCACAGCCCACTGACCCATGGCTTTTTCGGTACGCTTTTCTGTATATAGGGGATCTCTGAGGGTGTAGTAGTGGGCGGCTAGGAGCATCTCGATGCTTATCAAGTTGGCATCCGACAAGAGGTTGCCGGTGTCACAGGTGTCGAGATAATCGGTGAGGTCCGTAGCCAGACGAATGAACCCAGCCATGGAGATGTTGGGGTCGGTCTCTACAATGCACCTGACCTCTTCTTCACTGACCCTAGCCATAGCGTGCTCCCTAGTAGTTCAGTGAGATGGGTTATACTACTGATCTTATCGCCTCAATAATATCTTGCTTTTTAAGACCAGACTCAAGATCAATTTCATTCTCTTCGGCAATCTCCAACAACCTATCCTTGTTCATATCGTCTAGGCCGTCGCTGTTGGGGTCGTTTTCGTAGATACGCTGAAACTTATCACTACCGAACAGCTTGGCGAGATTCTTGTCTGTCTCGATAATATCTGTAGCGTCATTATCAAGATTTTGATCTGAATTTATAACCTTCCTGGCATGGTAAGACTTAAAATCTCCATTGTGTTGATTACCTGAAGTATGTGAACCTCTCAGTAATTTGAATTTCATCTTCTCTTTAGTAGCTGTAGGCATGGTTTTGTGCTCCGGTTAATTGTTGTAAATTGGTGAGCAGTTTTTATAGACGTACTCAGGTCTGTCTCACTTACTATGTGGTAGTTCCGTGCATGATTCCACTACGACCGTTGAAGTCGGAGCGAAGTTGGGGAACTTGAATAGTCATAACTTTGAAGTTCTGTTGTAGGCCGCCCTTAGTAGGCCACTGAACCGTAGTGAAGTCCATACCGATCACGGCACGGGCTACGTCAGAGGTCATCTGCACCAAGAGCAGAGTAAACGTGCTATCAAGAAAGTCTAGTCGTCTCACGTCAGTAACAGCCTCAATCTTACGCAGTCGTTCACGCAAAGTATTCTGCGGTGCTGCGGCTACGTAGTCGTCATCCATAAACTTGTCCCAGTCGGTCGAGTGATAGACCATAAACGGTCCATAGAACCGTTGGTTGGCCATCGTCTCGATCATCTCCAAGACCTCGCCTAAAGTCACGGCGGCGTTGGTGCCGTCCGGGACCGTAATATCAGTCTTAGTAACACGGTCAGGATGGTTAGTGTAGCCGTACACCGTAGAGGCGTTGCCACCAGTAGGGGTAACGTCGGCAGTGATACCCGTTACTGTACCGATTAAGGTCTGCTCGATAGTCTCAGCAATCCTACGACCGGCTTGCTCCGCTGTCGTAGTATCAATAGGCGTACCTAACCTGCGGCCACTAGCTATTTCCCGCTGACTAAAATGAAAGTCAACGTGGGTGATTGGTAGTGGTAAACTCTCCAACTGGTGCTGCGGTCTATCTCCACGACCTACAGAGATAGCGTCCATATCTACAACAGCCTCACCAACATCACTCTGAGTTTCCCACTGTAAGACTTGAACTCCCATACCATCAAAACCACTGAAGGTATTACTGGCAGCCAAGTCAGACCAAGCTCGAAGACGTTGTCTAGCAGCCTTTATCAAGACAGTATCAAACATCAGATACTCATCTTTTCTAAGAAGAGTAGCATTAGCAACCGGGTCGATGTTGACCGGGTAGCCGTGATGAAAGGCGTCTTGAATAGTAATAGTCCGTTGCTCAGGAATATCCCTCTTCTGTTCTTCGTTATAGATCATCCTGCCGGTCTTGACCGACACACACTTGCGGCCTTTTCTATCTACGAACGGCCGCATACAACCTACGTCGAACTTGGGATGTGACATAAACTCCCCAAGTTCTCCTTCAGGTTGACCCCGCCCGTTTAATACGAAGTCTGTAAACATCGTTATTCGTCCTTTCTCTAAGACTCTCCCGCAGGAGCAAACATACAATACGAACGGGTATCAATATCCAGTGGTTATAACGTGTACTAGGGTGTCAGCGGTCGGGTCAGTAATAGCCTCTAGCACCATAAACGGCTCTGACTTGTCTGCCGCCGTACCAGTCGTGGCGAGAAACTTACCAGTGCCATCATCAACAATCAGCCGATCACCAACAACAAAGTCGTCAGCCGTACCAGCAACATCCTCTAACAGAACGTTCATCTCTTCGCCGGGTAATGGGCAATACAGCCGGCATCTATCACCGGCAGTGTAAGCGGTAGTCGCTATACCTGTTCCCAACGGGTTAGGCATCAAGATAGCTACTAACCCCATCTGGGCGTCTACGTCAGCGTCGTAAGGTTCCCATTGAAACCTACCGCCGACAGTCGCTTCACTAACGTCAATCTGACACATGATGCCCGGCAGAGCGGCGGTTCTAATTGTTCCTTCTAAGAACACCCCCAAAGGTTCACCAGTCACTACAATTCTGTTTCCACTAGCCATTATTTTTCCCTTTCTTTTAAGGGTCTAAATTTATGTTATGCCTGTTTTGAATAGTCAGTAAATGGTAGTGGTAACACTTCCATCTCTTCTGGGGCAACGTTACCGGTAGGAACAGACGCACCCAAGTAGTTGACCGCCGGAGCTTCTTCTTTTGCCTCAGGAAGATTCCTCTGTAGCATCCCCAACTCTGTAGAAGACTTACTCCCCAAGTATTTTTTCCACTCCTCATCTGTAGAATTCTCAGTCAGAGTAGTGAATAGTTTTAGCCTATCCTCTTCTTCTTTTTTCATAGAATTTTCAACTACATTTCTGATCTCCGCAGGAGCTTCAGCCATCCATTCCTCAGCGGTCTTCGGCTTGTCTTTCTTCTCGTTGAGCACAGGTTCTTCCTTCTTCTCTTTCATCTTGGTATCCCAAGAGGTAGTTTTCTCATTGTAAGTATGAGTGTTTCCCCCAGCGTCTACAAACTCATTCCAAGCCGAGTTCACAATGTTTTTGTGCTTCTCAGCAGTCTGCATACCCTTATTCAATATCTCTAACTTCTCGTCTGAGAAACTGTTAAGAACGCCTTCGTCTTCCTTGTTCCAGCAGTCGCAGTTAGCCACGAGGGAGTCTACGATAGCCCCCTTCTCTTTTTCATTCAGGGGCATGTTACCCTCCTCGTTATTGGTATTGATCTCGGTTAACTTATCTTTCTCTACGCTATGAGTGTGTCCGTTAGCAGACCGCACCTTGAAGCCTCTTACAGAATGAGAATGACCATCTTCAAAGTCAGTACCTCCAAACCCATCGTCATCTACTCTTACCGTATGGATGTGACCTTTGTTTCTACTGGTAAGACCGAACAACGTGCTGTTAATGGTAGGTTCATTCTTGTTTACCAATACGCCACAGCCGTCGTCCACGCTGCACGCACCCGTAGTGTCAGGCAGAATAGCTAAGTGGTCGGGCTGGTAGTTACGAGCGGTGGCAGAATAGGACGTACCGTTAAAAGTAGCTCCATCCTCTGCCGGTTCATTCTTGGTGAATAGCCCAGTTGAAAGCTCTATGGGTTTACCTTCTTCAAGCGATTGGAGAATACGATTATCTATTCGACGGGTAGTCTCTACGTCAAACCAACCTTCAGCAATCAGTTTACCGTTGGCCTCTGCCCGCATAACTACGCCAATACCAGTAGCGTTGAGGATGTCAGGATCACGGGCAGATACGTGGCTACCGTTCAGAGCAGGGTGGCCCAACACTATCGGTATATGATTCCATGCTGAGGGATTCTTGTTGATCTCCTCTTGTGGGTAATACAACGGGCCTTGTGAACCGTTAAGAACACCAGGGACTATGAGACTGAGGGGAGCTACGATGTGCTCCCTACCGTTCAGTTTCTCACGTCGGGTCTTACCTAAGATGTTAGCGGTTAGCTGTTCCATACCCGTAAAGTAAATTATTTACGTCGGGTATGTACACACTGAGTTGAAGAAAGTAACTCTCTAGGGGTTACTCACTCGTATTGATGAGCCGAACTAGCCTGTAGAACCATCTGCGGCGATCCCAGACGCACAATATATCCTTGCCCGCAGGTCTCAGACGCTTTCTCATCCTACAGATATGTACTTTGATATTATCCTTAGTGCCCTCTGGGTCGGGCAGGCAGGCGTGCAAGTCGCTCTTAGGGTGTGGCCTACCGTCGCTCAGAACTTGGAGCATAGCTGATTGAGTTGGGGTAAAGTTACCGTTGGTCATTCGGTTCCTTTTCTTTCTCTTCACTAGACTTATCTATGGTTATAAACACGTCTGGGTTTGTCTCTATGAATCTCTCGTCCGCCATCAAATTTCCTCCATATGAATAATCAAATCTAAACCACCAGAATTTGCTTCGGTTTTTGTGACTCGATATTTAGTACCTTTACGGAGAACAACTTCAGCCTGCTCCTTGGCCTTTGAAGATATATCAGCCCCAGTTTTTGTCTGGATGTTGAACATCACTTTCTTTTCCCTGCCGATAGAAAATATACCTGGCTCTGTAAATCTTTTTGAGACTTCTCGAACCTTAGATGCAGACGCACTTGCGTTGTAAGTCATAGTCGCTCCCTTCTTCAACGACGTGAATTCTTTCAAGCCAACTTCATCTAACGTCATTCCCCTGAAAACTAATCCTTTATGTTCAGGGAATTTGTTCAGTGCACCATGAAATAGTTTGATATTCTTATTGATGTTCTCAGCCGCTTCTGCAATTCTAATATCAGTAGACGCCCCACTAATCCAGGCCGCTACAGAACGGTCTTCTATTTCTGTCAATTTTGTAACCGGTTTTATGCTGGGAGTTGGTTTTGGCTTGAGAACAGATTTTGCCTTTGGTACTTTCACCGTAGGTTTCAGTCCACTTGGGAATTCTACATCGTATTTGAACTTGAATTGTTTTGCTACTTTCTCCCAAGGCTTATGGCTCATTTGAAATGTTGCTTCTTCAAACGTTATCTGTTTTCTAGCGGCTTGTCTCGCTAACTCTTTTATATTTGCTCTGAATTCTTTTTCGTATGCCCTAATCACCTTGCTTCCAAACTTCACTCGTTCTCTCGCATTCAATCCCTCTAAGGTATTGCCATAGCTCATAGAAATCCTATGGCCCTTTTCAGTAATAACCTTAGTCAAGAACTGCTTAGTTTGTATAGCATTCTCTATGTCTGCCCCGCTAAATGATGTAACAGCATTCTCCACAGCAGGATGATTATGTAAAGTTATTGCATCTTTCATTTTCTCCAAAGTTGCATCACTTAGATCTACTGCGTCTGCTGTGCCTCTTGTAATGGCTTTTACTTTCCCGTTCTTATCAAACACGTAGGACACTTCTACATCGGACTTTTGAATAACTGCTTCTGCTTTTCTAACCGCGTCACCCGAAATATCAGTTACTTCTGATACTGACTTAGGTTTAGATTTTACTGCCTTCACTTTTGGTTTTGGCGGCGTAAGCTTAGTTACTTGTGGAACTCTCGGTCTTACAAAAGAGGGTCTAGGTCTAGGTTCAGCTAGGGATGGTATTGAGGGTCGAGACGGTTTCGCCTTTGTGGGAACAACCTTCGGCCCTTCTAACGTCGATTTGGGTCTACGCTTTGCAATTGTCTTGCCTCTAAATGAGGTCAGTAGCTTTTGTTCGGCTATCGTCCTGCCGCTCCCCTTAGGTTTGAACGCCTTGACCGACTTGGTGATTGACTCCTCTATCGCGGTCTTGCCACGTATCTGACCCTTGGGACTCTCGCCCACGTTAGCGGGGATGTGGGCACATCTGCATTGAGCATGAAGCGGTATCAATCCTCTGGCCTCTTTAATCTTGAGTACCACGCCGTCCATTGGTTGGCAACGCGGGCACACACGGTCATCACCGGCGGTAGACCACTCGACCATCACGCCGACTTCTTCTACACCCAACCGCTCCATTGCGTCTAGCTGTCCCTCCGCATGTGCCCGTATGATCTCTGTTCTGGCAATTATCGTGGCCCTGGTCCTGCCGATCTTGTCTATGCGGTCGTTCAGAGTTCGGGCTATCTCTCTAGGGTTCTGACCTTGTACCAACCCATCGGCTAGTACCCTAGTCATCTGAGCGGCCATAGCATCAGT
>SDBT01014494.1_pt1 | contig 12568 bp, 13 predicted proteins | sample 2277101 | NCBI WGS metagenome assembly SDBT01 (sample SAMN10404973, study PRJNA504765) | marine sediment metagenome | isolation source: marine sediment core GS10_PC15, 103 cmbsf | place: Arctic Ocean: Southern Knipovich Ridge | collected 2010 | reverse complement strand
CCATGGCCCAGGCCGCTTCCATGGTCCAGGTTGCTCCCATAGCCCAGGCTGCTCCCACTGCCGGGGCTGCTCTAAGAGCGCAGGCCACATCGGAACCGCAGGCCATTCTCAGCGGCGTCTCGCTGAGCTTGCCCGAAGCGGTTGAGCGGTCGAGGCAGCAACACCCACGGGTGGCCGCAGCCCTGGCGGCGAAGGAGGCCGCTGGCTACAGGACAATGCAGGTCGGCAAGTGGTCCAACCCGGAGGTGTTGTTCTACCAGGAGCAGTTCCCCGGTGCCGCGCCCGACATCGATCAAACCATCGTGTCCGTGAGCCAGAGAATCCGGATCGGTGGGCAGCTGGGCCTCGCTACGGGTGTGGCGCACCAGTTGGAGGAGGCTGCACGCTCGGAAGTGGGGGTGACCCAAGAGCAGCTCACCCTGCTGGTGCAGCGGACGTATGCGCAGCTGTATCGCGCGCAGGAGAGCCTGACCGCACTAGAGCTGGCCCGCCGGACGATCGCGGATTTGCTGCGCGACCTCGAGCTCCGTGTGCGGGAAGGAGACGTTGCCCCGTTCGATTTGGCGCGAATGCGCATGGAGGACGAGTCGCTGCTGGCGCAGGAGGGTCGCCTGCGGGCGGAACAGCGCGCCGGGTGGCATCGGCTGGCTTTCTTGCTCGCGAGCCAGGTACCCGAGAGTGGCTGGGTGTTCACCAAGCCCGTTGCCGGGGGAGGCCAGAAGCGAACGGAGCAGGACCCGACCAGACAGGTAATGGCCGTCCACGAGGGGGAGGAGCTCGACGTCTCCCAGGTGGCGATCGAAGACCGTTACGACGTTCAGGCGGCCGGCTTCCGCGTGGAAGCGGCGAGCGCACGAGCTGAAGCGGCGGGGAAAGAGGCGATTCCCGACCTGGTGGTCAGCCTCGGCTACACGCGGATGGATCCCGGGATCGACGGCTTCGTCTGGAGCGTCAACGCCGCTATCCCTCTGTTCAATCGCAGTGACGCCAGCAAGGCTGCCCATCTGGCGGAAGCGCGGCGCCTCGAACGCCAGTACGAGGCGCTCGTACAGGAAGCGCGGTCAGAGGCCCAAGGAGCCTGGGATGAGTTTCGCGAAGTGTCAAAGACGCTGCAGGATCTTCAACGGCGCGTCGAGGAGAGGAATGAAGTGCTTCCAATCGCCCGAACAGCCTATGAAGAAGGTGAGATGACCGTGACCGGGCTGCTCGACGCGGCACGAGTACAACTAGAGGCGAACCTGAGGGAGTTGGAACTGGAGCACCTCGAGGCTGACGCCTGGTTCCGCTGGCGGTATGCCAGCGGTCAGTACCTCGGCGGGGAGGAAAAATAATGAGAAGGATCGAGGTGGCAGTTTTGCTGGCCGGCGGGCTCCTGAGCGCTGGTTTGTTCGCGGGATGTGCGGGACAAGGAACCGAAACGGCCGAAGCGGCCGAGGATTTTCCGGCTCGCGTGGAAACTCACTGGACCGATCAGTACGAGTGGTTCGTGGAGCATCCGCTCCTGGTGGTTGGTCGCGAGGCGTCGTTCGCTGCTCACCTGACGCGGCTCGAGGGTTTCCAGCCCGTCGAGAGTGGCAGGCTCACGGTGGAGTTGTTGGGCCGCGACGGAACGACATTGCAGCGCGTTGAGGCAGACGCTCCTGCTCGTGCGGGGATCTTCGCCCCCACGTTGATTCCAGAGTCAGCGGGTTCGGGCAGGCTGCGGCTCGCCTATCGAAGTCCCTCGGGTGAGGTTGCAGAGGCGGAATGGGCGGTGAGGATAGCAGCGGACGTGTCGGATCTTGCCGAGGCGCCGCCGGAGCCCGAGGGAATCAGCTTTTTGAAAGAGCAGCAATGGCGGATTCCCTTCAGCACTGTGATCGCGGAAGTGCGGGCTCTGAACGAAACGATCGATTTGCCAGCGACCGTCGAACCCCACCCGCGTCACGTCGCCGAGGTGTCGGCGCCGGCCGAGGGAATCCTGCTGGCTGCCGAGTCCGGCCTACCACTACCCGGGATGCGTGTGCGCGCAGGAGAGGTGTTGGCCCTGGTTTCTCCGCCTCTCGGATCACGGACGGGATGGCACACACTGCGGGCCGAGTTGACGGAGGCGCAGAACCGGCTCGCTTACGCTGAAAACGAGTACAGTCGTGCCTCGCGCTTGGTGGAAGCGGGCGCAATTCCGGCTCGCCGCCTGCAGGCCGCTGAGGTGGAGCGTGACAATGCGGCAGCTCACCTCGGCGCCATCCAGCAGCAGGCCGATCTGTTTCAAGATCTGGCAGGAGCGGGCGAGGAGAACGCTCAGGCTGCACCGGCGGCACTGCCTCTGCGCGCCCCGATCGACGGTACCGTTTCCGCCGTAAGGGTGACGGTCGGCGAACCCGTAGGCATCGAGCGCAAACTCTTCCGCATCATCGACCTCGATCATCTCGTGGTGCGAGTCGAGGTTCCGGAGTCCGTTCTCCAAAGACTTCTGGGTCATGCCGGCCAGGGCGAGCCGCTCGAGGCCAGCATCGTGCTACCCGGCTCGAACGGCGACGCCGACGAGAATGGCTGGTTTCCTCTGGGTGACTTGATCGATCTCGGCACCGAAATCGACCCGGTCAGCCGCACGGCGCCGGTACGTTACCTCTCGGGAGATAACACAGCATCGCTGCGGCCCGGCATGGCGGTCCGGACGCGCATACGTGTCGGGGGAGATCACGAGGTTCTGGCCGTGCCGGAGCGCACCATCACCAACGTCGAGGGCGTGGCGGTGGTTTACGTGCACGTATCCGGAGAGACGTTCGAAGAGCGCGTCATCACGACCGGGATGCAGGACGCGGGGTGGGTCGAGATCCTCTCCGGCCTCTCGGAGGGCGAGAGAATCGTCGCAGATGGGGCCTACCAGGTGCGCCTCGCTGGATTGTCTCCGGAATCGGCTCCGGCCGGCCACGCTCACTGACGGGAGGACGCCATGCTTGCTCGTCTGATCGATTGGTCGGTGCGAAACCGAATCGTTGTGCTGGTTGCCGCGGGTCTACTCATGGCCGCTGGCACCTACCTTGCCCTCACCATGCCGGTGGACGTGTTTCCCGACCTTACCGCGCCGACCGTTACCGTCATGACCGAGGCCCACGGTCTCGCCGCGGAGGAGGTGGAGCGGCTCGTCACATTTCCCATCGAAACCTCGGTCACCGGCGCCACCGGTGTGCGCCGAGTACGTTCCTCCTCTGCCCTGGGTTTCTCGATCATCTGGGTCGAGTTCGACTGGGGTACGGACATCTACCAAGCCCGGCAGATCGTCAACGAGAAGCTACAGCTCGCCGTCGGCAATCTTCCGGAGGGCATCGACCTGCCAGTCATGGGTCCGATCACCTCGATCATGGGCGAGGTCCTGCTTATCGGCATGCGCAGCGATTCCCTGAGTCCCATGGAGTTGCGCACGTTGGCCGACTGGATCGTGCGCTTCCGGTTGATGGCGGTTCCGGGCGTCGCCCAGGTGATCCCCCTGGGAGGAGAGGTGCGCCAGTACCAGGTACAGGTGGATCCCAATCGCCTCGCCGCCCTTGGCCTGAGCATCGATGAGGTCGCCGAAGCAGTGGGAGCGGCGAACGATGCCGGCTCCGGATCGTTCATCAACTACCGCGGCAGGGAGCTGCCTGTCAGGGCTCTGGGACGAGTGCGCTCCCTCGACGCCCTGGCGAACAGCGTCGTTGCGCGTCGGGAAACCGGCACCGTGCTGGTCGGTCACGTGGGTGAAGTGATACTCGCCGGAGCTCCTCGGATCGGAGCCGCCTCCGTCAACGGCAATCCGGCGGTGATCCTCTCGGTGTTGAAGCAGCCCGGCGTCGACACACTGAAGCTCACCGACCGGATCGACGACGAAATCGACCGCATCGCCGAGAGCCTCCCGCCCGGGGTGACCTTCGAGCGCGACATCATTCGCCAAGCCACCTTCATAGAGCTCGCTGTGGAGAACGTCGCAGCAGCCTTGCGGGACGGAGCGATCCTCGCCATCTTGGTGTTGCTGGTCTTCCTGATGTCGTGGCGCTCAACACTCATCTCCGCGCTCGCCATTCCTCTGTCGCTTCTTGGCGCTGTCTGCGGACTGTGGCTCCTCGACGTCACCATCAACACGATGACCCTTGGAGGTATGGCCATCGCCATCGGGGCCCTGGTCGACGACGCTGTCATTGGCGTCGAGAACGTACTCAGGCGGTTGCGGCAGAGCTTCGCCGGCCAGATCCTGGGAGAGAACCGGACCGATGACGATCGCGGCCAAACGCTCTCCGTAGTCCTGAGTGCCTCCCAGGAGGTGATCGTCCCGATCGTCTACGCGACGTTTGTAGTGATCATTGTCTTTCTGCCGCTGTTCTTCCTGAGCGGCGTCGAGGGACGGTTGCTCCAGCCCCTTGGACTGGCCTACGTCCTGGCCATTCTCGCCTCGCTGATCGTGTCGCTGACGGTGACCCCGGCACTGTGCCTGATGCTGCTGCCCCGGGCCGCCCGGCAGCGAGCCGAGGAACCGCCGGCGGTACGCCTATTCCAGCGGATCTACCGCCCTGCGCTCGCTATGGCTACGTCCTGGCCGAAGACGGTCGTTGGGCTGGCGCTTGCCGCGTTACTTGTCGCTCTCGCCTCGGTTCCATTCCTTGGGCGTACCTTCCTGCCTGAGTTCAATGAGGGCACCCTCACGCTCACCAGCGTGACGCTCCCCGGCACCAGCCTGCAGGAATCGGATGTGGTCGGCAGGATGATCGAGCGAATCGCCCTCGAGCATCCAGAGGTCGTGGCGATCTCCCGGCGAACGGGACGAGCTGAGCTTTCCGAGCACGCCATGGGAGCCAACGAGTCGGAGATCGACGTCGTCTTCCGGCTCCAGGACCGTAGCCGCGAGGAATTCCTCGAGGCTTTCCGAAACGACCTCACGCTCGTGCCAGGAACTACCACTACCATCGGCCAACCTCTCGGGCACCGCATCGACCACATGCTGTCGGGGACCCAGGCCGCGATCGCCATCAAGATCTTCGGCCCTGACCTGGGCAAGCTGCGGGAGCTGGCCCTGCAAGTGCACGATGCCGTTGAAGGCACCGAGGGACTCGTTGATCTGCTGGTGGAGCAGCAAGCTCACACCGCTCAGCTTCAGGTGCGAGTGGACCGCGGCGCATTGTATCGGTACGGAGTGAGCGCGATGGAGGTGCTCCACCAGGTAGAGGCAGCGATTGGCGGCCGAGTGGTAGGACAAATCCGCGAAGGTGAGCGGGTATTCGACCTGGTCGTCCGTTTCCCGCCCGCTGCCCGCGATGACCCGCAGTCGATCGCAGCTCTTCCCGTGCGCACAGCGCGGGGGCTGGTTCCTGTCGGTCAACTGGCTTCCGTTCGTGAGGGCCTCGGGCCCAACGTGGTGAACCGGGAAAACGGACAGCGGAAGATCGTGGTCTCGGCAAACGTGGCGGAGCGCGACGTCGGCAGCATCGTCGACGAGCTCCGCGGCCGTATCGACGCGGCCGTGCAACTCCCCCCTGACTATTACATCCAGTTCGGTGGCCAATTCGAGAGCCAGCAGCAGGCTTCACGGATCATCTCGGTAACCAGCCTGCTTGCCTTCGGCCTCATCGCCCTCATGCTGTTCATGGCGTTCGGCAGCTGGAGAGCCACCGGCCTGGTCATGCTCTCGTTGCCATTGTCCCTGATCGGCGGGCTGGCCACGGTCTTTATCACCGGTGGAATCCTGAGTATCGCCTCCATGGTCGGACTGGTGACACTGTTCGGCATCGCCTCGCGCAACGCCATTCTGCTCGTGGCTCGCTACCGGGACCTGGTCGGAGCTGGCAGAAGCCTCTCCGAAGCTGTGCACGACGGCTCGCTCGACCGCTTGGCTCCCATCCTCATGACCGCCCTCACCACCGGGTTGGCACTTATTCCGCTGGCGCTGGGCGGCGCACAGGCCGGCAACGAAATTCAGACGCCGCTCGCCCAGGTGGTACTCGGTGGGCTGCTGACCTCGACGGCCTTGAGCCTGGTAGTGTTGCCGGCCGCGTATGTGCTCTGGGGCGGAAGTAGCGACTGAGCCGAGACCACGCTGTTTGACGCCAACGGCAGGGTCGTTCCAGGTTCGATTTCGTGCCCCGGATCGACAAGCGAAGTCGTGTGCAGCTGGTAGGTACAGCCAGAGGAATGATCATGAGGCAATTGAAGATGCTCGTTGCGTTCGTCCTCGTTCTCCTGTCCGGCCAGGGAGCCACCGCGCAGACCCTGGATGGCGAGGACATGGAGGCGTTGATCGGTTTGATTCGCCAGGAGAAGTTCGCGGTGGCTGACGGCATCTCGCATACCGACTACATGAAACTGGTTGATGCGCTGGGGCCGGTGTATTCGGGCAGGATCGTCTCGGCCGAAGACGTGATCGTCGAGTATCTGGCCGGCAGGGTGATGAGCGAGATCGTCCTGTACGGGCAGCTCAACAAGATCGCCAAGGCCCGCATATTGGACGAGTTCGCCAAGATGGTGCCGGGCGTGACGCGGCTCAGCGACGTTGACGGCAACATCTTCGTCAGGGACTTCGACGGCAACGAGGAAAACAACAGCGATTACGTGATCCATGGGGGCGACCTCATAGGTTTGATCAACGGCGCCGATGCGGCGGGCTACTCGACACACATTTCCGAGATCGCCTATGTGCTCCGCGAAGGCGAAACGGCGGTGCCGCCGGAGGTCGAGCGGATCCACGCCGCCACTCTCTCCTCGTCAAGCTCATTCGAGGCGAGCGCTAGCATCCTCTCCACCACCTCCTTCTCGGGAGCGATGAGGTGGAGCCCATTCATGCCCAGGAAGATCACTGCCGCCAGGAACGCGACACGTTTGTTGCCATCCCGAAAGGGGTGGTTTGAGCAAATGCCGAAGGCGTACGCGGCGGCGAGGCGGGGAAGATCGGTCTCTGGTTTGTATGCCCACCGTTGCCTGGCCCACGCCAGAGCCGATTCCAAAGCGTTTTCGTCTCGTACACCGATCAGTCCACCGTGCTCCCTGATTTGATCGAGATGGACCGCTTCAACGACAAGCCGTGGAACCCACCGGGGCTCCGTCTGACTCACTTCGCCAGTTCCCGAAGGGCGTTCCGGTAACGCTTCTGAGCCTCAGCGGCGATTTCCAGACCCTCCTCGACGACGGGGTCATACGGGGTCAGCAGAATTCCGTCGGACGTTTCCACAGCGAGCACCTCATCTCCGGGGGCAAGATGGAATCTCTCGGCCATTTCCTTGGGAAGGGTGGCGCCAACGGATCCCCCCATTCTGCGAAGTCTGACGTGTCGAGTCATGAGTGCACTCCTCGTAGCACTGTAATGCTACAGCATGAAAGGCTGTCTTGGCTACCTCCCATCGGTGTGCGAGGCCGGTGGGAGCTTGCGTGCCAGAGATGTCTCGATGCGAGAGCTATTCGTCAATCCCCGGGCGGGACGCCGTCCTTTTCGAGAGACTCGTGGACCTTACCCACCATCCGTGCCGACGGCTTCAGGGTCACGTCGCCCTCTTCGTTCCACTGCGCCGGAATGCCCTCTTCGGTCTTGCGGGCCAGATAGAGATTGGCCTTGAATTTCCTCATGATCTCGTCGATGTTGCGGCCGAGATTGAGGAAGTTGACCTCGGAGTTGAGCACAGTGCCGTCGGGGCTGATCAGGAAGGTCCCGCGCAACGCCACGCCGGCGTTCTCGAGATAGACGCCGAAGGTCCGTGCCAGCGAGCCATTGGGATCCGAGCCCATCTGGTAGCTCACATCCGCGAGTGACTTCTCCACCGTGTGCCAGGCGAGGTGTACGAACTTCGTGTCGCAGCTAACCGTCACGACCTCGACGCCCATCTTTGCGAACCGATCTTGCCGCTCTGCCAGAGCGGCGAACTCGGTCGCTCAGACGAATGTGAAATCAGCCGGATAGAAGAACAGAAGTGTCCACTTCCCGGCCGCCATGTTGGCGGCGAGGCTGACCTCATCGAAGTCGCCGGTCTGTGGGTTGTACGTCTCCAACTTGAAGTCAGGGGCCTTCTGGCCCACCTGGACGGTTCCTACCATGGCTGCTACCTCCTCATGTGTAATAGCTCAGAATGTGAAATCTGCGTGAGAAACCTACTGCAAGATCAATGCGGGGACAACGGCGGGCAGATTCTACCTGGAACTGCAGCGCTCGTGTCCATCAAAACCCTGAAGAAACCCTCTCCAGGTCGAACTTGGTGACGATTCGTCTTCAGAATCATCTATCGCTCGAGCGGCGGAATGTCCTACTTTGGAAGCATGAAACAGAAGACATCAATCACACTATCTGCAGAGACGATCCGCACGGTCGACGAAGCGGCCGGGGAGACATCGAACCGCTCGCGCGTTATCGAGCAAGCCGTGCTCGAGTTTCTCGAGCGGCGTAGACGGCAGCTACGCGAGGCGTGTGACCTCGGAATTCTCGATGCTGCGGCAGACGAAATGAACCGCGAGATCGAGGATGTGCTCGACTATCAGGCGGAGCTGTGAGGCGGGGCGATCTCTACCGGGTCCGGCATCCGCCCTGCTGCGGGCTAGCCCAGAGGAGCATTGCTTGCTGCACATATTTGTCGATGCGGATGCGTGTCCGGTCAAGCAGGAAGTGTTTCGAGTCGCTGGGCGATATCAGCTCGAAGTGACCCTGGTGGCCAACTCCCGGATGCGCATTCCGGATGAAGAGTGGATCGCACTCGAAGTCGTCGGCGACGGGCTCGATGCCGCCGATGACTGGATCGCTGAACATGTGGGCACTCACGACATCGTGGTCACCGCGGACGTTCCGCTCGCACGCCGGTGCATAGAGGAAGGCGCACGCGTCGTTGGCCCAACCGGAAGAGCGTTCACGGAGGACAACATCGGTGGCGCTGTCGCAACGCGGGATCTCCTGACAGACCTGCGGAGCGCGGGGGAGATAACGGGCGGACCTCCTCCGATCCAAAAGCGGGACCGGTCACGTTTTCTTCAGCAGCTCGACGAAGTGATTCAGTCAATTCGTCGGCAACAGCCTCAGCGGTAGACGTCTCGCCGATGCCCCACGCGAACGATGGCGATCCTCAGGGCCGTCCCGTCGAAAGCATAGATGACGCGGTAAGAAGCGACGCGGAGGCGTCGCAGCCCCCGCCATTCTGCAGCGAGGGAGCGACCGGCGAGCGGGTCGGATCGCAAGCCGTCGACCGCCTTGAAGATCCTTGCTTTGTCTTTTTCAGGCAGAGACCGGAGTTCCTTCAGAGCTCTCTTTTCCCAGCGGATCTCAATCGAGCCCGAGCTCATCTCGAACGTCCTCGTGGTCGACCCATTCGGCACCTGGGTCGCGGAGGCGCGAGAGCGCGATCTCGAGATCCTCGCGCTCCTTCAGATAGCGTTCGAGGGCCTCGATGATGAACGAGCTTTTCGTCCGCTTCGTGGATTTGGCCACTTCATCCAGCCGCGAGGCAAGGTCGTCCGGCATGCGAACGGATTGCGTTACCAAGTCGATTCCTTTGCGGTTAATGATCATCACCGATGTAATACATAGCAACTAGTGTAGTTGATGTAATACGAAGCAACCAGGCCTCATGCAATATGAGCGAGCAAGCTCGATCAGAGCTCGCCGCGCGCGACCAAGGTGGGGCGGGGATGCGGTCGGAGGACGGCACCTTTTCCTGTCCAAGCTAGATGGTCAGCCACTTGCAGTTTGGCCGCGTTGGTGCCGAGGATGAGGACGTTTCTGAAGAACTCCTGCTGCTCATAAGTCCCGACGGCGAGGAAAACGAAATTGAAGCCAATGCCGATGAGGGACATGGCCACCATCGCGAAGGCGAACCACTTGACCCGGGCGCGCGCTTTCCTTGCCAGCTCCGGCGCGAGGCCGAAGCTGCTGCCCGGCGTCGGCTCCTTGGAGGCCTTGCGTCGGAATACCGTGGGATGCGAGCTCGTCATGTCGTTGTTGCGCGATTCCTATCGCCCATAGATGTGCTTGCCGATGCGCCGGACGCGGGCCATCTCCTGCTCGTCGAGGGGCCCGGCGTCGAGGGCCTCGAGATTATCCTCCATCTGCTCAGCGCTAGAGGGGGCCGTGACACAGATGTTCACGTCGGGATGGGAGAGCACGAAGCGGTAGCAATCGGTTGCCGTCAGCGGGCGCTCGCCCTCCGGCATGAGCTTGGGCTTGAGGAGCTTGCGCCAGCAGGTGGCGGTGAAGATCACGATGCCCGGACGATCTTCCTGCGGCAGGTGCGGGAAGACATCCTGCTCGGCTCCTGTGTGCACGGCGTTGTAGCGAACGTGAATGAAGTCCACCGGCGCTTCTAGCTCTCCGCGGGCGATCCTTCCGAGGAAGGGCCGCTTGTGGCCGGATATTCCCAGGAAGCGCACTTTGCCGCTCTCCTCGAGCCGCTGTACCCGGTCGGTGACCTTCTGGGTCAAGGGCTTATGGACGTCCTGGAGCAGCAGATCGATCCATCCGAGCTCGAGCTTCTTCAACCAGCGCTCGACATAGCGCTCCAGGCGGAAGCCCTTGAATATCGGCCTGGCCAGCACGATACACAGCTCGTCGCGGTGGCTGGGCGCCAGGTTGCGGATAGCCTTCACCATGTTGCCCAGGTTGAGCAGGGGAGAGATGTAGAGATAGTTGATCCCGTACTCATGAAAGGCCTTCTCGATGGCGGCGGCGGGTACGCCGTAGCCCGATGCCAAGCCGATCCGGCTCAGCATCAGCCCCGTCCTGCCGAAGGGAGCTCGTTCTTTGAAGTCCATTCACGTCCTCTCGACTGTCAGATTGTCCCCTCCTGCGCGAGATGACTATCCGCTATGGCTGAGTCGTGTGCAATAGTCCGGAACGCCGTTGATCTCGGGGCGGCTGCCACCCGTGCCTTTCTGGCGGGTCCCGTTGCTCGGGTCGTACCTGGGGAGTAGGGTCAGCGGACGACTCCCACCTTGTTCTTGCCATAGGGCCGTTGCTTTCCGCCCAGCGTGCCAACACAGGAATCGAGCTATGACCAAGACGGAAGTGATGAAAGAGCTACGGGCCAACGGCAGTGCCCAGACACGGAAGATCTCCCGGCGGCACGGCATCAAGGGGGACATGTTCGGCGTGAGCTACGCCTTCCTCGGCAAGATGAAGCGGAAGATCAAGACCGGGATCCACGGTAGCGAGAACTGGGTGAGGTACGCGATGAACAACGCCCTCATCAACATCGGAGTGCGCAACGCGAAGCTGGAGAAGATCGCGATCGCCGCTGCTGGGCGGATCGGCACGGTCGAGGTCGACCACGGCGAGACCGGGTGCAAGACCCCGGAGGCCGTCGCGTACATCAAGAAGACCGTGGCCTACAACAAGAAGAAGACGGCGAAGAAGCGTCGGCTGGCGGTCACGGCTCTGATTGCGATCCTCCCGGCCACGCTCGGCGCGCAGATGGTGTTGGAACGGATCGAGGAGGCGGTTCCGGTCGCCGGCGTCGTGTTCCTCGATCGCAACGCCAACGGCGTCCGCGATGCCGGCGAGCCGGGGATCGAGGGGGTCGTCGTCTCCGACCAAGTTCAAGTCGTCACGACGGATCGCGACGGACGCTACAGCCTGTCCGCGCACGGCTACGGGCTCGTGTTCGTGTCGCAGCCGGATGGATACGCTTCGGTGGGCCCCTTCTGGAGACGGGCGGATCCGGCCGGGACGGACTTCGGGCTGACGACTCGGCAGACGTCCTCGACGTTCACGTTCGTGCATGCATCCGACACACACCTGAGCGAAGCGAGCGTCGACCGGCTGGCCCTTGTGCGCGAGATGGTCGATTCCCTCCAGCCGGCGTTCGTGCTCATCACCGGCGACCTCATTCGAGATGCGTTGCGCGTCTCCGAGGAGGAGGCCCGCGGCTACTACGAGCTCCTCGAGCGCGAGCTCGAGCAGTTCACTGTTCCGGTGTTTACCGTCCCCGGGAACCACGAGAAGTTCGGCATCGAGCGGCACCTGTCGCTGGTCGCTCCCACGCATCCCTTGTACGGCAACCGCATGTACCGCCACTATCGCGGGCCTAACTACTACAGCTTCACGTGGGGAGGCGTGCACTTCCTCGGGCTCGACACCGTCGACTACGACGACCTGCGCTACCATGGTCATGTCGACTCGCTCCAGGTCGAGTGGATCGGCGCCGACGTCGCCGCGCTGCCGCCCGAGATGCCGGTCGTCATCTTCAACCACATTCCCCTCATCGGCGCAGGGGAGATTCGGTCAGGCCTGGTAGAAGACGGCGCGGCACCGTCGATCATCAGAATCGACGGTCGCGCGTACTTCCGTCACTCGGTATACAACCACCAAGCCGTCCTCGGTCCCCTCCAGGGCCGGCTCGAGCTCGCGCTCCAGGGGCACATCCACATTCGCGAGGTGCTCAAGTACCGGACGCAGATTGGAGAGCAGCGGCTGATCACGGCCGCCGCGGTGGTCGGCCCGGCGCCGGGCAGGTCGAACCCCTACGGGCCGCTATCGGGGATCACGCTGCACCGCGTGGTCGACGGTCGTGTCGACGACGGGACGTTCCTGCCGCTCGACCCCCGCCCCAGTGGCCGCTGACTGCAGAGGGCGTTCTTCGCCCCGCATGTTCCGATGCAT
>SDBT01014493.1_pt1 | contig 12569 bp, 10 predicted proteins | sample 2277101 | NCBI WGS metagenome assembly SDBT01 (sample SAMN10404973, study PRJNA504765) | marine sediment metagenome | isolation source: marine sediment core GS10_PC15, 103 cmbsf | place: Arctic Ocean: Southern Knipovich Ridge | collected 2010 | reverse complement strand
GTCCTACAGATGAAGGAAGCGATTCACGTTGCATGGAATGGATGAGCTTCATCCCTGCAGAAAAGCACAGCGACCAGAGGGACGTTCTCGGCTTGATTCAACCAAGGAGCGGAAGATCATTGCGATGGCGCTCGCGTGTCTTACCTGAGGACCGTGGCGTCTGAGCCTACAGCTGGCGCAGCAAGACTGTGTTGTCTCACCAAGCACTGTCTGGAGAGCGCTTTGCCGACTCGAGCTGGGAACGCTGTTGACAACGTCTTCTTCTTGAGCTATTTGAATGGCTCAATTCCTAGCCGTTGCGCACAAACTCGGGGCCAATGTCTGCTCATCCTGGAGGTGCACAGTGCAGAGCACGGTGGCCTTCTCACCGAACGAACGCGTCGGAATCCTACGCAGCGCAAGGTTCGTCGCGTGCAGGCAGAGAGGTCGGGAGAGCTCATATGTATCGACCTCTCTACATCGGGAACCTGAGGAGCGGAGGGACGCTGTGGCAGTTGACAGCCTATGATATAGCCAGTTCGTACTCCCAAATGGGAAAGGGTCGTCACTGCAAACAACGCAGGAGAGGTATCCTCGTTCCTCAAAGGTGTTGCCGCTGTGGAGGCTGTGCGGAAGCAGCGGCGCATGTTGACCGACGGTGGTAGCGAGTTCAATCAAGTGTGTCGAGAGCTTGAGCTATTACACATTCGTATGAAGCCACAATATGTACGGACCAACAGATTCGTCGAATGCCTTCAGGGAACCATCCTGCACGAGCGCTTGCAGACTGTCCTTCGTCATCGCTACTTTCGCTGCCGATATCAGATGCAGGCATCCCTTGTTTCGTTCGTCGAGTTCTTCAGCTTGCAGCGCCGCATCGCGGCTACTGGATCAATAGGTTGGACTCCAGCAGAGATCCTCTGTGGTGCCGTGCGTCAATGGAGCAACAGGGAGGCCTGGAGTGTCAACACTATTTCCGACACTCGACAGACTAGGCTTTGAGCAGGCATCCCATGTCTAGAATCAGTCGACCACAACAAGGAATCAGCCGCTCCTTTCATATGACGTCTATCTGCTTGCGTGACTACTTGTCCTTTATGAAGTCATAATCCCTGCCCAGACCTTTCTGGAGAGTTGCCGTATTGGCGGGCACCTCAAGTAGCGTGTAATCCATTGATCCCAATCCCAGATCCTGCGCTGTCTTGAGTTGCCCCATCTCCGACTGAGAAATGTCCAACTGATTGTCGGCAGGGAACTGCTTAAGAAGCTTCACGGCCTCGGCATCTATGGCTACCATGTCACCAGAAGCCATAACTACGTTGGGGTATACGTACGGTCCCCGCCCATGCGAGGTCACCGTGCTGCGACGTCCATCCATCAGGACAAGGTCTGGCTGCCATCCAAGGTTGAGTTCAGCGATCTTGAATTCCACCAAATCTCTCTCCTCGTGGAGGCGAGCCCGATCAGCTAGGTCGATCCACCCTACGCTTAGCTTGAGAGATGCCGTGTAGCGGGCAGAAGAGTGACACCGCATGTTGGCAAGATATATGCGTTTTTCTGCTTCGTAGATACTGCGAGGTACTCGGAAGGAATCCCAGTACTCGCCGTCCGCTTGAAGCTCAATCCAGTCATCCTGTTCGAAATTGATGAAGGGTACCCCGTAACGTTTGAGCAGCGGCAGCACTCTTGATTCCGCTATCACCCTTTCCGGAGGCCAATCAGGCCCTCCACCGGTCAGCTCGCCGACAGAAACCCTAGAGCCTACCGACTGCAGGATTTCTATGACCGCCGCCAGAAAGGCAAGGTCCGTGGACAATGGCAAGGCGAAAGCGCAGTTGAAATTCGGTTTGATCATTACTCGATCGCCAGACGAGATAGCCTTTTCCACCCCCCCCAATAAACCGATCGCCTTGTCAACTGAGTCTGGCAGATAGTCTCCATTGAGGTGAGGCACCTTTGCCACCAGTGGTCTTCCTGCCCTGCAGAAGGCATTGCGATTGCTCGGATGACATCGGTACATTGCTCCTCCTATCATATGGCAGTGTCCCACCATGTGTTTGGCCATTTCTAGAGCTGGTCTAAGCCTACTCCTGCCGCCGCGGCAGAGCTGGCATCCAGAAGGCCACCGCCTCAGGTGGCGGAGTCCTGCAGTGAAGGCCCTAATGGAGGTGAATCCCATTGTACTCTCGACGCCAGCTCTCGATCAGTACTCTTGCCTCCTCAAATACATCGAAGATCTTTCCGCAGGCAGCTCCTCCCTGAGCTTGTCGCTGAAGCTCTCGCAGTACCTGTTCTCCTAAAGCCTTGCTGGCTCGATGAACAAGGCGTCAGCCGGTTGCTTGCCGGGGAGTTACGCATAAACCATGCAAGTCTCCTTGACAAAATACCATCCGGATGAAACTGCTTCGTGGAATCATACTCCATGAAGCGGGGCGTCCACAACGAACTCTCGACCCAGAGGCAGTCGTGTGTGCTTCCGGTCGCTTCTGCGCAAGGCGCGCGCCAACTTGTCGGGTTCAGCTTGCGAGCGATTCGATTACCGACGGAGACAGAGCGTGTATGAAAGGAGATGATAGGCCATCTCGTGAAGAAGCTTGGGCCGTGACAAAGCTTGGCCTTTGGGCTGCATCCGCGAGCTGTGACGTGTCCAAAACACTGTGTTCTCTGCTTCTAAACAGGCATTGAATCGATTCTGCAGCGTCGCTATAATCGGAATAATATGCCGCATGATGAAACACCATCGACAGAGGGACAGCTTGGGGATCGCCGATTGTCGAACGGCATGATGGCAAAGGACTCACTCGGTCCCGCAGTTCCGGTCGGGTCTGTGATCCGACGCGCAGACCAGCGGTCGGATAAAGTGCGGCCGAATGCAATAGCCATACTCTCCACATGCTGTAGTAGATTGCAAGTACGTTGGTGAGGCGTGACTCAACTCGGGCGAGTTCAATCGCTGTTTGAACGCATTTGGCGTTCTCGACACTTGGACCGTATCAGGAAGGAAGGAAGAATCATGATCAAACTGGGATTTATCGGCGCAGGGCAGGTTGCACTCCGTCACGCCGCACGTTTGGAGAAGTTCCCCAACGTTCAGGTTCGAGCTATCGTGGACATCAACGAAGACCGAGCCCAATCCATGGTGGACCAATATGGTGGTGCGGTCTTCGCTGACTACCGGGAGATGCTGGAGAGCGATGGTGCACTAGATGCCGTGATCAACTGCCTCCCGCACAACCTTCACTACGAATCATCTCTGGCTATTGCGGCACACGGGCTTCACATGCTGCTTGAGAAGCCGATGTGCTTCAGGATTGATGAAGCCGATGAAATCATTGCCGCCTTCGAGAAGCAGAATCTCCGACTGGCGTTGGGATACGTTCACCGCTACCGCGAAGAAGTTCTGGCAGCAAAGCGCCTTATCGATGCGGGGAAGCTCGGGAAGATTGCCATGATGTCGGAGACTCTATACTCGAAAGGTGGAGCCCGTGTCCCGCCGTGGGTATGGGAGAAGGAACTCTCTGGCGGCGGTGTACTAATGTATACTGGCATTCATGCGATAGACCGGTTGCGCTGGTTCGCCGGTGCCGAGCCGGATGAGGTGTACGCAAGAACGCTGACGTACTCCCACGAAATCAAAACTGAAGACGGCCTCGTAGCGACGTTCCGATTCCGCAACGGTGTCGTTGCGTCGTTGGTGGAAACTCAGACGTCCTACGATCCTCTTTCGAAGTGGGATAGTGAAGTCTTCGGAACGGAGGGGATGCTCCGGATGAAGATCGGCCAGGAAGTCGCTTTCAGCAGCGATAAGGAGCAGTCCTGCCAGGTCTTCGAACGCTATGATCATTTCGAGAGTCAGCTGCGGGACTTCTTCGAAGCCATCGAATGTGGCCGAGATCCTTGGATTACCGGATTCGACGGGAGACAGAGCCTTGCCATGGTTCTTGCTGTGTACGAGTCAGCGCAGACCGGAGGACCCGTGAAGATCGCTTGAGAGGGCGGATTGTCACTGGCTGGATGGCCTGAAGATAGAGAGGCGGTTGGAACGTGCAGCGAATGGTGTCACTGGCTCAACCGATTTAGTGGCTTGTCGAGAAATAGAGATTCAATGGGAGGAATGTGAAATGGCTGATGAACCTAAGGTAGTTGTCGCGGATGTAATGACCTTGGAGTTTGCGGAACGGTGGAAGAAGGATCTAGGCGATCTCCCCATCGATCTGCAGTTGATCCTGTCGGACTCCGAAGAGGAGATGAAGCAGGCGATCTCGGGTGCCAAGCTGCTGATCGTCAAGCGCCAGCCGGTAGATGTAGCGCTGCTAGAACTTGCCGGTCCGGGATTGGACGCTGTGGTCAAGCTGAGTCACTGGCCGGTCGGAATCGACCTGGTCGCGTGTGAACAGCGTGGTGTGAGAGTTAAGATGCTGCCGCAGTTGGGCTGCATTGCCGTGACCGAGCAGGCCATGACGCTGATTCTGGCCTGCGCACGAACCCTTGTACCAGGCCACATTGGAACGGTCAACGGTTCGTATCGTGATCACGGGCTTGAGCCGGCGGTGACGACCGAGCGCAGCTTTGCTTTTAAGTGGCTTCCCATCAAGCCGTTCGAGGTGTTCGAGAAGACCCTTGGGATCATTGGCTTTGGCGAGATCGGCATGGAATTGGCAGTACGTGCGCGCGGATTCGGAATGAACGTGATCTACAACAAGCGAACACCACTGGATCAAGATGCAGAAGCACTCCTCGAGGCTTCGTATCGTTCACTCGACGATCTACTGGCCGAATCCGATTTCATCTCGCTTCACTCTCCGCACACGCCAGAGACAGACAAGTTACTTGGACGCAGGCAATTCGAGACGATGAAGTCGACAGCCTTCGTGATCAACACCGCACGAGGAGGAGAGATCGATGAGGAAGCTCTCGTCCATGCACTGAAGACGGGGCAGATTGCGGGCGCTGGGTTGGACGTCTTCGTCGAGGAACCCGTCCCGTACGATCATCCTCTGCTTCCGTTGGACAACGTGGTGACCAGTCCGCACATCGGCGGCGGATCGGGAACGGGACGCGCTGATCTTGCCCGACGTGTGAAGTCCGTGATTGAGAGGGTACTGTCGTAGCCCAACAGCGACGCTGGCCGAACGAAGGAAGACGCAAGTTATGCAGAGTGGGGCGAACTTATCAGTCTGGCGCACGCAATTGGATTGGCGGAGGCGCTCAGGGGGCCTTTCAGTACTGGTATACGGTCGTTTTCCCAGGTGGTGTCCTGTGCTTGTTTGTTCCCTCATGGAACATCCTTGGCGACGTATTGAGGGACGTGTTCGATCCAAGAATGAGGGGTGTCCATTAGCGGGTCCTGGGGGCTGGACCCCGATCGAAGCATGCGTATGGGGCTGTTGATCATGGGCAGGGCTATGAACCTACGGGGATGTTCGCTTGCGGGCGCTTCTGGATCCCCGTGTCAGTGGGAGAAGGAGAAGGAGAAGATCAGAAGGAGTTCATCGTGGTGAAAGAGCGATACATACGAGTGGGGACACTGATCGACGGAACAGGAGACGATCCGGCACAGAATGTTCTGTTGAGCGTTCGTGACGGCCGGTTTGGAGGAATCATCAGCGATACATCCGGTCAGATTCCTGCCAGTGCGGATGTCATCGATGCTTCTGAACTGACGGTGCTGCCGGGACTTGTAGATGCCCATACACATATTCATACACAAGGCGGGCCTATTGACAACTACGCCTTGGCCCAACTCAAGGGAATTCCGGGGAAGCTAGCTCTTGAGACGTATAGGAACGTACTAACGGACCTGTCCATGGGGTATACGTCGATTCGAAGCCTCTCGTCCCCGGCCTATGTCGACATATCAGTACGAGACGTCATCGACTCGGGGGTTCTGCCAGGCCCGCGTCTGCGAGTAGCCGGTCAAGGACTTACTGCGACGGGTGGCCATATGGACAAGGCTTGGTGGTCACCCGAGCTTGTGGTTCCAGGTCGAACAGGGGTTTGCGACGGTCCTTGGGAATGCCGCAAGGCTGCGAGGACTCAATTGAAGTGGGGAGCCGATGTGCTCAAGATCAACCCCTGTGTGGGTGACTATCGCAGCTTGACTACGCCGTGGCGTCAAGAAATGACGTTTGAAGAGATCTCAGCGATCTGCGAGGAGGCACACTGGGCCGGGAAGAAGGTGGCCGCACACACCGCCGGAGGACAAGGTATTACGGACTCGATTCGAGCCGGAGTGGACTCCCTTGAGCATGCCCATTGGTTGTCGGATGAGCAGATTGAGTTGATGGTCAAAGCCGGGACGTTCTACGTTCCAACGTTGATTGTTAATACGCGCAGTGTCGAGCTCGGGTCCGATCAGAAGGACATTGGCTCGGATGGATGGAATTGGCTGCAGAAAGTGTTCGACGATAAGTGGAAGACGTTGCGCCGAGCGAAGGATGCAGGAGTGAAGATAGCGGCAGGAAGCGATGCCGGGTTCGTCGTCCCTCATGGCGAGAGCGCGCTCGAAATCCTTGAACTGATCAAAGGGGGATTCAGTGTTATGGAAGCATTGATGGCTGCTACGCAGACTGCGGCAGACTGTTTGGGAATGGGCGACGAAGTGGGCTCCATTCAATCCGGAAAACGAGCGGATTTCATTCTCGTAAACGGTGACGTTCTGGCAGATCCAAGCATTCTCCTCGATCGATCGAACATTGTAGCTGTATACAAGGACGGGGAGAAGATGGGGACAGCTGCATAGATTGTCACGCTGCTGAATCGTGCATAGGAGAACAGCATGGCTTATGGACAGGCGTACATGAATCCCGGGCTGGTCGGTGAATGGCTGGATGTCTTCAAACACCAGCTATCTCACTGCCGGCTGCAGAGCGGAGAAACCGTTATTGCAATTACGGATACAGCGTTTCATCCCTTCTACGCGGCCGCATGCATGGGCGCTGCTTCACAGCTGGGTGCAGAAGTCGTCCAGATTGTGCTTTCGCAATGCACGGCGCCGTCCGATGACCTGTTGGAGGCGTTGCTCGCTCCAGCCGATCTGATCGTTTACTCGACAACCCATACGCTTCATTACAGTCGTGCCATGCGCCAAGCTTTGGATCGAGGTGCGCGTGCTCTGATGGCCGTTGTTCCCTATCACATCCTCCAGCGTAGGTCTGCAGATCGGGAACTTATCCAACGGACCAAGTGGGGGGCTCAGCGGATTCACCGAGCCAGTGAAATCCGAATACGTTCCGAAGCAGGAACCGACCTTACCATGAGCAAGGGCTCGCGACCGGGAGTCGGGAGCTACGGTGTCGCGGACGAAGCCGGGCATTTGGACTTCTGGGGCGCCGGATTCATTCAGACTTCACTGATCGAGGGAACGCTGGAAGGCCGTCTCGTGTTGGACGTGGGTGATCTGGTGTTCCACTTGGGAAGTTACGTGGATAAGTCGGTCACGCTGGAATTTCGGAAAGGACGTATCGTTTCGATCGAGGGAGGCGTGGTGGGGCGCATGATCGATCACCTGCTTGCGTCGTTCAACGATGACAATGCATGGCTGGCCGGACACCTTGCGTTCGGCACAGATCCCAAGGCGCTTTGGACAGCCGAAGCATATCAGTTCCCGGTTGTAGGTGGCGGTGGAGCCGACGCTGAAGCACTCTATGGAAACGTTCAGGTGGAAATCGGCAGCAACAACGATGTGATGTTCCGAGGGCAGAATGCAACGAAGGCTCACGTCGGCCTCTGCAGTCTGCCATGCAGCGTATGGCTGGATGACGAGCCACTTCTGATCGAAGGCCGATACGTTCCTGCTGAACTCAGAGTGGACGATTTCGTACTGGATGCAGCGTTTCAGAGTGAGGAAGGAAGAGCATGATCGTGAAGCCTCATCCTCGATTGAGGAACCCATACGTGTATGATGACCGGCCAATTGTGGTCAAGGTGCCTCACGTGAATGGGGATTCACTGGTCCGGTCCGTGAAGCGGGGCGTTGATTTGCTCGGCGGACTCGACCGAGCCATCTCCCCCGGGGATCGGGTCATGATCAAGCCGAATTTCAATTGCGAATACGCGGTGCCTCTCTCGACAGATTTGGCTTTTCTCACCGCAGTCATCGAATGGCTGCAGGATTACGGCTGCGATGTGGTTGTGGGAGAGATGTCGGGTCGGGCCGCTGGTCCCACGGATCGGGTGATAAGTCTGCTCGGTGTCGAGAAGACGCTCAAGCGTTACGGGGTTCGCTTCATCAATTTTGAAAAGGATGAATGGGTCTCGCTTGACGTGCAGGGTGAGTACTGGGATACCCTACAAGTACCGCGATCGATGTACGAAGCGGAGAAGAGAGTCTACTTGGCCAATATGCGGTGTCATTCTACAGGACGATATACGGCTGCCCTCAAGCTTAGCGTGGGATGGATTAGCTCACAAGAACGTGAGCGCCTGCATTCGGATCGTGAAAACGTTGGGAGGAAGATTCCTGAGCTCAACAGCGGATGGCAGCCGAATCTCGCGTTGATTAGCGGCCGCGGAAGTACCGTGGGCTGGCATGGCTGAGGAGACTACGTGTATCTCAACGTCATCATGGCATCTGGCGATATGGTTGCCATTGGCGGAGAGGCCGTTCGTATCCTCAAGGGCTATCCGGCTGAAAATCGATCAAACTTCCCCGCAAGCGAGATAGAACAGCTGGCGGGGGCATCGAAGCCGGGTCTGGGGTCATTTGACGCTATAGTTATGGAGGCACTCTGCAATTGCCAGACAGAACAACCGAGTATCGATTCCCGTGAATTGGGACAGAAAGGTAGCAAAGAAACCAAGTTTGCAGCGAATATCAAAGAGACGACCATGGGGCGCAATGCCCCCATGACAAGAACACAGGAGGCAATACTTGACTTCATTTAGCACGAAGAGCGTTCACCATTTGGGATTTGTAGTTGCCAATCTCGACGAGACACTGAAGGCCTGGGAAGCCCTGTTCGGGGTGGAGGCCGAGATCAAGGTGAATCCCGATCTGCAGGTTCGACTCGGAGCCTTCGACATCGCGGGGATTCACTTCGTCTTCAACGAGTCGACGCATCCGGATAGCCGTTGGGCGAAATTCCTCAACGAAAACGGTGAGGGGCTCGAACACATCGCCTTTGAAGTCGATAACATCGACAAGGCTGCTGATAAAGTTGTAGAGGTCGGTCTACCCTTGCGTTTCGCCGAACACAAGCTGATCCACGGCCTGCTGACAAATTTCGTTGGCCAGGACAAGATGCATGGAACGGCCGTCGAGTTCATGGGCCCCGAGCGATAGAAAATGCCAACGTAGGTAGTAGGAAGGAGAACCAATGTCTGAAAGCAAACGACATGACGACGGATCGCTCACAGTAGGTACGGGGACAGCCCGACTAGGTGAAACAGCACGATGTGGAATTCCCACCGGGAAAGACTTGTATGGCAAGGATCGAGATATCCCGGTGATCATTGTGAATGGCGCTCATGACGGACCCATTCTTTGGCTCAATGGCGGCACGCACGGAGACGAAGCTGAAGGTGCAATTTCTATCTTCAAGCTGCTTGAGACAATCGATGCGTCGACGCTGAGAGGCGCAGTTGTTGCCTGCCCAGTTATGAACGTCGATGCGTTCATCTCAGGATCCCGCGGTAATCCCGCTGACGGATTCACCTATGACATGAATCGAATCTATCCAGGCGATGCGGCAGGCTATCCGACGGCTCGGATTGCCGCCGCTCATTTTTCCGCAATGCTGCCGACGTGCGATCTGCAAATCAACATCCATTCTGGTGGGGATCATTCTTTCCTGACGTCGGTCATGTTCACCGCTGACAACCCTGCCTGCCGTGAACTTGGCGCATCGATGGGACCCATCTGGAACATGCTCATGACCAGCCCTTCGGGTGGAGGGAACCCCAGCGGACAGCTTGTCGCACAAGGTAAAGCTGCGATCAGCATTGAACTGGGTGGCCTCTGCCGAACGCTGACTGCAGACTTCCATGAAGTGGGTGATACGCTTCGGGATTCGTTCCTTAATGTCATGCGGCACTACAGCATGATAGAAGGCGAAGCTAAGTATGCGGGAACCTGGAATGTTGGACATCAGGAAACCGTGCTTGCTTCTGGCACCGGTATGTGGGTTGGTGAACGAACTCTTGAGTTTCTAAGCCCCATGAAAGCCGGAGAACCACTGGGTAACCTTTACAACTTGCACGGAGAGATCATTGAGAGCGTTGTAACCCCGTGCGATGGCATGATTGCTGGCGTCCGTTCCCGACCGCAGGTGATGGAAGGTGAATGGATCTGCTTCTTCGCGGTCGTGGATGAAGTGCGAGACGACTTAGTTCCCAAGGCGTAGCTGGCTAGTGAGCTGATCGGGAGAATGAAGAAGGAGCACGATGGCCGAACTAATCGTACGTGGAGGAAGCATCGTAAAGGCGAGCGGTGTTCAGGTCGCCGATGTGGCAATCGAAGACGGTCGCATCACTGCCGTGGAGAGAGATATTGCTCTCGATGCTGAGCGAACGATCGATGCGACTGGGCTTCTGGTGTTCCCAGGGATCATCGACGCGCATACACACCCGGTGTACTTGGACGACTTGGTGAGCCTTCCGATCACAGCTGCCTATGGTGGCGTGACCACGGTGATCCACTTCGCCTATGCCAAACCTGGGGACGGCCTTATGGATACGATCCACCATTTCCAGGAGGAAGGTGAGGCGGGATCGGTGCTGGACTTTGCACTTCATGGCGGGCTCTTCGACCCAGCCAATCAATCGTACGAAATACCTCAAGCCATAGAAGCGGGCGTCACATCGCACAAGATGTTCATGACCTATGCCAAGCTTGGTTGGATGACGGATGACTATCAACTCATGAGGACCATGGACATTCTCGGCAGAGCCGGTGGAATGGCCATGGTTCATGCGGAAAACGGCTTGGCTACTGATTATCTGCAGGACAAGACCAACGAAGCCGGCGAAGATCCGAAGGATGTATTCGTATCAACACGTCCAGCGATCCTGGAGGCCGAGGCTCTGCACCGTGCCATTGCGATGGCACAGGTTGGAGGATGCCCGCTCTACATCCCGCATATGACGGCGCAACTAGGCATTCTTGAAGTTGCTCGCGCCAAGGCGCTTGGATATCGAGTGTATGCAGAAACATGCCCTCAGTATTTGACGCTGACGGAGCAGGCACTTCTCGATCAAGGGCCTTTGGTGAAAATCGGCCCGCCACTACGAGCAGAGAGCGATCGTGTAGCTCTCTGGCAAGCACTTGCCGATGGAACTATCGACACGATTGCCAGCGATCACGCCGCGAAAGCGAAAAGTCGGAGCGATGACTTCTTCTCTGCACCCTACGGAACTCCACAAGTAGAAACCATGCTGCCTCTCGCCTATCATGAAGGAGTGAACGGTGGATGGATCTCTTCGGTTCGGTTGGCTCAAGTCATGTGTGAGAATCCGGCGCGAATCTTCGGGCTGTATCCTCAGAAGGGTACCATTCAACCCGGCAGCGATGCAGATTTGGTGTTGTTCGATCCGTCCATCGAAGTGCGGATTGCGAATGAAGCGCAACACTCCAATGCAACCTACACTGCTTACGAGGGAATGACGGTTTTGGGAGCACCGATCCTATCCATGCAGCGGGGGGAAATCCTGCTCGAGAAGGGAGAAATCCGTGCCCGGTCAGGACAGGGTCGATTTCTGAAGACGAATAGCGGTCACGCGACGAATGCTGAACTCCAATTGCCCAATTAGGCAAGGCGGAGTACTGAAGGAGGAACGAAAGATGCCGCAGTTGGCGAGCAAAGATGTTCTTAGAGCAGATCAGTTCTCGAAGGACGAAATCGAGGTCATCATGAATCTGGCGCATGAATACGAAGGTGCGCTCACGGATGGACGCACATTGAACGTCATGGAGGGTCAGGTTCTTTGCACCCTGTTTTACGAACCCAGTACGCGGACGCGCCTTTCGTTCGAGGCGGCAATGCTTCGCCTGGGAGGAAATGTGATCAGTGTAGCGGAAGCGAAATCGAGTTCCGCTTCCAAGGGAGAATCGTTGCATGACACCATCAAGACGGTCGAAGGCTATGCCGACGTGATTGTGCTCAGGCACCCGCAAACCGGCGCCGCCCACGAGGCTGCACAAGCGACCGACAAGCCCATTCTCAATGCCGGAGACGGCGCCGGCCAGCATCCCACCCAGTCGCTTCTTGACCTGTACACGATTCAGAAGGAGAAGGGCGCCGTGGATGGATTGACGGTGGTGCTCGCCGGCGATCTGAAGAACGGACGTACTGTCCATTCGCTGGCTTTGCTCCTGGCCAATTTTGATGTTCGATTCATCTTCGTGGCACCGTCAGTGCTACGGATGCCACCAGGGATTCTTGACCAGCTTCAGGAGATGGGTATCTCTGTGCAAGAGACCGAGGACCTGGCCGTTGGACTTCAGGAAGGCGACGTTCTGTACATGACAAGAATTCAGCGAGAACGGTTCACGGATCCAGCAGAGTACGACCGGTTGAAAGACAGCTTTGTTCTGTCGCGTCGACATCTTGAGCAGGCCAAGGATGGCATTGTCGTGATGCATCCGTTGCCGC
>SDBT01014492.1_pt1 | contig 12569 bp, 8 predicted proteins | sample 2277101 | NCBI WGS metagenome assembly SDBT01 (sample SAMN10404973, study PRJNA504765) | marine sediment metagenome | isolation source: marine sediment core GS10_PC15, 103 cmbsf | place: Arctic Ocean: Southern Knipovich Ridge | collected 2010 | reverse complement strand
AGCAGATAACGCGAGAGACCGTTGACCGGATGTGCACATCGGCTGTGGAGCTTTTGAAGGACTATCGGGAAGCTCAGGAGAGTTTGTCGGCGTTTTTAGCGAATGATCTCGATCCGGTACTGAGGCAGTTTTGGGGGGTGGATAAGGGAATGGTTTCATGAAGTTCAGAGGCGTCTACAACATTTTGCTAGCGGGCCGGCCGGCCGGCCGAGTGGAGGTACTTGCCGAACCGGAAGTGCTCAATCTTAGCCTGAAGTCTCGGCGATTCACGTTCAGCGAACTGTCCGTCAAGGATTTCGTAGAAAAGCTGGTGGATTTGATGTGCTGTAGGATAAGAATGATGCCCTGGGGGCCGAGGCTGAGGATGCCTGGACCCAGTAGGGATGTCGGCAGAGATAACTTGATACCCTCGTGCGTTAAGAAGGGAGACGGATCTTGATTACGATCGAAAAGGCCTTCGAGATCATTCTTGGCCACATACGCCCTCTGAAGATCGAACGCAGAGTTCTAGACGAGGCGTTGGGTTGTTGTCTGGGGGGGGATATCCGGGCTGACCGCGATCTGCCGCCGACTGATCGCTCCGCAATGGATGGTTACGCGGTCCGTGCGAAGGATTTGGTGAAGGATCCTCGCTCTCTGCGCCTCGTAGGCGAAGTGTCCGCCGGTAGCGCCGAACTTCCGTCGGTCAGAGTCGGTACGTGTGTGACGATTCTTACAGGTGCAAGCATTCCCCCCGGCGCCGACACCGTGGTGAAAGTTGAGGAAACTGAAGAACACGATGGCCTGGTCACTTTTCTTTCAGCTGCCAAGAAAGGGGCTAATATTCGCTGGCGCAGCGAAGAGGTAACCAAGGGCCAGATCGTTCTGCACAAAGGAGCGGTTCTCAATGCCGCCCAAATCGGGCTGTGCGCGTCAGTGGGAAAAGCTGCCGTACGAGTATATGGACGCCCCGACGTTGCCGTATTGTGCACCGGCGAGGAACTACGAGGCCCCGGCGAAAAGGTCGGGCCTCACCAACTGCGCAATTCCAACGGTCCAGCCCTGCTGGCGGGTTTGAACGCAGCCGGCATCAGGAACATCGCCCACGAAATCGTTCCGGACGATCCGAAAGTGCTGGCCAAAAGGCTGACCAGAGCCGCTGCCAAGCATAACGTGGTTATTCTCACCGGAGGGGTCTCCGTCGGCAAATACGACTACGTCTTGGAGGCGGTTAAGGCGATCGGAGGAAAAGTCCGTTTCCACGGGATAGCGATGAAGCCGGGCCGGCCTCAGCTTTATGCTACGCTACGAGGCAACCGCCATATTTTCGGTTTGCCTGGCAACCCATTGAGCGTCCTGACGGGATTCTATGAGCTGGTCCTTCCCGCAATCCGTCGCCTGTCAGGATTCGATGAGGCTTCTTGTCGTGAAGTGCTTCACCTGCCGCTTGTCCGATCCGTTCGCAGCAAGGGGCGCCGAGCGACATTTTTGCTTGGCGAGTTGGTTTGGAGCAAGAGTGGCCTGCGGGTAAAGCCAGTCAAATCGTGCGGCTCGGCCGATCTTGCAGCCGGAGCAAAGGCAGATGGAGTCCTCCTTGTACCACGCAACGAACGAGAAATCCCTGCCGGCGAGTTGGTGCGATTCACTCCATGGAGACCTATTCTATGATCTCCAGGCCGCAACCCCAGCCAATTTCGCTTCGAGTGTCCGTTACTGATCGTTGCCAGTTGCGATGTCTGTATTGCATGCCTTCACAGGGCGTGCCAAAACGGGATCACAGCGAGATCCTCAGCTTTGAGGAGATTGTGCGCTTCGTTCATGTATTGAAGGGGCACTACGGGCTTTCCAAGGTACACATCACCGGCGGAGAGCCGCTGATCCGGCCAAATGTAGTAGATCTGATCGGCATGCTGACACGTGAAGGGATCTCCGATCTCGCCCTTACGACCAATGGCCATCTATTACCTGAAATGGCATTGCCGTTAAAGAAGGCTGGACTCACCCGGCTCAATATCTCTTTAGACACCTTGGAACCTGCGACCTACCGGAAATTGACGCGGCGGGGCAGTCTCCAAGATACTTTGGCTGGAATTGACGCTGCCACCGAAGCCGGTTTTGCCCCTGTCAAACTGAACACGATTGTCTTAAAGGGTGTCAACAGTGACGAGATTGTGTCAATCGCACGCTTTGGACTGGCCCGTAGTTGCGAGGTTCGCTTCTTGGAACTTATGCCCATCGGCCCCGCTGCTGAGCACTTTGATGAATGGTTTGTATCCTCGGCCGAGGTCACCGATACGCTTTCGAAAGCATTTGACCTTAGCCCTACGAGAGCCAAACCTGGCGGGTCTTCCCGGAGATATCATGCCAGAGATGCCCAAGGTACGGCAGGGATCATCGGTCTCATATCCTCTACATCCAGACCTTTTTGCGGGGGTTGTCATCGCCTGCGCCTGACGGCCAACGGCGAACTCGTCGGGTGTCTGGCCACGGGGGCAACGCTTAATATTCGGCCGTTCCTGGGAGTCTCCCAAACCAGCGAATCCGGACGTCTCATCGAAACCGTCCGCCAGGCCATGAGCCTGAAGCGAAACGGAAAAGATTTCGTTACACCGAACTTAATGGCTATGACTGGGGGTTAACACACTTATGAAGCGCGAATACCTCGTCTCAGTTGTCATTGCAGTTCTATTCGCGGCCGCTGCGTTGTTCGCTACAGGTGCCTCGTATCGGACAGAGCATCGCGAGGCGATATATGTCGCCACTGCGGCGAGCATGGCCGATGCCATGGGGCATCTAGCCAAGGCTTTTGAAGACACTCACGGGATCCGAGTGCGGCTGGACCTGGCCTCCTCGGGCTTGCTTCGGAAGAAGATCGAAGCGGGCGCGCGGATAGATGTATTCGTCTCGGCCTCTACAAGAGATATGGACCTGCTCGCAGAATCCGGCTACGTGATGAGCGGAACTAGGCGGCAAATACTGCGAAACACTCTTGTATGCGTCGTTGGGAGATCTTCGGCGGCGCGTGTCAAAGATGCTGGAGATCTACTGAGCGACAATGTGTCTCGAATCGCCATTGGCGATCCTACGCACGTCCCGGCCGGCATTTATGCCAAGGGATCGCTGGAAAATATGGGGTTGTGGGCGCCACTTAGGTCCAAGTTCATCCGGTGCATCGACGCAAGATCGGCTTTGGTGCAAGTAAAAACCGGAGCAGTCGATGCAGCAATCGTCTATGTAAGCGACTTATCAACTGCTCCCGCCGTAAAACTGGCTTTCACATTCGCACCCGCCAGCCACTCGGAGATTATCTACCCAGCCTGTGTGTTGACTGACTCGCCGCAGCCTACTGCTGCCAAGGCGTTCCTGGACTTCCTGAAATCGGATTACGCCGCAAAAGTTTTTGCTGCACACGATTTCGAGCCGATCCACGATAAGTTGGAATAGATTATGTGGTCACAAGCATCGACAGAAGCGTTGATACTATCGATCAAGGTGTCGCTAGTTACGATGGTGATCATGGTACTTGTGGGGACGCCAATAGCCTTCTGGATGGTTCGCAGGCGCGGGGTATTGCTCAGGTTGGCTGAGTCTATGCTCTCCTTGCCCCTTGTGGTTCCACCCGTAGTGACGGGCTATTGTCTGCTGGTGCTGTTTAGCCCGAAAGGCATATTAGGCAAGTGGCTGGAGGCGATCGGCATGCCGGTGACGTTTAACTGGAAGGGTGCGGTAGTCGCGGCGGGGGTAATGGCTTTTCCTCTGTTTCTGGCAGTGGCTAAGGTTGCCTTCGAAAGGTGCGACAGGGAACTCGAAGAGGCAGCCAAGACTTTGAACGCCGGACCGCTACGTGTCATGTTCACGATTACGCTTCCGCTTGCTGCGCCTGGGTTGCTGGCTGCAGCGGCAGTGTCGTTTGCCAGGGCCTTCGGCGAATTCGGTGCCACCATCATGCTGGCGGGCAATATTCCCGGCCAGACGCAGACTGTCTCGCAGGCAATTTTTACGGACCTGATGGCAGGGAAGGACCAATCCGCCCTGGGACTCGTACTAATTACGATAGTGGTGGGCATAACGGCGATGATCGTCTCGCAACTGCTGATCAGACGAAGTACCAATCCCGGCGACAGGAGACAGCGGAGTGCTTGAATTTGATTTCCAAGCGAAGCTGGGCAGTTTTCATCTGCATGCCAAGAGCGTACAGACGGCGCCGACAATGGGCCTGTTCGGGATTTCCGGGTGCGGCAAGACAACTGTCCTGAACTGTCTGGCGGGCCTGCTGAAGCCATATGAGGGACATATTTCACTTAATGGGAAGAAACTTTTCGACTTCGCAGAAAAGATATGTGTGCCCCCGCACCGTCGGGGCGTGGGTTACGTATTTCAGCGAGATCGGCTCTTCCCTCACATGACCGCGCGCCAGAACATAGAGTATGGCCGGCGACGTCACTGTCGGGGCCAAAGCTTGGCTGAGTTGACTGAAGTTTTTGGTTTGGAAGAATTACTCGACCGTTTACCGATAGCCTTGTCGGTAGGGCAGCGCCAGCGTGTGGCACTGGCTAGGGCGCTGGCGGCGGGACCTGAGCTGCTGTTGCTGGATGAGCCGCTGGCATCCGTTGACGAGAAAGCACGGTTGGGAATTCTGACCTATCTAAAGTACGCCTATGAGCAGTGGCGCATCCCCTTTGTTTACGTCAGCCACTCACTGAGTGAGATAATTTTCCTGTGCACCCAGACCTGGCAGATGGAGACCGGACGAATCACACAGTCAGCTAATCCTCGCGATCTTCTTGCCCGCTCCAGCGGCGGTCTCGATCCGATTCTCAACGTGCTGACAGGAGTTGTTGTCGCCAGCCCGGAACACACAGGCTATGCATTGGTTCGCTGCGGGGACCAGGAGTTGAAGGTTCCCGGCAAGGGTTTGCGTCTCGGCCAGACTGTAACTGTGGCCTTGCCGGCAAGGGATCTGATCCTCTCGCTGTCGAAGCCGCATGGGATCTCTGCACGAAACACTTTTCCGGCGACGATACAACGAACCGAACAGAACGGACACGCTTTGTGGATTACCGCTGAAACTTGCGGCAATAAGTTCATCGTAGAACTGACCGAAGATGCCGGGCGTGAACTCCAACTGCGCCCGGGCGTAGAAGTTCATATTGTCGCCAAGGCACACTCGATCGCGGTAACCCCGATAACTGAAAGATTACGTCATGAGTAGCGACAACCCGTTCAGTCACCTCTCCCGGACCGGCCAAGCCCAAATGGTAAACGTCACCGATAAGGCCGTCACTCGCCGAGTCGCCGTCGCCGAAGCGTGGGTTAGCGTAGGTGCTACCGTTGCCGAGCAATTGCGCAAGACGGGGCAGGTCGCCAAGGGCGATGTGCTATCGACAGCTCGCATTGCCGGTACGATGGCCGCCAAACGGACGGCCGATTTGATCCCCATGTGCCATCCGCTTGTTTTGGATGTGGTGGATATCTCGGCAGAGCTGGTTGCCGATCGCATCCGATTTGTTGCTGCCGTTGCCTGTGAATCCAAGACAGGCGTTGAGATGGAGGCTATGACCGCAGCGGCCGTTGCCGCCCTGACGGCCTACGATATGGTCAAGTCGGCCGAAAAAGGCATACAGATCGGACCGGTGCGACTGCTGGAAAAACGCGGCGGCAAATCAGGCCACTGGAAGCGCCAGGAGGACTAGGATGGGCCGGATTGAAGCTATCTGCATCAGTGAGAAAAAGGGACAGCGCAAGACGCCCGTCGAGTCGGTTAGCGTCCAGGCCGACTTTGGTATAGTTTCTGACGCCCACGGAGGGAAGTGGCATCGGCAGGTGAGCCTGCTGACAGCTGAAGATATCGAAACGGTGCGCGAGAAGCTGCCCGACATTAAGCCGGGCGATTTTGCCGAGAACATCATTGTATCCGGTGTGGACTTAGCTGCGATGGGGCTTGGATCACGCCTGCGGATCGGCAATGAGGTCCAACTGAGTATCACCCAGTTGGGTAAGGTCTGCCATACGCCCTGCCAAATCTACCACCTGACGGGCGACTGCATTATGCCAAGGCTTGGCCTGTTCGCCCGCGTACTTCAAGGGGGGCAAATCAGAGTCGGCGATGAAGTTGAGGTGCTCGAAGTTGTTCCGCGGGAGACTTACCAGGTAGTCGTGCTGACGATCAGTGACCGATGTTCGCGGGGCGAGGCCGATGATACTGCCGGACCTGCCGTGGCGGATTTATTGAAAGCGTCACTTTCGGCTCATATTTATACTGTGGAGATCCTTCCTGACGAGCAACAGCTCATTTCCGACCGAATGAAACATTATTGCAATGGCCACTCCATTGACATGGTCGTCGCAGTCGGCGGGACAGGTTTTTCACCCAGAGATGTTACACCCGAAGCGACACGTGGGGTAATCGAGCGTCCGACGCCGGGCCTGGATGAAGCGATGCGATTTGCGTCACTTAGTAAAACGCCGCACGCGATGCTATCGCGGAGTGTTTCGGGTATCTGTGGGCAGACACTAATTGTGAATCTTCCTGGCTCGCTGCGCGGGGCGACAGAAAATATTAGCGCCGTAATTGGCGCTTTGGGCCATGGGCTGGCCAAGCTCAGAGGCGATCCGGCCGATTGCGGCCGGCCGGAGAGGGAACAGCCGTGACCGTTGATGACCTTCCAGTTTTGGCTGTCTGTGGTTGGTCCGGGTCGGGAAAGACCACGCTACTGGATGCTATTGTAACTCACCTGGTAGCCAAGGATCTTAAAGTCGCCATCGTCAAGCATGACGCTCATGGGATCCAGGTCGATCGCCCGGGCGCCGACAGCGATAGATTCTTCATCGCCGGGGCCGACGTGCTGTTGCAAGGGCCAGACCAGGGATTCTTTCGCACCCATGGGGCCATCAGCCCAGACGAACTGCTTTATACTCTGGCCCAGCTGGCAGCGCGGTACGACATTGTGCTTGTCGAGGGCCACAAGGGCACCCCGCTTAGAAAGCTCTGGCTCCTCGCTGATAACGAAACCGCTCCTCCTGATGAGGTGTCCAATATCGCCGCCGTCTTAGGCAGAGACTGCGACCGTCTTGCAGCAGCACTTCCTATCGTTGAGCAGTTCCTGGCCGAGAAATGGATCGAAACTCCGGTTCTCGGCTGCGTCCTGATTGGCGGCAAGAGCAGCCGAATGGGCACCCCCAAGCATCTGCTTGAAACCGATGGAAAAACTTGGCTGGCCAGGACGGTGTCCCTGCTCGAGCCGTTTTGTCAGACCGTGGTGATTTCCGGGTCTGGATTAATTTCCCCCGACGTTCCTGATTGCATTCGACTGGCCGACGCACCCGGGGTTAAAGGTCCGCTTTCGGGCTTGCTCGCGACGATGCGATGGGCGCCGCGAGTGTCGCTCCTGGCCACTGCGTGCGACTTGCCAGAACTATCCAGCGAGGCTCTCAAGTGGCTTCTAGCAACTCGCAGCCCCGGCGTTTGGGCAACGCTGCCGAAGCTGGAGGGCTCTGGCAGGGTCGAGCCGCTACTGGCCCATTATGACTTTCGAAGTAGGGCGATCCTGGAACTCCAGGCCAGCACCGGCAACTTCAAGCTTACCGACGTTGCATCGCATCCAAAGGTGAGTTCGCCTGAAATCCCCGAGTATTTGTGCTCTGCCTGGAAAAATGCCAACATCCCAGCCGATCTGGCCTCCGATAGCATCGGCCTAGAGGACGCCTCGCCGAGCAAATGCTAGGTTGCGATGTCGGCCTCGTTTGAGGTTATGTTGGGCCAGCTAGTTATAGGCTGGCCCTTGTTGTGCGCCGATAAAGCGGGTCATTAGTGGGTTAGTCAGAGGAGCTCCCCCGGCCGAACTCTTTATCAGGGGCCAAACTGGACTCGCCCTCATCTAACTGTGAGTGCCAAGAGCCTGCCTGATTTAGACAGTTTTATTTTTATAGAAAATTAGTTTTTTGTAGCCTACTCTTTTCCTTCGTGCTAAAACTAAATTCGTAGGGTCGTAGTCTCACTTCTGTACCGGTCGTAGCGGCGCGCTTCGCGCGATTGGCAGTTCTGTTTTACTACTGTAACCAAGTTTCTGTCTGAACTCGGGTAGCGGTCTTGCCCCATTTTCTGACATAAGCTGTGAAAGGTGTCTCTAAAGATGGGGCATTTTGTAGCAAATCGGGGTCATTGCTTTGCCTGAAGGTTTGGCGATGGCCAAAACTGTAACCGTGGAATTCTTTTTGAAAGGTGTGGAATCATGTCAAGATCAGCCCCTCCGGCAGTAAAACTCTGTCTTTTTGGAATGGTAGTCCTGCTTGCGCTGACGACAGTCGCGCAGGCAGTAACTATCTACGTAGATATTCAGCTGGCTGATGACTGTACCAGCGGTGAATATTCCATCGCCAACCGGGACGATTCCGGGTCAGACGGCGACGCCTACAACACGATCGAGGAGGCTACCGACTTCGTCAATGCCGGTGACACGATCTACGTTCGCGGAGGCACCTATGTAGGGCGTGTCGACATCGACCGCAGTGGATCCAGCGGCAATGAGTGGACCCTCGCCAACTATAACAGCGAGGAAGTTTGGATTGACGGCGAGTACCAAGATGGCGTCCAAGAGATGTATTGCCTCTACATCGACGGTGCATCCTACCTCAAGATCGATGGCATCAACTGCAAGCGGGCCGACCGCCAGGGCATTTACAGCCTGCTGGGATCGTATGTTGATGTCTCGAACCTGACCGTAACCAGCTGTCACGGCCATGGAATCGGGCTCTATGGAGACATAGCCTCCGGTGGCTCGCACGACTGGACCTTCACCAATGTTAAGTCCTACAACAACATGTCCGGCATGCATCTGGGCACTAAGAGCGTGGACTCCGCCGGTAACATCACCATCACGAATAGCGAGATGACCGACGGGTGTGGCCAGGGCGTTACAGCCCGTTGGGACGCCTCCAGTGCAAACTTTGACGCGCAGACGGTCCCCGACCGTAACCATCAGACCGACCTGTGGGCCGCCAGCGACTCGACGATCTACATCTCCGGCTACGGCGGCTTCATCATGAAGACGGTCAATTCCGGCACGACCTGGACGCAGGAGACGGTCCCGACCCGCGAGGTGTGCCTTAACGGCATTTGGGGTTCGAGCACGTCGGATATCTTCGCGGTTGGAGCCCACGGTGTGATCTGGAACTATAACGGCACGAGCTGGTCGGCCATGGACCCGGGCACCGACAAGCACCTCTATGCCGTCAGCGGCGGTTCCAGCTCTGCCGTCTGGGCAGTTGGCTGGGATGGAACGATCCTCAAGTACAATGGTACAAGTTGGTCGCCCCAGACATCCGGCACGACGAACCATCTGCTGGGCGTCTGGGCGGCGGACTCCAATACGGTCTTCGCCGTAGGCGAGGGCGGAACGATTCTCAAAACCACCAACGGCGGGACGGACTGGTCTTCACTGACGTCCGGAACGGGTTCCGCCCTTTATGCGATTGAAGGATCGAGTTCCAGTGTGGTCTGGGCCATTGGCAAAAGCGGCACGATCCGCAAGACCACCAACGGCGGGACGGACTGGTCTGGACAGACCAGCCCTTACAGTCGTTTCCTAACCAGTATCTCAGTGCAGGATTCCAGTAATGTTTGGATCGGCGGACAGAGCTCCGACGCCCAAACGCTGATTTCCACATCCAACGGTGGAAGCAACTGGTCGGATGAGTCCGGAAGGATTGTCTGGGGGACGATGGGTTGGCCAAACAACGACGTGTGCATCAACGGAATCAAGGTGCATAGCAATGACGAAGTAACGATCGCCGCGGGCGAATACAACGAGAACGCCGACGGCATCGCCGCTACAGCCTCTCACGACATGGTCACCGTCACGAACAGCAAGTTCAACCGCAACGGCGACGACGGCCTGGACCTCTACAACTGCGAGGACTGGCTCATCGACAACTGTGAAGTCAATGACAATAACCCGTCCTTCTCCGCCGCCGGTGACGGCAACGGCGTCAAGCAAGGTGTCCAAGCTGCCTCCGATGCCACTTGCCAGTGGACGGTAATCGCGGGCAATCAACGCGTTGGGTACGATACTCCCCAGGGGACATCACGCCTGAAGAACGTAACGGTCTATGGGAACAATGGCCGAGGGATTCAGGGCTGTACAGAAGTATACAACGTCATCACCTGGGACAATGGCAATCTCGATGCGTTCTTAACTTCTGGAACCTTCAGCCACATTATCTACGGCACCGGCACCATTACTGGTGGGACGAACCTCATCACCGACGATCCGGAGTTTGTCGACGCCGACGAGTATGACTTCACACTCGGCTCTGGCAGCCCGGCCATCGATGCCGGCACGGATCTAGGATTCTCCTACGAAGGCACCGGCCCGGATATCGGAGCGTTTGAGTACGACGGCAGCGGCAACAACGCACCGTCGGTCTCTGCCGGCTCCGACGACGAATGCACCTTACCTTCGGGGGTGACGCTGGACGGGACGGTAACAGACGACGGTTTGCCCGACCCGCCGGCTGCGTTTACTGTTGCCTGGTCGAAGATTTCCGGTACGGGTACGGTTTCGTTCGGCGATTCGACAGCAGTCGATACCACCGCTACCTTCTCAGTGGCAGATACCTACGTCCTGCGACTGTTCGCAGATGACAATGATCTGACGAACTACGACGATGTAACGATTATTGTTAATGCCGAACCCGGAGCCAACACCGCACCTTCGGTTGATGCAGGCTCTGATGACGAATGCACCTTACCTTCAGGCGTAACACTGGATGGTACGGTAACTGACGATGGCAATCCTGACCCGCCGGGTGCGTTTACTGTTGCCTGGTCGAAGACCTCCGGTTCGGGTACGGTATCGTTCGGTGATTCGTCGTTGGTCGATACCACAGCCGGCTTCTCAACGGCAGATACCTACGTTCTTCGTCTGACGGCTGACGATAGTGTTCTGTCTGACTACGACGAGTTGACAGTTATCGTCAATGCGGCACCGGTTGGTAGTGGCAACTTCCTGGAATCCGGCGGTACGGTTGTCATGGAGGCTGAGAACTTCGATAACAACGACACCCGCACGGATCCCTACGATCAGAACTGGTCTCTTGAGACAACGGACAGCGGGTATGTTGGCAGTGGATACATGAAGGCTCCCATCGATAGCCCATTGGAGAATGCGACCTGGGCCAATGGTTGCGAACTGGGTTATGATATCGATTTTGAGACAGCCGGCACGTATCACATCTGGCTGAGGCGATATGCCATCGGCTCCGGCCAAAATTCCGTCTGGGTTGGCGTGGATGGTACCCAGTCCGGCAGCAACTTCGATAACAGTAACACTGGACTGGATCCAACAGTCTGGACGTGGATCACGACGGCGGGTTGCGACGTCTATATCTCGGCGGGTACTCATACCTTCCAGATTAGACGCCGGGAACGGCAATATGAGATTGACCGTATAATTCTGACCGATGACGGTGGTTACACCCCATCGGGCACCGGCCCGGCGGAGAGCCCGCGAGACTTAAATACTGCCCCGACAGCTAATGCTGGTAGTGATCAGACGGGGATAACCGTTGCTGGAGGTGCCACGCTTGACGGTACGTCATCTGATGATGATCTGCCCGATCCTCCGGCTTCGATTACGACCACCTGGTCGAAGGTAACCGGACCCGGCACGGTAACGTTCGGCGATTCGTCGGCAGTCGATTCCACTGTCAGCTTCTCAGAGATCGGCACATACGTGCTGGAGCTGGAGGCTGACGATGGCGCTCTGACCGATACCGATACGGTACAGATCGTTGTCAGTACTTTGCTGACCGACAACTTCAGCGACAACGATATCACAGACTGGACTGTTGTCTCTGGTACCGGCTGGGCTGCGGCGAGTGGCCAGGCAACGAAGCTGGCTGACGACAGCGTTCTTGCTGCGATAGAAAAGGGCGGCTTCTCTGTCAGCTCTGGTATTATTACGGTGGAGTTCGACATAACGGTCTCCGGCGACTGGCGGCCCGGCAATGCCGGTCTGGTTGATGCCGACGGAGATGGTATCTATCTGTCTACCTATGTGGGCGATACCTATGTCGAGATCGGCGCCAAGAACACCGACGACAATGCCATCACCGGCACCGGTGGAACTCTTTCGGACGCTACCTGCGATCCCAGCACTGGCATCACGATCAAGTACGAGGTCAACCTGGATACAGGCGAGGTCAAGGGCTACGTTGACGATAACCTTGAGAATACCAACACGTTGGACTTGTCAGGTGTCGGCGCCATAACAGACGTCGTCCTCCAGGCCCAGAAGCAGTGGTATCTCGACAATGTCGTCGTGGATATTTCCAGTAGTCCTAGCAATTCTGCACCTTCGGCTAATGCCGGCAGCGATGATTCGATCACTCTGCCCAGCGTTGCTACGCTTGATGGTACGGTAACAGATGACGGCTTGCCTGACCCGCCGGCGGCGGTTACGACCACCTGGTCGAAGACTTCCGGTTCGGGTACGGTAACGTTCGGTGATTCGACAGCGGTCGATACCACAGCCGGCTTCTCAGAGGCGGATACCTACGTTCTTCGTCTGACGGCAGACGATAGTGTTCTG
>SDBT01014491.1_pt1 | contig 12569 bp, 21 predicted proteins | sample 2277101 | NCBI WGS metagenome assembly SDBT01 (sample SAMN10404973, study PRJNA504765) | marine sediment metagenome | isolation source: marine sediment core GS10_PC15, 103 cmbsf | place: Arctic Ocean: Southern Knipovich Ridge | collected 2010 | reverse complement strand
TTGTTGTATATAGAGAACCACTCAAACATTTTGTAGAACAACTAATTACTTCACAAACATTTATATAAAACAAACACTTCTAATTCTTATGAAAAAATATTTCTATAAAACGGATAATGATTTTAGATTATTGTGAAGCAAGTTAAGGTATGTCTAACTCCTTTCAAAAGCAACAAAGCTTGTGTGTGTAGCAAGTAGTATATTAAGCAAGTAAGTTAAAGCCTTTCTTTTCTTGGTTCTTCTTTTCTTTATGAGCGACGCACAACCACAATATTTATAAAGTAGTAAAATAATATAATAATATGAATGTAACAGTAGCTCAGAGCCTGCAAAGAATTGATAGATTAGGTACTGTTGAGAATCTTCTAAGAAAATTCAAAGGAAAAGAATTTGATATGCCTAAGTTTGTAATTCATGTTTGCGAGAGATTTGGATGCTCTGAAAGAACAGCTAAGGAATATATTAAAATTGCACAATCAAGATTATAATGGTAATTAAACTAACAAAAGCAGACTATGAAGGTTATTTGTCTATGATACTGTTAAAACAAAAACAATATCAAATGGCTACAGATGAAAGCATCTTGGTTGTAGAATGGCTGAAGAAAATAATTAAGAAATTTCCTTCTAAAAAATAATGCCTAATCCAAACTATTTAGCAGGCGTAAGGCTTGAAAGAGAAATTGTAAACCTTCTCAAGAAACACTTAGATTCTAAGAGATACACAATAATAAGAACTGCTGGAAGTCATTCTCCTGTAGATGTTGTAGTTCTAAAACATATAGAGAACAAAGGGAGAGATAGAGAATATTTTGGTATTCAATGTAAAACTAAGAAAAATGAAACTAAAATTAGATCCATGGCAAGAGAAAATTCTTAAAGAAAAAGGTGATATATGTCTTTGTTCAGGGAGACAGGTTGGGAAATCCCAGATTATAGGAATAAAAGCTGCTGAACATGCCTTAAACAACCCAAGACACAAAGTTATCATAGGTGCTGCACTTGCAAGACAAGCATCTCATATCTTCTGGATGGTTGTAAACTATATACATGAAAATTATCCAAAAAAAATAAAAGGCAGACCTACACTTGCTTTTTTAGAGTTAAAAAACGGCTCTCATATAAGATGTCTGCCTATAGGTGATGATGGACTTGGAATAAGAGGTTTTACAGCAAATGTCCTTATCATTGATGAGGCCGCTTTTGTTAATCCTAAAGCATGGAGTGGAATAAGACCTGTCCTAGCAACAACAAAAGGACAACTGATTCTCTTATCAACTCCATTTGGAACAGAAGGATATTTTGCAGAATGTTATAAAAATCCAAGATTTTACAGAGACCATGTAAGTAGTGAAGACTGTCCTAGAATTACTAAAGAATTTCTAGCTGAAGAAAAAGCAACTATGACAAAACTCCAGTATCAACAAGAATATTTAGGTTTATTTGTTGGGGGACTTCAAAGATTTATACCAGAGGAATTAATTGAAGCAAGATGTATAATAGATCCAACAATTACCTATATACCAATAGGTAACAAATTTCAAGGTTTAGATTTAGCAAGAATGGGAGGAGATGATTCTGTTTCAACATCAGGAGATAGAATTAACAGAGAAAAATTAAAACAATTTGATATGGAAATCCCAGAGCCTCAGACAATAACAGATACTGCAAGATGGATAATAGCTAAAGATAAAATAATGAATCATAAAAAAATCTTTATGGATGATGGAGGATTGGGAATTGGAGTTTTTGATCTTCTTTTTGAAGATAGACAAACAAAAAGAAAGGTTGTTGGATTAAACAATGCAAGAAGAGTTTATGAAATTGACAGAACAGGAAAAGAGAACAAGGAAAGAAAAAAACCATTATTTGGAGTAGAAATGGCAATAAATTTTAAAACATTATTAGAACAAGGAAAAATGGATTTATTCAATTCTCCAGAACTAAAACAATCTTTAAGATGTATGCAGATAGAGAATGAGGATGGAGTTCTTAAGATTCATGGAAATTTCACACACATTTTTGAATCATTAAAAAGACTAGCTCACTGTATGAAAGACAAAAGTTTAAATATTAGGGCGTTCTGTTAAAAACATGGCATTTCAACTCTGTTCAAGTTTAGCAATAATAGATAAGGCAGGAGCAGGAGCTTCTGGAGCAATAACTTCAAGTTATGCAATAATGAAAAGATTTAGTGAACAAGCAGAAGGTGTTATTAACGCAGTATCAAGATTTAACTGGACAGATGCTGCAAGTAGAGGAATTATTAGTGATGAAGTAAAAGGTATTCTCGCAGATGCTGCATCAAACATTGCTGCAATATCTGTAGTAACTGCAGACATGACAGGCTATAACACAAGAATAGAAGCTGAAGATATAATCAATGTTTTAAGAGATGCAAAACTAATGAACTTAGGATTATTAAAAGACCAGAAAAGGGTGAAATTCATAAATGGTACATGATTTTGTAAAGTTTCCAGAATTAACAAACTCACAAATGGACTTCTATTATTTTGAAAGTCCTCATCAGCAAATCATGCAAGATTTTGAGGCAAAAGTTGTTAAAGTAAGTGATGGAGATACAATAAGAGTAAGAGTTGATTTTAGAGATTTTGATTTTCCTGTCAGGTTCTTAGGAACAAATGCTCCTGAACTCAATGAAGAAGGTGGGCATGCAGCAAGAGACTGGCTAGCTGAAAGAATTCTTGATGAAGAAATAGAAATCTTAATAAACCCTAAACAAAGAGTAGGTAAATGGGGAAGATTACTTGGAATGATATTTCATGGTGGAATAAACATTAATGAACAAAGTATAAGAGAAGGAATTGCTACAACTTTTGAAGGGAGAGATGAAGGGAAAATTCCAGAATTAAACAAAGAATTGGGGTTAGAAAAATGGCTGTAGGAAATCTTTTTCCAAGAAATGAAACAACTATAATCAATAGAGAAGGCACAGAAATAAACCTAAATGCTTCTGGAAGCATAATAACAGAATTTCCAGAAGTCCAATCAGTAGTATTTAATAGCGCTCAAGATGTAAATATAACCAGTGGAAATGTAGGTATCATTGGAGTTTCAGATGTAGCTATATCAACAGGGCAAGTCTATGCAGTCCAGTCTGGAGCTTTTGTAATCTCTGGAGAAGTTAGTTTCCCATCAGCTCAATCAGTTCAATTTGATAGCGCCCAAGATGTAAACGTAACAGGAACAACAACTGTTCAATTTGGCAGTGCTCAGGATGTAAATATAACCAGTGGAGATGTGGGTATTACAGGAGTTGCAGACGTGGCCATATCAGCAGGACAAGTTTACGCAGTCCAATCTGGAGCTTATGTCATATCCGGGGAAGTGACATTCCCATCTGCTCAGGATGTAGTCATAACTTCTTCTGGAACATTAGATGTAGATGTTGTAACTGCAGAACTAAGCATGTTAATTGCAAGTTCAGCAGTGACTATAGATGTTTTCACAACAGGAGACAACATTGAACAGCATGCAATAAATGTAGGACTTACTTCCACAACTCAATCATGGACAAATGATATTAAATCTTTTATATTCTATAATGCAAGTGGTGCACTAATTCACTTTAATGAAGGGGGAGCTGCAACAACAACACATTATCCAATCCTACCTAAACAAACTTTCGCTATAGATATAAAATCACAAGACACAAGATTTATTGCAGATGTTGCGAGTGGAACAATCTATGCAATGGGAGTTTATTAAATGACAATGGCAGCAGGCACCCCATGGAGCATCTTTAGATATGAAAAAGGTGATACACAACCCACTTTAACAGTTCCAGGAGAAACTATTGTCTGGGAAAGAGGAGCAGGACAAGGAGAATTTTATAAAGATTCAAGCACCTGGAGTAATTGTTATGAAGATAGATATTATGGAAATACATTCACATTTGGAACAACTATTCCAGATGGTGATTTTTTAATTGATACTATTACAATTTTAGGTTATAGATTAGGAAGCCCTGGAATATGCACGATAGAATTTAAAGAAGTTGATGGAGATGGAAAACCCACAGGAAGTGTTTTAACATCTGGAACATTTAATTCAAATATTATAACAACAAGCACTGATGGGGAATTAATAGAAGTTACAATTACTCCTTATACTTTTAAAGCAAGCACTCAATATGCTTGGTATGTTAAAGCAGGGGGTGGAAGTGATATAAATAATAGATTTAACCCAAGATATAAATCTTCTGGAACTTATACAGGAGGAACTTATATATCGACTTTTAATGCTGGGGGTAGTTGGAGTGTTTTTTCAACCAATGATTTTTATTTTGATATTCAAGGAGCAGGATTTTTTTTATTAGTAAATGACAATAATAATGTAGTGCGTTATGCTACATTAAAAACTTTACCGTGATAAAATACTTTAAATCAATGAAAAAGAAATTCAATGGATGGTTCAACTTCATCCTTGCAGCAGGAATGGGTTTCTTTGTAATAACCTCAATAGTAAACATAATCTCAACTACCCAAAAATTACTTAAAAAGGAGAAACCTAAAAAATCAATAAGATTAATAGATTAAAATGCCAGAAACAAAAATATCATCTGCAATAAGTAGTGATTTAACACAAAAATTTGTAACACAAGCAGATGAAACTGTGGATGCAACTTATAAAATCCCAAGTCAGGTAACTGATGCAGCATCAGACCAAAAAGAAACAGAGTGGACAAACCCTAACTGGTCTCAATATTTTGGTTATTTCAATCAAATCCCAGAACTTAATGCAGCTATAAATGCAAAAGCAACATGGACTATAGGCAAGGGATTTAAAGCAGATGAAGCAACAACCATGCTTCTTGGAACAATAAAAGGCTGGGGAAAAGACACATTTAACACAATCTTAGAAAACTGTGTAAGAACATATCACATAGGTGGAGATAGTTTTTGTGAGATTATAAGAGATAGTAATGGAAACCTAATCAACCTAAAACCTTTAGATCCCTATACAATAAAGTTAATAGTTAATGGAAAAGGAATTATTATAAGATATGAACAAACTGCAAAAACAGGAGAAAAGAAAACTCTTAATAAATGGGAGCCACATGAAATATTCCACTTAGCTCGTAACAGAGTAGCAGACCAGATTCACGGAGTAAGTATAATTGAACCAATAGAAAGTATAATTCTAATGAGAAATGAAGCAATGGCTGACTGGAAAAGAGTATTGCATAGAAACATAGACCCTCTATGGATATTTCACATGGACACAGATGACCCAACAGAAATAGCAGCATTTAAAGCAAAGATGGATAGTGCTCATGGTGGAGAAAACCTATATGTTCCTAAAGGTGTTGTAGTTCCTGAGATGGTAGGTGTAGCTCCAAATGCTTCTCTTAATCCTCTGCCCTGGATTGATAGTCTAAATGAATATTTCTATGAAGCTGTTGGAGTGCCTAAGATAATCATAGGGAGTTCAAGAGCTTTCACAGAAGCCAGTGCTAAGATAGCCTATCTTGCATTTCAACAGACCATAGAAGAAGAACAACTATTTATAGAAGAAGAAGTATTAGAACAACTTAACTTAGAAATAGAACTAGAGTTCCCAGCATCATTAGAGAATGAATTACTATCTGATAAAAAGAAAGATGGAGATATGACAGAATCTAAACCATCTGAAACAACTGCAGGAGAAGGAGAATGATAAGCAAAGAAGGAAAAAAGAGAATAATAATGTGTGCTGTAGTAGCTATTGTCTTTTTATTATTAGGATATATGGCAGGGGTTTATACCACAATTAAATCAGTAGCAAGTATAGGTGCAAGTTTTTTAGATGAAGAACTTGTAGAACAAGCAATTTATATGTATGAAGAAAATATTAAAAACTGTTTCCCAATAAAATTATGACAAAAAAAAAGATAGACTGGAGGATAATGTGCACAGGATTAGTTTGCATTACAGGTTTAAACATATATACCCTCAGTCAAGGTATCAACGGAACAGTGCTCACAATCACAATAGGAACTATTGCAGGAGTTATAGGGTGGAGTGTACCTCAATTAAAAACAAAATAAAATGGGAATAAGATTAGTAGGATCACCAATCACAAAGAAGAAAGAAGATATTATAAAAGTTAAACCACCATCAAAAATAAGAACAGTAGGTAAAGCTAAAACAACATCTACAAAAAAGAAAACAAGTTCCCCTATAAGAACTGTAGGAGACCCAGTAACAAAGAAGAAAGAAGAACCAGTGCCTGATGTTATAAGATTAAAAAATAAACCAAAATCAGATGATAAAGGGGTCATTGCAGGATTATCAACAAACATAACTCCTGGCGGAATAGTTGGCGGAGTTGTAGCACAAGCTAAAAGATTAGTATCTGAACCAAAAGAAGAAGCTATAAGAATTATAACAGGTATAGGAGTAGGTTCTGTACTGGGAGTAGCTGCAAGTGCAATAATTGGAACTGGAATAGTTGCAACAACTGAACCAGCAGCAATAACTGCTTTAAATATCAATAGTATAAGGGCTGGTGGAAGTGCATATTTTGCAGGTAATGTAGCAAAGGCAGGAATAGCAGGGTCACAATATGCAACAAACACTGCAACTGTAGCAGCAACAACTTCTATGCTAACAAAAGCAGGATTAAGTTTAGGAGCTGCAGGAATATTAGTATCAGCAATAGGTTCATATCCATTTGCAGGATTTATACAAGAAGAAGCATTACAAACTTTAAGTCTTGGTATAAGAAGTGCAATAGAAAATGGAGATTTTGAGAGTGCAGAAGAAGCAATAGCCTTCCTAGAAGAAATATTAGATCCTAGTGTATGGGATCAGATAGTAGCTAAAATTCCTTATATAAATGTTCTTAATCAACTCAAAACATTCAGAGAAGCAGCTACAATCAAGGTTGCAATAGATAAGAAAGTTGTAGAAGATATGAGAATACAACAAGAGACAGGAGAAAGTGATGATGAAAAGTGGAAGAGAATAAGAGAAGAAGAAGAAGAAGCAGACAAAGCAGTTATAGATTATTATAATGAACAAAGAAGAATAATAGTTGAATGGGAAAATGATGCAAAATTAGAAGCTGAAAAAGCAAGAGGAAAAGTATTTGAAGCTAGTGCAGCAAGGACAAGAACTGGTGAATTAGAATTAGCAGGACAGAAACAAGATATATTTGAAGCAGGAACTGCAAAGACAAGAGCTGCACAAATAAAGGCAAGAAATGAAGATGCTGCATTCTGGGCAAAAGAAAGAGCTAAACAAAGTCAGTTAGAAGCAGAAGATAGAAAAGCTATTGCTGATTTCTGGATGGCATATAGAAGAGAAGTATATAAAATTCAACAAGACAACAGACCAAGCAACTTAAATTTCGGATTATTTTGATTGTAAGGAGGTAAATAAAATATGGAAGATGTATCACAAACAGAAAACAAGGGAGAAGCACAGCCCGAAGCAGAGAAGGTGGTGGAGAAGACGCCAGAAAAAGATGAGAAATTCCCAGCACTTGATAGAGCCGAAGATATCAGAGATGGAATTAAAAAAGAAAATGACAGACATGAAGAACTCCTTAACAGACAAGAAGCTCTAATGGCTAAACAAACCTTAGGTGGAAGAGCCTCTGCTGGTGGAGAACTTAAAACTCCTGAACAAGAAGAAGAAGAAAAACTTAATGAAGAAATTTCTGCATCTGTAAAGAGATTTGATTAAAATGCATTTATACTTTATAACAAGAGGAGTTAAACACTTTAGAGATTTATTTGTTAACATGATGCAATCTCAAATGTGGAGATGGAAAAGAACAAATCTTGAAACAAATAAAAAAGAAGTTACTGGAGTTCAGGGAGCTCTCAGACCTATTGAATTATGGGAATATATATTTCCAGAAGAATGTTTAGATGAAGTCTTAACTATGCTTAACATTAGGAATGGAGATATTATAAACATGAGCAAGACTAAGTCAGCAATGTTAAGAAAAGCATTAGGGAAAGATGTTAAACCAATTCCTAAATATAAAGATAACCCAACACACTTTGTAGAAAAGACAGGAATTGCAATATATCCTATAGGTATTAAAAAAGACCCAAGAAAAGATTTTGACTTTGGACTTGCAGGTAAATGGAATCAAGAAGGACTATGAAATTTTATAAGTTTTGTCTCTACAAAGCATATTTTGAGAAAGGATATAGTCTCACAAACTATATAAAATACCTCATAATAATGCTTGGAATGTACACCTCAATAACATCACAGACCATTAGCACAGCATTCATACTAGCGTTTGTATATGGTATCAGCTGCTTTTTTGTAGGTTGGGCATGGTATCACTATAATATCATAACTGCTGAGATTGAAGTAAGTAATCAGTTTAACCTATTCGTAAGAGAATTGAGAAGTGACAGAAAAACCAAAAGATTTAAATAGTTCTACCCCTGAGTGTTTCCATGGTAAATGAATTAGTCAAGATAGAATTAACTAATGAGACTGGTTTCCCAAGAAGATATACTGTAGCTTCTGGTACTGCAATAACTAAAGGTTCTCTTTTAAAAATAGAAGATGACAGAGTTGCTTCAAGTGCAACAGGAGACCAAGAACCTATAGCAGGTGTTGCTTCAATGGCTAAATCTGCAACTGATTTCTCAACTTCTATATCTGTATGGACTGATGGTATTTTTAAAGCTGTAGCATCTGGATCTATTACATTTGGAAACCCATTATCAAGTGCAGGTGTTAATGAATTAAAAACAGCTTCTGGAGGATTTAGTGATACTGCATCTGGAGCAAGAACAATCGGTTATGCATTGGAAACAGTTACAAATGGGGAAACATTCCAAGCAAGGATAAGAACATAAAATGTCAGCAATTCCAAATATACATTTAATGAGTTTAGAAGAAAAAAGAAAAGCCAGACCTGGACATTATTTAGATCCAAAACCTGAAGAAGATAAGAAAAAAGGGAGAACAAAAAAAAATGAGTGAAGAAAAACCTGAGGAAGAAGAGGAAGAATAATGGCATTTACTGAAGAACACGGCACAGTGAATATGAGGACACAAGTCTTTGACGGTATTGTTAAAGGATTTGCTCTTGCTTCTTATAAATTCAAACAAGCTGTTTCTATAGTAAAAACAAAAGCATGGATAAATTATTTCTTTAGAGAAAACCCTGATGCATTAACTGGAGTTGCTACAACTGCAGGAACATTCAATGATATCAAAGGTATTCCTCGTGGTGCTGCATTCCCACAAGCAGCTGTAACATTTGAGAGAATTCAGACTGTTATTGAAAAATATGGATTAGAAGATAACATTGCATGGGAAGATTTAATTTCTGATGAAATAGATGTAAGAGATAGAACATTATTAAGAATTGCTGAAGGAGTTGCTAAAGCAGTTGATGATGAAATCTGGGATGTATTAACAGAAAGTCAAACCCCTGCTGCTATCCAATCAGTAACTATTGCCTCTGAATCAGAAGCATGGAATGAAGCAAGTGCAGCTGTTATTGATGACTTATTACAATGTAAACAAGTAATAGCTGAAAAGAATTACCCTATTAACGGACTAAAATGCTTTATTTCCCCAAGAGACCACAGAAGTATTATGACATACTTAGCAGAGAAGGGTGCACAATTCCCAAGTCTTGGAACAGACACTGCAAGAAATGGAAATGTAGGAAGATTAGCAGGAATTGACTTTATAGTTTCTAACTCTGTAACTGCATCATTTGCTCTTGTAGTTGTACCTAAAAGATGTGGAACATGGAAAGAAATGGTTCCTCTTAGAACCATTACTAAAGAAGATCCTTTAAAATCTTTAACAATAAGAAGTGTTGAAATGGGTGTTACTCAACTAACAGACCCTAAAGCAGTTGTTCTTATTGAAGGAACTCAAGGAAATATATAATTCTAAAATAAATCTACTGTGCAGATAATATTTCACCATTAGGATAGGTTTCTGCGTTAAACCTATTTCGGTAGATTTATTAAGTCTTGGAGATGAGTATTCTTATGGGAGGATGGACAGTAACAGGTAAGGATAAACAATACTGGAAAGGTATTTTATGCGCAGATGTATTTGAAGGTGATGGCAGTCAACTAACTGGAATAACTGCTGGAGGTGGAGGAACAGCAGACTATTTATTCACAACCAATGATTTTAGTGGAACTGGAAATTTTACAACAACAGGTGAAGGGGGATTTGGAGGTTTAATGCCATATGATTCTGCGACTTTTGACTTGGGGTCTGTCGGACTCAGGTGGAGAAACCTCATTATGTCAGGAGATATAACAACATTAGGAAATGTAACTTGTGATACTCTTAATTATACAACTTTAAATCCACCAGTAGGTGGTGGGGGAACAGCAGATTATTTATTTGGTGCTAATAATTTTAGTGGAACTGGAAATTTTACAACAACAGGCACAGGGACTTTTGGAGATGTTCTTATTGGAGCTCAAAGTTTAACTCCTTTAACAGATAATTCTATGGCTGATACTTTGCACAGACATTCTGAATTAAGTGCAAGTGATGGAACGCCAGACCAAGCTGTTACTATTAACGCAACTGGGAATTTATTTATAGGAAACAATTTTAAGTTTATCCCAAATGATGGAACAACATATCAGAATGTAAGGGATATAGATGAGGCAGGAATTGCTTTTCACTCAGGAGATGGTTTTATGAGAGGAGCATTTTTTGAATTATACGGAGCAAGTCCTGATGTTGCAGGAAAAAGACCGGGAGATTTTCAATTTTCTTATGGTGTTCAAGCAACAACAAGAGCAGCTTCTGACTCAAGATTTAGATTACAAACTCGTTCTTCTGATGTGGGTGTAGTTGAAGTACTTTTTTGTGATAGTTTTGGGAAAGTAGGGTTAGGAACGGCAAATCCAACAACACAATTCTCAGTTAAAGAGAAAGCAGGGATTTCTCCTATTGGTGGCTTCATGGTTAAACTCACAAACAAAACAGGGAGTAATACTGTCAAAGGACAATTAGTGCAAGCTGATACTACTGCAAATGATGCAGTGAAATTAACAGGGATAGATGAAGAAGAAACTTTTGGAGTATTTCTTAAGTCAGGAATTGCAGCTAATGCAGAGGCATGGGTTGTAATTAGTGGAATTGCAGATGTTGCTATGCAAGACAATACTACAGCCACTCGTGGTAATTGGGTAAGGTCATCTATAACTGAAGCAGGATATGCAGATGCGACAAACTCAACGCCACCAAGTCCAGCAGCTTTTAGTCATTTTAATGAAATAGGAAATTGTATTGAAACTGTGACTGCAACTGGAGGTGGGACACATATCCTCGCTCGTTGTGTTCTGCATTTCAATTAATTCTGCAGTATACATATGTTTATAAAGGTTAGTTAGTTAGTTAGTTCATGGATAATCCACAATTAAAACATATCAATGTTTGGGTAACTTCTAAAGAACATAAGGACTTAGTCAGAGTTAAAGACGGGCTGACATGGAGAGAGTTTATATTAACATTAATTGAAAGGAGGGAAAAATGAAATTAAAAATATTAGGAATTGAACCAGCTGTAAGTAAAGCTAAAAAAGTGTATTATAAAGTTACTACAAACAAAGGAAACATGACCGCGTTTGATGATACTATTGTAAGTGAACTTCAAATAGCATTAGCAGATGATAAAGAAATAAACCTTGAAGTTGTTCCAAGTGAAAATGGCAGATACCAAAACATCAGAGGGTTTGCTATGGATGATGATAAAGATGATCCAATAAAAGAGCATTTAAAACAATATGTGAAACCTCAAGAGTTTGGAGTTCAAAAAGTTCCAGGCGGAGTTAATGTAACACCTATAACAAAAAGCAATGGCAGAAAGGAATTTGATAAAGACCCTGTGGGTTTGGCTGTTGAAGTGTTCAATGCTTTAGACATAGGAATAGCAGCAACAAATACAAAAAGAGCTACTGATATCATGACTATGTGTATTAATCTTGTAAAACAAGCACAAGAAGCATTTAGATAAAATGAGAACTACATTTGTAATAACAGAAAAACTACCAGGTGGTAGAAAAACTGTCAAAAGGAGACAAATCAATGGAGTAGATGCCACTATAACTGATATGGTAGCGATATTAAAGAAAAAAGGCATTGATATAACCTTTAGAGAATATGAAGAAGATGGAATTGCTAAAGAATATAAAGGCATTCCAATAGGACATATGTTATTTGGTAGAATTATTTGGGCAAAGAAAGAAGAAGACACAATCAAATTGCTTAAGTTGCTAACTGAAGATGGATATTATCAAAGTAGATGTCTAAATATGCCTATTGGATACAACAAATTTTAATTATTATCTTCGATCTTAAATTGAAGATTAAAGATTTTCATGGCAGATGTTTGGTTACCCTTAAACCGTAAGTTTAAGTAAGCGGGTTCGAATCCTGTCTCTGCTAACTGGGAGGGAAGGCAAGGCAGCTCCTGTAAGCCCCGGACTCCCAGCCCTTCGAGGATTTATAATATGGAAATTGAATGTATATTTTGCAAAAAGAAAATAAAAAACCCTAAAATGATGAGAATTACTTGTGGCGCAAAAAAGTGTATTACTGAGTAT
>SDBT01014490.1_pt1 | contig 12569 bp, 5 predicted proteins | sample 2277101 | NCBI WGS metagenome assembly SDBT01 (sample SAMN10404973, study PRJNA504765) | marine sediment metagenome | isolation source: marine sediment core GS10_PC15, 103 cmbsf | place: Arctic Ocean: Southern Knipovich Ridge | collected 2010 | reverse complement strand
GCGGTACGCCGCCGCGTCGCATCGCACCCCGCATTTGCAGAAAGAGGCAACGCGGCTTGCCGACGATGTCAATGACCGGAATACGTTCGACAGAGTGCGAAATGCCTATCTGGAAAGCCGGGACTATGCCCAGTCCATCGACATGGCCCGAGAGTTGGATTTCGAGGCACTGCGGCTCGCGATCGACGATCTGACCGGGACGCATGGCGATGGCTATGCGAAAGGCCCTCAGTATGCGGACCGGCTGAATTCTCTTGAGCGTGACGTCAAGACGCAGCTGTCGCAGCTCGATAGTCCGGATCCCAAACGTCGGCTTGCCGCGACTCGACGGCTGGGTCCGTTGCTCTTCCAATTCAATAGGTTAAAGAAAGAAGCATTGCTCGCGAACCCGTTGCTCGATTTCGATCGGCTGCTTATGGTCCGACGTACCCCGCACGGCGATCCGCGACGTGCGATGGGGCGAGGATACGGTGTTGGTGAATACATCGGCCTCCCTCGCCAAAGTTCGAAGCACAACCCGGGGATCGAGCAACCGATGAACTGGGACAATGACCTTGTGGTGCTTTCACCTATTTCACCCGACGGGGAACTTCGTTCGCTGTATCAATCGGAAGACCGACGTTTGATAAAGGATGTTGATCTGAACTGCAATGGCGATAAGCTATTGTTCTCGATGCCCGGCTCGCATAACAACTGGCATGTCTTCGAGTATGACATGAGCAGCGACTCCGGCGGCCAAGTAAGACAACTCACGCCGACCGACCAGCAGGGCGTCCACTTCTACGATCCTTGCTGGCTGCCGAGCGATGAGATCGCAATGGTCTCGACCGCGCCGATGCAAGGCGTGCCGTGTAATGCGGGCGTAATCGTCGGCATGATGTACAAAATGGACGCCGACGGCGACAACATTCGGCAACTCGCGTTCGAGCAGGATCACACGTATTGCCCCTCGGTGACGAACGACGGGCGGCTGCTCTATCTTCGGTGGGATTACACCGATACGCCGCACGTCTGGAACCGGGTCCTGATGACGATGAACCCCGACGGCACGGCTCAGACCGAGTTTTACGGGTCGAACTCCTATTGGCCCAACTCGTTGTTTTATGCACGCAGCATACCCGGCAACTTGAGCCAGTTCGTCGGTATCGTGACCGGGCATCATTACGGTCGGGTCGGCGATCTGACGATCTTCGATCAAAAGAAGGGGCGTCATGAAACGAGCGGCGTCGTGCAGCAGATCCCGCGGCGTGGCAAGACAGTCCAGCCGCTGGTCGAGGATAAGCTGACCGATTATAGCTGGCCGAAGTTCGTGAACCCGTGGCCGTTGGACGAGAAGTATTATATTGTGTCGTGTAAACCGACACCCGATTCGCTTTGGGGTGTCTACCTGGTCGACGTGTTTGATAACATGGTGCTTCTGCACGAAGAAGAAAACCGCGTGCTGTTGGAGCCGATCCCGTTGCGCAAGACGGTCCGTCCGCCGGTGATTCCAGAACGTGTGATACCCAAGAGTCGCGACGCGGCCGTCTATCTGGCGGATATTTACGCCGGGCCCGGTTTGAAGAACGTGCCGCGCGGGACCATAAAACAGTTGCGGATCTTCACCTATCATTTCGCCTATCAGAAGATGGCCGGGATCAACCATCGGATCGGTGCCGACGGGCCGTGGGAAGTAAAGAAAGTGCTCGGTACCGTGCCGGTCGAAGAAGACGGCTCCGCGTCCTTCCGTGTGCCGGCCAAGTTACCGATCTCGATTCAGCCGCTTGACGCCGAGGGCAAGGCCGTTCAACTCATGCGTAGCTGGATGACGCTCATGCCCGGCGAGACGTACAGTTGCGTCGGGTGTCACGAGAATAAGCTGAACGTCCCGCCGTCCGAGTTCGGACGAACGACAGCCGGGATGCGCGGGCCGTCGCCGATCGATCCGTGGTACGGTGCCCCGCGAGGTTTCTCGTTCAAACGCGAGGTGCAGCCGGTGCTCGACAAGTTCTGCGTCGGGTGTCATGACGGCTCTGAGGACGATTCGGGAAATGTGATCACCGATCTCCGGGCCGATCAGCCCGTCGTTTGGGCCTACGCGCACGGTCGACCAGGTCTGATCCGGTGTGAAAACATGCCGATCGCTGATGTAAGGAAGAAGTACAACGGGATCTTCCCGCCGAGCTACGTCGAGCTGCGTAAGTACGTCCGCGTCGGAGGACTGGAAAGTGATTTGCACTTGCTGCAGCCGATGGAGTTTCATGCCGACACGTCGCCGTTGATCCAAATGTTGCAGCAGGGCCATCACGGCGTCGACCTTCCTGAGGAAGCGTGGGATCGGCTCGTTACATGGATTGACCTGAACACACCGTGTCACGGCTCATGGAGCGAATTCACGAATATCACGAGCGGTCAGGATAAGCGGCGGCTCGAGCTACGCCAACTGTACGGCGGGATCAATGAAGATGATGAGGTGATTGTTCGGGGGGACCTGCCGTTTGGTGGTGATTTGACGCCGGTGACTCCCGTCAAGCCGAGTGCTGATCCGCCGGTTGTGGACGCCCCTGTCATGGTCAATAACACGCCCGAGAAACTCCCGACACGGGTCGTTGACCTTGGCGACGACATCACGATCGAGATGGTGCGAATACCGGCTGTCGATGATGCTCCGTCCTACTGGATCGCGCGGACGGAAGTGACGAACCGCCAGTATGCCCAGTTCGACCGGGAGCATGACAGCCGGTTCGAGCATCGTGGGTCGTGGGTCTTCAGCGAGGAGTATCTCGGCTGGCCGTTGGACGCCCCGAATCAGCCGGTGGTCAGGGTTTCCTGCGACGAAGCCGTTGCGTTCTGTCACTGGCTATCCGAAAAGTCGGGACTTGATGTGAAGCTTCCGACCGAGCGGCAGTGGGAACATGCGTGTCGTGCCGGTACGAAGACCCCGTTCTGGTTCGGCGCGGCCGATGCGGATTATACGTTGTGTGAGAATCTGGCCGATCAGTCGATCAAACGATTGGCCGACGAATGCTGGGGCCCGAAGCCGCCCGACCTCGCAGCCCGGGACGATCGGTTCAACGATGGAACGCTCGTCACGGCAGTGGTCGGTTCTTATCGGGCCAACCGGTTCGGGTTACACGACATGCACGGCAATGTCCGCGAATGGACGAGCAGTGAGTACACGTCTTCCGGGACAAAGCGAACCGTCCGAGGTGGCTCATGGCGAGATATGCCCGAGCGATGTACCGCATCAAGCCGGTTCGGTTATCAACCGTACCAGAAGGTACACAACGTCGGGTTCCGGATCATTTGCGAGTAGCAGCTCCTTGGCGGAGTTTCCGTCACGACTTCACTATCTCGATAACACAACAGAAACAGGAGTCAGCACAATGCGTTTCACACCAACCGTTTGTTTGCTTGCGATTGCTCTTTCTGTATGCCTACTTGACTCGCCACTTTCGGCGGACAACATCGCGATCGTTCTTGATAAGAAAGTAGCTTCGCCTGCCAAACATGGTATCGACAAGCTCCAGAAGCAGCTCGTTGACCTTCGACATACGGTCACGCGAAGCGTCACGCTGCAAGGGCAGAAGGACGCGGACTTGTTCATTATCGCCGGGCTCGCTTCCGGCGGAGGCGAAGCGGCAACGATTCTCCAGCGTGAGGGGATCACACTGCCAAAGGGACCCGAAGCGATCGTCGTACATCGCACGCGGGTCCATGGTAAACCGGCGGTCGTACTTTGCGGTTCAGATGACCGGGCACTGATGTATGCAGCGCTCGATACGTCGCGGCGACTCTCCTGGGCGGGGCGAAACAATCCGTCCGGTAACACCAATGCATTTGAACACGTCGACGAGGTCAGCGAGAAGCCGTTCGTTGCGGAGCGGGCCGTTTCGACCTACACGATGCACCAGAAGCATTTCGAGGACCGGCTTTACAACGAAGATTATTGGACCCGGTATTTCGACATGCTAGCCGAGAGTCGAATCAACAGCTTCGTTATTGTTTTCGGTTACGAGAACGGCGGGTTCATGGCCCCGGTCTATCCCTACTTCTTTGACATGAAAGAATACCCTGATGTTCAGCTAGTTGGAATTACGCCCGAAAAACAGGCGCGCAACACGGCGGCATTCACACGGATGATCGAAATTGCGCATGCCCGGGGCGTCGATGTTACGGCCGCTATTTGGGACCATATCTATCGCGGCGGTGTGCAGGGCGGCGGGATCGCCGGTGCGTCGGACAGTGTCGGCCAGCGTGTCCCCGGCTTGGTCTATGGCGTCCACTCGGACAATCTTACCTCGTACAACAAACTCGCGATTAGCCGGTTCCTCGATCGGTTCCCCGAACTGGACGGGCTCCAATTCCGGATGCATGGCGAGTCCGGTCTGAAGCGAAATGAGATGGCCGGGTTCTGGCACGAAGTGTTCGCCATGATCAAGAACAAGCATCCCGGGATGCGAATCGACCTGCGGGCAAAGGAGCTGCCCGACGCGATTATTCGTGACGGTTTGAAGCAGGGGCTTTCTGTCCGCGTTGCTACGAAGTATTGGATGGAACAGATGGGTATGCCGTTTCATCCGACGCATGTGAATCGCGGGAATCAGCATGACCGCAGGCACGGTTACGCCGATCTGCTGAAGTATCCACGCGAATACCAAGTGCATTGGCGGATGTGGAACGGCGGGACGACGCGGTTCCTGCTCTGGGGCGATCCCGAGTATGTCCGACGGTTCGCCGAGTCGACGCACGTTGGGGGCGGAAACAGTTTCGAGGTCAACGAGATGCTCGCCACGAAGATGCTCGGCGAACCGCATGCCGACGAAGTGCTGGAGCTTCTGAACCCGAAGTATCGCTATTACGATTATGAATTCGAGCGTTACTGGCACTACTATCAACTGTGGGGGCGTGTCAGCTATAACCCCGAGACGCCGACGGAAATATGGGATCGCCGCTTCGCACGGAAGTTCGGCGCCGAGGCCGGCCCGCACTTGCAGCAGGGGCTTCATTTGGCGAGCCGCGTGCTGCCGCGAATTGTCGCCGCGAGCTACAACTACAGTATGTTCCCCACCACTCGCGGTTGGGCCGAGATGATGCGGGTTTATGATCTGCCGAAATACGCGTCCGGTCAGGGGAGCGATATTCAGCAGTTCATGAGCGTTCGCGACGAGGCATTGAGCCGAATCGAGGGCACGGACACTGCCATGCGACGTCCGACGGAAACGAGCCGCTGGTTCAGCAGTATCGCTGCTGAAATCCGGCAACACGTGGCCGCCGCCGAGCAGAACGCGGGCGATCACCCGTCGCGGGAATTCGTCTCCACTGTCTGTGACTTGAAGATACTCGCCGCGCTGGCACAATACCACTCGCATCGACTAATCGCCGGCATACACTATAACCTGGCCAAGGAGACCGGCGATCTGTTTGCGATGGACGACGCGATCGATGCGGAACAAGATGCGCTCGCGGCATGGAATCGGATCGTCGAAGCCGCGGGAGACGTTTACAGCAAGCAACTCGCGTTCGGCGTCCATCGCGTCGGGTTCAGTCGGCATTGGGAAGAGGAAGCTCAGAAGCTGGAGCAAGGTCTCGTGAAGTTGCGTGAAGAACGTCAGAAAGCGGTCGAACAGGCTGCGAAAGCGGACGTTCGTATCGCCCACGTCCCGGTTCGGCGGATTCTCTCGGGCATACCCCTGGTTATTCGAGCAACCGTTTTGGGGAGCGATATGCCCTCCGTGGTGAGCCTTCAGGTCGTTCGAGAGAGCGGCGGCAATCGAACGATTGCGATGCATTCGCGTAAAACAACTCCGAACATGTACCAAGCGACCATCAAGCCGGGTATTAGAGAGGGGAAACTGAAATATCGTATCCTCGCGGGGAATCGTTCGAGCGGAGAAACGTCCGACACGGCTCCGGGCGATGAAGTGAAACTCGTGACGGTCGTTGTCACATCAGACCGAGAACCGCCATCGGTCGAAATCGATTCCAAGAAACGGGCCACGCCCGGCGAGAACTTTCTCGTGACGGCACGAGTGACCGATTCGTCGGGCGCTGAATCGGTCCGACTGCGTTACCGGCATCTGACGCAATTCGAAGATTACCGGTCCGTTGATATGGAGCGCGATCCGGCAACCGGACGTTTTAGTGCTGAAATCCCGGCCGATTTCATCGATGCGGATTGGGATATCATGTTCTTTGTCGAAGCGATCGACCAAAAAGGGAACGGTCGAATGTACCCGGATCTAGCATCGGAAATGCCGTACGTTATTGTCCCAACGCAGTGAGCCGGACAGGTCTCCAGCCGCGCTCGGAAAAACCCATCCTTCATAATCTGATGAAACAAGAGGTGAAAGCATGAGTACGCCATCCAAAACACGCCGTGGTTTTCTGAAGCAAGCGGGCTTGGGAGCCGGTCTGGCCGGCGCGGGGATGCTTGGTGCGTCCACTCCGGCTGAGGCTGCAACCGGTCGAACCGGCAGGAAGCAACTGGCCGCGGTCGACGTGCTGGTGGTCGGCGGTGGACCGGCCGGCATCGGAGCGGCACTGGGAGCGGCTCGAACCGGTGCGAAGACACTATTGATCGAGAGCTGCGATTTCTTTGGCGGCGTGGCCTCGTGGTCGCTTGGGATGCCGATCAACCAGATGCGGCCCGAGAGCAAGCCGCGCGGCGTGGTCCACGAATTGCTCATCGAAAAGCTGCTGGCCTACGGTGATCAGGCCGTCTATATTGGCCAGCACCAGTTGTACTGCAACGTCGACTACCTCAAGGTCGCCGTGCTGGATGCCCTGGACCAGGTCGGATGCAAATACCTCGTGCATTTGACGGTCGTCGATACGCTGACAGAAGGCAATCGCGTGACCGGCGTGGTCGTCGGAACGAAACAGGGCCTGGCCACCATTGCCGCCAAGGCCGTGGTCGATTGTACGGGCGACGCCGACGTGGCTTATTTCGCCGGCGCCGAAACCATGATGGAGTTCGATGAGCCCCGTATGCCTGCCACCCTATTGTTGGAGATGGCCAACGTCTCGCCCGAGCAGATTCGTGCCGTGAATATGACAAAACTGGCCGCCGCCGCTCGGGCCAAGTACCCGCTGATCCCGAAGAGTTGGCGACTCCATACGGTCTCTAACGGCCATCATTATTGGATCAACCACACGGGCACTCGCGACATCGGGCAGTTCGACATGACCGACCCCGTGCAGCGATCCGAAGCCGCGTGTGTCAGCCGGCGTCAGGCGTTGCAAATGACCCAGGCCATGCGTGAGTTCGGCGGCGAGCACCTGCGGGACATCGAGCTAGTTGCCACCAACCCCCAAATCGCAGTCCGCGAAACCCGGCGGCTGAAGGGTGGATACATCCTGACCGAAGAGGACGCTGCCGCGGGGCACACGTTCGAGGATACGATCGGATGGCGTAGCGGCTACTTGGACCTGATGGGATACAAGTTCACAACAATGAGAATTCACGACGTGCCCTACCGAGCGATCTTGCCCGAGAAGGTTGACGGGCTGCTGACGGCCGGGCGGTCGATCTCGGCCACCCATGTCGCCATGGCCGCCGGCAAGAGCATGGGCAACTGCACGGCCACCGGTCACGCCGCCGGTTTGGCCGCGGCGATGGCTGGGAAGAAGGGGATCGTCCCACGCGAAGTGAAAGTCGGACAAATCCAAGACGCCCTGCGCAAGGACGGCGTCGACCTGACCATGGGCGGCAAGATCCAGGAAAATGTTTCGGGAGATCGAGGCGTGTAGGCGTCTGCGATTGTGCTCTATCGGTAAACTGCCCTCAACGCTCCGAAGGAGACCGACAAGTGAAAACTCAACGCCACCTCGTGATCGTGTGCTTACTCTGCTTCTTGTATCCGGCAAACTTCGGTCGCTGCGAAGACCGGGCACCCGATTGGTGGTTCAAGCCGCATCGTATGATACAGACCAATCTGCGCGAGATCGACGCGACGATGGATATCGATCAGTATGTTCGGGAGTTGAAGGAGTGGAAAGTAAACGTGGTGAAGTTCAACGTGGGCGGGATTGTGGCGAATTATCCCACCAAGGTGAAGTTCCACTACCAGAACACCTTCATGAAGGGCGACTTGACCGACACCGTACTGCAGCGTTTGCACGCCGAAGGAATCCGGATGGCCGGCCGATTCGACGTGAGCAAGATCAACGAGAAGTTCGCCGCCGAGCATCCCGACTGGCTCTATGTGAGCGAAGCGGGAAAAAACGTGAATTACAACGGCCAGGTGCACACGTGCCTCAGCGGCGGATATCAGCAGGAGTTCATGTACGAGTTCCTGGAAGAGGCATTGGATCGCTATCCGTTGGACGGCGTCTTCTTCAACATGAGCGGATACCAACGCAACGACTACAGCCGCAACTACCACGGAATCTGTCAATGCGACAACTGCCGCCGACTGTTCAAGGAGTATAGCGGCCTGGACCTGCCGCCGACGCAAGACAACAGCCCCAGGTACAGGAAGTACACGGAATTCACCAAGATGATGACGACGAAGCAGAACGAAAAGGTGAAAAAGTTCTTCAAGGACAAACGCCCCGATCTCATGCTCTACGTCATGGACGTAATCCGTAGCGAATCCGGTTCGCCCCTGGGCCGCGGTGCCTATTACGACACCGACAAGGTCAAGTCGACGATGTTGACCATGGGGAAAAAACAATTCAACAACACGGCGAACCATTTCTTCGAGATGCCCTACCGGCACGCCGGTGCCGCTCCCTCGCTGCAGGCACGGCGAGTCTGGCAGCATGCGGTCAACGGAGCGTGGCTGGGCTTCTACTGCATGGGTCCTCTGCACCGCCTGGAAGACCGCGCCGCGCTGAACGTGCTGAAAAATATCTACCGATTTCACGCAGCCAATGAATCCTGGTTCCTCGATACCAAACCGGCCGGCGATGTCGGAGTGATTCGCCGGGGCGGAGACGAGTACCAGGGAATTCTCCAAATCCTGTGCGAAGGCCACGTGAGCTTCGAGCTGACGGAAATCGATCCGCAACAACTCGGCCGGTTCCCGTCGATCATCGTACCCGACGCGGGCGGACTGGATGCGGAGGAGGTCGCGATCCTGGACGGCTACGTGAAACAGGGTGGAAAACTGCTGCTGACGGAAGAAGTACCGAAAGGGTTGAAGAGTCTGGGCAATGTGAAACTCATCGAATCGCGCGGCTCGGAAATGGGTGCCTACGTTCGCATTCGACCGGAGGACAAGACCGCGTTGGCCAAGACGACACGGGCCAAAGCTGTGCTCGACGACCTGGATCTCGTTTACTTAGGAGGCCGGTTCCAGGCGTATCAGACGGAGGAGGACGTCACCAAGATGCTGCGGCTGATCCCGGGCGATATGTTCGGCCCGCCGGAGAAATGCTACTATCGCCATGTCTCCGATCATCCCGCCCTGATCGGCCGCAAGTACGGAAAAGGCGAGGCCGCCTGCTTCACCTTCGGTATCGGTGCGCACTACGAACAGTGGGCCCATCAGGGACATGCCGCGTTGCTGTTGGGCGCTCTCGATGGGTTGTTGGGGGCGCAGCGAAGCGCGATGGTGACGGCGTCGCCGCTGGTCGAGATCAATCAGCGAGCCGACCAACATGACCGGTTCGAATGGATCAGCCTGTACAACCACACCGGTCAGCGCGGCAAGGCGTTGCACATGCCGATTCCGATTGCCGGCATTCGCATCGATTTCATGCCACAAAAGCCCGTAAAAGTCGTCCGTCTCCTGCGGGCTGAGCAGCAGTTGACGTTCACCAAGCGAGAGGACGGTCGCATCACGGTCGTTCTGCCGCCGTTGGATCATTATGAGATCGTGGTCTTCGAATACTAGCCTGCTGAACGGCTTTCGTCTTGTTTCGTCGGGTCATTTGACATGACTTTTCTTGGACGGTAGAATCACGGCGTACAAAATTCACGGCAGCTTGTCTCTTGACCATAGGAGTTCTGTGTGATGAAAAGCACTCGCCGAAGCCAGTCACAACACTCTCGCAGAGAGTTTCTCGCCATGGGCACTCTCTTGGGCGCACCTGTACTCGGAGCGCGATTCTTCAGCGCCGGTAATGCTCTGGGAGCAGACCGGGCGCGGCAGTATCGAGTTGTCCCGGACTGGCCGCAAGACGGATGCCCTCAGTATATGTCCCGGGGGATCGACGCGGACCGCTCGGGCCGTATCTACGTGGCGTGCGACAAAGAGCATCCGATCATCATGATAAGTCCCCAGGGAAAATACCTTGGCGAGTGGGGCCAGGGCCTGTTGCTGGGGCCACACGGATTACGCATCCAACGCAACACCGTGTGGGTCACCGACATCGAGACGCACATGGCACATCAATTCACGCTCGTCGGCAAATTGATCCGTTCGTTCGGTGAGAAGGGCAAGGCCGGTGACGCTCCGGAGCAGTTCAACCGCCCCACAGATTTCGCCTTCGGCCCAGACGGCGCCGTTTACATCTCCGACGGCTATCAGAATACGCGCGTCGTTTGCCGTGCGCCGGACGGAACGATCCGACGAATTTGGGGCGAGAAGGGTGACGGGCCCGGACAGTTCGACCTCGTCCATGCCATCGCCATCGGCAAGAATGGACGCGTCTACGTAGCCGATCGAAGCAACCAACGCGTCCAGATATTCGATCTTCAAGGAAAGTACCTCACCCAGTGGAATCACGTGGGCACACCGTACGGCCTGTATGCGTGTAAGGACGGTAGCCTCTTCTTGTGTGGCATTCAAGCAGACAGCAACCGGTTCCGCGTGGCGAAAATTAGCGAAGACGGAAAGGTCTTGACCGAATTCGGCCAGACAGGCGAAGGGCCCGGCCAGTTCCTGATGGCTCACTCCCTCTACGTCGACAAAGAGAACGCCGTATTCGTGGCCGACGGCAAGGCCAATCGCGTTCAGAAATACGTGATGTCTTAGACTGTGAACGTTACGATCCCCCGACCGGATATCGCGAGGGAAGGACTGGGAAGGACTGGGGTCAGACCTTGTTTTTTGTTTCTTGGTGGAGCCGGGATTCGATTTGCTGTAGATCGTTTCTTAATTGGGGGTCTTTGGCTAAGTCGCGGTCAATGCGACGGGTCAGGTTGCTGACGCTCTCGGGGCGACCCAGGCCAAGTGGAATGGCTAGCTCGCGTAGAGTTGCTTGCGTCAGTCGACGAGCGAGCCAGGCGGCCGACGCCCGGGCGATGTGGCTGTTTCCACGGCAAATGAAGATGTTCGGGGCCACGTTGTAGTAACGCGCCACGGCGACAAACACCGAGTCCGCGTCGAGTTGGATTAGCGAACGGGCCATCGGAACTTCGTCGTTGAACCGAGGGCTCTTCATCCGCTGCCGCATTGTGGCCACGAAGTTTTCACCTCCCAGCAGCCACCCTTGGGCTGCCTTGGCAAATGGGTTCTGGGGCGGACTGGCCAGACCCGATTCGACGTATCGTCGATACGCGATAGCCGGATCAGAACCGCCCGCCATACCCTGCCACGCATTCAGGACCGGGTCGTACGCCACCCAAGGCAGACGCTTCCGCTTGTGGGCGAAGCCGCCGTAGCTCGACCACGGCCAGTCGCGGGGATGACTTACCAACGGCCGTTTGCCGCGGACCGGGTTGAGATGCACATACCGACTCACCGCCCAGAAGTAGCTCTCGTCCTCGATCAGTTCTCCCTTGAATCGGCCCTGAAACAGATGCCCGGGCCGTCGATGCCGCTTCGCATACCAATTGGCGTATCCAGACAGAAATCGCTGCATCCCACGCGACAGATTCGGACGCGGCGTCCGCAAGAACAGGTGAATATGATTCGGCATCCACACGAAGCCGAACAACTCCCAGCCGCATCGCACCACGGTCTGCTCCAAGGAGTCGACAAGCCGTTGCCGGTCGGCGTCGTCCGAAAAGATCACCTGCCGCGCATTGCCACGGGCCATCAGATGATAGATCGCGCCGGCAAATTCGATTCGCAAAGGTCGAGCCATGGCCCCATTGTACGCCTCTCAAAAACAAAAAACAAGGTCTGACCCCCGGTTCTTCTATCTTGGTCTATCGCGGGTGGCACCGGTTCTTGAACCGGTGTGGCTTTGCCACAAGAGGTTCGTGCAAATCAGTCAACGACACCGAAAGACGCCGAACGTGACGAAGTGGGCGTACAACCGGTCATCGATGATCTGCCGACGGTTCTTCATCCCATCATTCTGCCAGCCCGAACGATTCGATGCAACCTCCCGGGACTGCGTCCCACCGTTCAAGAACCGGTGCCACCCGCGGGCATTTGTCGGTCGCAAGTCCCCGCCGGTGTTGCTTGCGGGCATGGCTTGGCTTGACAATCCGTCTCGCCCGCACTAGGATTGGGGGTGTGTGGCCACCGTTGACGTTGTGCCGGTACGTCCGAGACTTTCGACCTTAAGCGGCTTCTTTGCCGGCTAGTAAACGAATTGGTCCAGGATACGTACACGGTAACGGGGCATGTTTTGTTTCAACGGGTTTGGCACAAAATCGGGGTCATGCTAAGCAACGGTCTCCTCACTGGTAAATGACAGCGTGGGCTGCCGAAGTTGTAGGTTCTTTTCTCGCCGGAGGTGTCGCGCCT
>SDBT01014489.1_pt1 | contig 12570 bp, 5 predicted proteins | sample 2277101 | NCBI WGS metagenome assembly SDBT01 (sample SAMN10404973, study PRJNA504765) | marine sediment metagenome | isolation source: marine sediment core GS10_PC15, 103 cmbsf | place: Arctic Ocean: Southern Knipovich Ridge | collected 2010 | reverse complement strand
TCACCATAACTCAAACTCAAAGCCCAACCATCGGTCGATAAAAGCATTTATATCTTTTATATCGACCACACCATCACCGCCTTGGGGAGCAATATCACAACTCTGGTCCCAGTTTGCCGATGGGGGTTCGCCCGTACTTTGCCAGGCATTAGCAAAGCGGGTCCAATCTACGAAATTGATAATTCCACCATCACAGACGGTCAGTCGGATATTTGGTACATTGCTACTGCCGTACACTGTCGGCAATGATACGCCAGACCAACCATTCGGGTCACCATCGCTGCTGTCCGAATACGCATAGGCACTGCGCGTTCCGCCGGGATTCGAATAACGGCAATAACCACTACCGGTGTAGAAACTATTGTTATAACTAAAGTCCACCAGGAGATTGTCAGTGCCGTTATATTTGAATTGTGTCGAGAAAGTGAAGGTTCGCCATCCAGTGCTGCCAATTAACTCATTTTCATCGTATACTGTGGTCCATGCGTTCGGATCGAAAAAGGCCGTGCCGTAATTATCCAGACTGGTATGCTTCATACGAATTAACCAGTTGTTCATCGTCTGGCCCGGTACGGTTGTTACATCAAGGGCCAGATCTGTGATGTTTCCGCCTGCTCCAATTTCATCCGACAGGTATATAACCTGTGTTCGGCTGTCGTGATAAAATGTGTGCATTGGTTGAGACCATGTGTCCGTGCCCGTCCCAATGGTAGTAATAGCGCAGTCTGACACATTAATGGTGACTGCCACTTCGCTGGAATCTCCGCCTTCGGGCGGAACACCACCATCATTAACTATGAATGTGAAACTGTCCTGACCCTCGTAGCCACTGGTTGGTACGTACTCTACCTGATTGCCATTATTAGGCAGTGTTGTGCAGGGATCGGTGATTGGTCCACATGGATCGCTGAGGTTGCCATAATCCGGCAGTGATACGATGATGTAGGTTAAAGCCGCTGGCGGGTCAGGCAGCCCATCATCAGTAGCTTGCAGAGTAATAGTAACCGGTGTATCTACAAAGGTAGTAACGCCGCTGCTCTGAGCTTGTGGAGGGGTGGGTACTGATACCAGATTCCAGTTCAGGATAACATTGCCCCCTGCTCCGGCGAACCCATCTACCGCGATTCTGTAAGTGGTCCCTGAGACTGCGCTAAATGTTACCAGGCTCTGGAGTCCGCCGCCTCCATCATCATTAGAAGCCACAAATGCTAAGCTTCCTACTGAACTTCCTGTGTATACTCCCAGCAATGTGTCAAAACTGCTGCCATTGGTATTAATCGTGGTTTGACCGCTTGAAGGCGCTGTCCAACGCCACCAAACTGAAGCACCACCAGTACTCGCATGAGTCGGCTCGCCAGACTCTTTTGTTGCTCCAACATTACTGCCTGTCGTCTGTCCAATCAAACCCGATATCACAATTGCATCAGCGAACATGTCGTTTGGTACAGTAGGACCAGTACAACCACAATCATAACCACCATAAATGTAACAAATACCATCGCAGTCACATGAATGAAGTACCCTTTCTATTTGTCCTGCTCCCAATTGATAGTACATTACCTTGTCGCTATCATCGTAGTCGTAAAGATCAAGTAAGCATAGCCAGTGCCCTAACTCATGAACGGCAACTGATTCAACATCCATCTCATATGAGTACGGGTTTGTGTGCCAGCTATAATCGTAGTCATTGAACTCAATCTCGCATTCCACTAATTCGCTCCCTATAATCCATTGGGTGGCCTGGGCAAGGATACCGGGGAGGAAATACCCATCCCAAAAAATGCAATTGGTACCGTCATAATTTGTGCTGGCGCAGGAAGAGCTGCCGCCATACTGTAATGTGAAATTAGAGTTGACAGCGTTCCAGGTGGCTGCCGCCATTTGGACCGCCACACCTTCTCCATAACAATCCGAAGTGTTTTCATTTATATAATAGTAAACTGTAGGATATGTCCCAGACCATTTATAATTACTGTATATAAAACACGCCGCCGCCATAAAATTATAACTACTACTGGTACCATCATTTGTTGTTACTGTAACCGGACTGCTGCCGGAAGAGATATTGGCAGGTACTGTGCAGATGATCTGTGTATCTGACCACGAAACAATAGATGCCGGAATTTTTTGTTGTTTATTTTTATTAAAAAACTTTACGTTACTGGAGCCTTGTGTAGAACCAAAATTTGTACCTGTAATAGCAACTTGCTTATTGGTAACAGCCAGTGCCTCGTCAAATGAGATATCCTTAATGTTCGGGACATCCTCAGCTCTTGCCGCTGGGACCTTGTACTTTTTGCCCCAGGGGCCCGTGGTGCCGGGAGCCTTTTTAAGGGTTTTTAAGGATTGTATAAAACTATCAGCTGTAAGCTCCATATCATTTTGGTAAACTCTACCATCATAAATCAGAATTTTACCATTGGTCACCTGTTTATTGGTCCGAGGATGTTTTGCGAGAAACACAATCGCATCTTCATCAACCTCGAAGACAGGTGTGTTACTGACAATTTCTGTAATCTCGCCGTCAGTTCCCCCGATAACTTCAAAAGTAAAAGTATCGTCTTTGATGCTGCCTTTGATCTTGTCAAGAATTTTTACGGTTATGGTAGTATAGATATGCTCTCCTCGAGCGTCTTCTTTCCATTGAGATTCGGTGGAAATGACTTTGCCTCTTATGATGAGATCCGATCTTAGTACTATTTCTGGAATGTCTCGCTTTTTCTGTATACCTGCCATGGAGTCAGAATTGGTTAATCCCCCTTTTCCAATGGTATTCCTTTTGCTCGGTCGTGGTTGCGCAGTTGCTGCCAATTTTCGGTGTCGTTTTGAGCGTTTGGGTTTTGTCTGTTTGGCGTACAGCTGGCAGCTGCAAAACAAAAGGATAATAAGAAATGATAAGAAAAACGGCTTTTGTGAACTGCTAATGGCTTTCATTAAAATTCCTCCTCTGTTTCTCAGGTTTCTCTGTTTGCCCAAATATCATACTGACAGTTTGGAACAATGAGCATATTTCCTCAAAACTACAATTATAGCGTTTCAATGGTACAACTCAAGATAAATTCTGGAAAAAAAGGAGATGATGGTATTTTGTGGGTTAGAAGGGTGTTTTTGCCGCATTTTCGGCGGACTTTATATCAACGGGCCCAGGCGGGTTTCGAATGCTCTGCCGGCGACGGTGAAGGGCCGCTGCCTGCCGATATTGTTCAAAAGGCCTATTTTCAAAATGGGTTCGTATTGGTTATTTTACTTTTTTAGTTGATATTTCTGGTTTTTCGCTTGCGGCTTATCCGGTCGAGTCATTTCAATGATACCCGCATCAAGCGCAGGCCGTAAATAGTTCTGTCTGAAAGTAGGTTTGTGGGAGAGTTTTAGTTTTGACATCAGTTCTGATGCGCTTCGCGGGCCATGTCGCAGCATTTCGATAAGCTTCTTAACTTGGTCGGTTACTTGGTCGCTATCTTGGTCGGTCTCAAGAGTCGTTTCCTTAACAGCCTGCAAGATTGCATTGAGCATAAATTCTATAAAAGCTGTCGCATTTGCATCCTTATCAGCCTGTCCGAGAGTGGAGTAATAATCCTTTTGGCGATCTCTGACAACACTTTCAATTGGCAATAGTGAAAACATTGATTGCCATTTACTCAGAATAAGTGTTTGCCACAGCCTTCCCAGACGACCGTTACCATCGGCAAACGGATGTATGAATTCAAGTTCGTAATGAAACACGCTGCTTGATACGAGAGGGTGCTCTGTGCTCTCCTTTAACCATGCTAACAGTTTGGCCATCAAATCCGGGACTTTCTTAGCGGGTGGAGCGACATGTGTAACTTTGGTTCCGCGATAAATTCCAACACCGCCGGAACGGAATGTACCTGATTCGTCAACTAATCCCGCCATTAACAACTCATGCGCTGCAAGAATATCTTTACAGGAATATGGCGACCAATTTGGCATCTGTTCATAGGCGTTAAATGCATTGCGAACTTCCTGTATCTCGCGAGGCTGACCGAGTATTCGTTTACCGGATAATATCGCAGTAACCTGTTCCAGATTTAATGTGTTGCCTTCTATCTCAAGGGAAGCCTGGATGGTTTTAATCCGATTACCGCGACGCAGCTTAGGCACAGTTGCCCTGGTCGTGTCCGCTTTAAGCAAGCCAAGAAGCTCACCAATTTTCTCAACAAGATCGAGTATATTCGATGTAAGCTGATATGGAGGTGTGTATGATTGCCTGGCCATTAATAATCAACCATCCTAACTACGAAATCCTGTTTTATGCCATTATAGCGGTTATTGACAGTTAAGCAAGTGTAAGAATTTCAAACTTAGTGGCTTTAAAGACGGTTTTTGCTGCATTTTCGGCGGATTTTATATAGACGGGCCCAGGCGGGTTTCGAATGGTCTTCCCGCGACCGCGCCGGGCCACAAGCAATCAACATTTTTACATTTCCCAAGAAACTCCTACGGCATGGTTATGCCGAAGAAAGTTCCACCGCAATTATGCGGATAAGGGTCGTCACCACTTGCTGAAGTATCAGTGGTGCTAGCCTGCCAGTTCGCCGCCACAACGCTCAGATCGCTATACGAAATCCTGTAGTAACCACCTCTTACCGAACCTTCTTCGTTACGAGCATAGTCGGCACAAATACCGTTAGCTGATGTCGGATAGTCGCCAGCTGCTGCAGTCTCACCACTATCAAGTTGCCAGTTCGCCGCTATAAGGCTCAAATCAGTATATGAAACCCAATAGTAACCACCTCTCACCGAACCTTCTTCGGCCCCGTCACCATCACCGTAGCAGTGATATGTGTTGCACCAGCACTTCGGGCTGCCAGCCGCGAGCCATTCAGCGTAAGCAGCGTGACCTGAACCAAGACACTCAGGTTCAACCACTTCAAAAAACAGCTCATACTCACCGGCCAGAATAACGCTGCATGGATCCCCGCCGCCTTCCATCACGACACCGCCGCGGGATACATCTTCAAGCGCAAGCGTCACAACACTGTCATTGCTGGCATCGCCATCATCTACTGTAATCGTACAAAGCGTTCCACTTGCCAGCGGTGCGTTTGCCATGTCATTACATGGATCATCATACAGTGCGCCAAGCTCAAGTGTGATCTGATACTGGCCGATTCCGCCAACCGTACCGGGATCACCAGGATCAGCGATAGGACTTGCAGTCCCCGGGGGGGCCCAAACTGGAGCACAAGGATCGGCCATATCGATCTGGGCGGTTTTCATGAATACGCCGTAACCAGGTGCGCCCGCAGTGCTTTCGCCGTCTCTGGCAGGTACAACAGCAATAATCGTATCGCCTGCATCAACGGTTATGATGATTGCAAGGCCAGCCATCAGAGCCTTGGTCCCAGCAGCATCGCCGCCATCACAGAAATAATTGATGTCGGCAGTTGCGTCCCCATTATCGGAAACGCTGATGGTGACCGTTGCCATTGCCGGGGCCGCCATCGCGGCGACCAACATAACTAACATTAACTTTCCCATTTTTGCAACCTTTGTGTGATGTGTGTCACATTCATTAACAATCAACATTTTTACATTTCCCAAGAAACTCCTACGGCATGGTTATGCCGAAGAAAGTTCCACCGCAATTATGCGGATAAGGGTCGTCGCCGCTTGCACTAGTATCAGTGGTGGTATCCTGCCAGTTCGTCGCCAGAATAGTCAGGTCGGTAAATGAAACCCTGTAGTAACTACATCTAGCACAACCTTCTTCGTTGCGACCAAAGTCAGCACAAATACCGTCACCAGTTGGATAGTCACCAGCTGCTGAAGTATCGCCGGCACTTTGCCAGTTCGCTGCCAAAAGGGTTAAATCAGTATATGAGACCCAATAGTAACCACCCCTTGCCGAACCTTCTTCGGCTCCATCGGCATCGCCGTAGCAGTGATACGCGTTGCACCAGCAGAGAGGACTGCCAGCTGCAAGCCATTCGTCATGGTCAGGATGAAGTGTATCGAAACAACCACTATAAATGCTCAGTTGTACAGAAATGTTTTGCGGATTGTTTTCCGCGCACGGGTCAGATATTGTTAGATTGCAATTATATGTTCCCCACTCCATACCTGTTATATCGACGCTGAGAACAACTTCATTTGGTTCACCTGTAGAGCTGCCGGTTGCTGGCACAACATCAAGCCAGGGGCAGGTCTCGTCAATTTGCCAGTTCAATGTACCGCCGCCGCTATTGCTGATAGCAAGTATTTGATTCTCCGGATTCGGCCCACACGGATCGGCTGTGAATTGAAACTGAGAACCTGACAACTCGATAATTGGGCCGGAAATAGTTAATGTAACGGGTACAGTTTGCGGATTGTTTTGGGCACAAGGGTCTGAGATAGTAAGATTACAATTATACTGTCCCCAGCTAAGACCTGTTATATCGACACTGAGTGTAACATCATCTGGCTCACCGGTTGAACTGCCGGTATCTGGAGAGACTGTCAGCCATGAACAGGTCTCGTCGATTTGCCAGTTCAATGTCCCGCCGCCGCTGTTGCTGACAGTGAGTATCTGGTCGTTCGGATTTGGGCCGCCAGGTTCGGCTGCGAATTGAAACTGAGAACTTGACAACTCAATAATCGGGCCGGTAATGGTCAATGTAACCGGCACAATTTGTGGATTGTTTTGGGCACAAGGGTCCGAGATAGTTAGATTACAATCATATATTCCCCAGTCCATACCTGTTATGTCGACACTGAGTGTAACTTCATTTGGCTCGCCTGTTGAACTGCCGCTATCCGGGATCACCGACAGCCAGTCACTATCCTCTGTGATTCCCCAATTCAAGGTCCCGCCACCGGCGTTGTGGACAGTAAGTATCTGATCCTGAGGGTTGGAGCCATCCTGTAGGGCGGAAAAATTAAACTGAGAACTTGACAACCCGATAATGGACCCGGTAACAGTCAGTGCAACCGGCACTGTTTTGGGACTGTTAAAAGCACATGGGTCTGATATTGTCAATACACAGTTATAATCACCCCAGTCAAGACCTGTTATATCAACGCTGAGTGTAACATCATTTGGTTCGCCGGTTGAGCTGCCGGTCTCAGGAGTAACAGTCAGCCAGGAACAACTCTCAGTGATTTGCCAGTTCAAAGTGGTGCCGTCGCTGTTGGTGATGATTGTAAGTATCTGGTTTGCCGGGTTCGGACCATCCTGATAAGCCGAAAAGCTGAAATCAATGGTCGAGACCGCAATACCTGGTATTTGGTTGTTATATTCATAGGCACCCATATCGGCTATAGCATTTGCGTCTTCATTTCCATCAAGCGGACGAGGAACGCCATCCAAATCTTCCGGCGGAAGCCCGCCACATGGATCATTTGTGCCGGAGTCTATACAGGCCGAATCGGCCAACAGATGGAAATCACCGTTACACGGATCGGCAAAACATGGATCGGCAAAAATGTTTCCTGTTCCATATATGTCTGTACCATTTTGTAATAAGCAGTAAGAGGCATAAGAATTTCCCTGGGAACATGCTTCGTGGGCGCTGGCATACCAAGTTATAACCTCAACATGGCAGGGGTCATCATTATAAAAAACATTGTTTGCTGACAAATGTTTTTTTCCAACAAGAGTAATATCACCAATAGAAGAATTGTTATAAAATGTACAATTAACAATTTTGATATCAAGTGAAAAGGCAGCACCAATGGCACCACCATAAGTAGCACTATTATTAGAAAAAACACAATTTATAATTTTAAAATAACCCCCTCTTAAAAATATACCACCACCAGACTGCGAAGAATAAAAAGCACAGCCAGAACCACCACCGCCACCTTCAAGAACATTATCAACAATAAAACAGTTTTTGATAATAAGCCCAATGCCGTCACATAATATTGCTGCACCACCATAAGTATCGCTAAGATATCCGTTAGTTATAGTAAAACCGTCAAGTACTGAATTGAGAAGTTCATACGATTGAAAGATAAATCCTCTGTGTGGATCTACGGCACTGCCATTGACATCTATAATACAATATTCCGGCCCATTCTCACTACGGATGGTTATTGGTTTGCCGAGAAAATCAATGTCACGGTTGCCTGTGCCGGTGTATGTACCGTTAGCGACGATTACCGTATCGTTGGGATCGGCGGCGTCAATTGCGGCCTGGATGGTTGAATATTGGCTGGGGACAAGGCGATCCGTTGCTAAAGATGTGGAAGCTAAAGTTAGTACTGCGGCAATTACAAATAGAGGAGTGATTTTCGTCTTTTCCATTTTCTCGCTCCTTACAAAGGCATCAAATGGACATGTCACATCTGGTATTGTACATTCGCATGACGATTTTGTCAACAAATATTTTGCAAAAATCGCAAAATACCCCCTTTGGCTGACAACTCCCATCTGCGCAATTCAAGAGCATAATTTTCCGTGTTTAACGGCTAATTTGGCCTTTCCTGGTCTGCCTTGTAAGATTTCAAGCGGTTTTTTATATTCTGGGCGAGATTTTCCTTGCCTTTGGCCAGGGCAAGCCTGATGGCTTCTTCGGCGGTACTTATGGCATCAGGCAGTCGATTTGCCGCTGCATAGACAACAGTCAGGGTGTATAAGAACTCAGCTTTCTTGTATTTTGTGAGTTTACAAAGCTTTTCAGCCAACTTTACAGACCTGACAGAATCGTAAAATTGAGCACTTTTATCAAAAGAAAGCAGATAAGCCAGATCATTAAGGGCCTGGATGTGGTCGGGATCGATTTGAAGTACTTTTTCATTTTCAAGAACAGCAAGCCTGAACTGCTTTGAACTTAAATAAATGGTTGCCAGGCACCTATGAGAATCAGCACTGTCCGGAGCAAGCTGGACGGCTTTTTGGCCCGCTGCGAATGCCCTTTTGAAGTCCCGTTTTACCAAGGCCGCTCCTGATCTAATTTCCCATGCCGTGGCTGAACGCGGATCAATCTTTAGCATTTGACTTGAAATTTTCAGGACATCCTCGGTACGGCCAGATAGTATTAGTTCTATGCAATCAGAGAAGAGTTTCCGTTCTGTAAGTTTCTTGGTGTACAACAAAGCAGAATTATCCGGGATCAGCTTTAGACCATTTATCACATGCAATAGCATTTCAAGGCGATTCGTCGTACTGAAAGCTTTTAAGAGATTCCCCATCGCCTCATAGAGTCGTTCATATTCTCGAATCCACTCATCTCGATATGTTTTGCTGTGCTCAGTCCAATCAATATGCTCGTAAAGAGAGTTACTTCGCATATTTAAAACAAACGGCTTAAAGATCTGTGGGTTTGGGACAGTATCTTCTGCATTAAACTCAACATAAGGGAAATAATCACTGTTTATATTGAAGTCTTTGATGTGTTTCTTTATATCCCTTTCGTCACCGATATAACAGGAAAAGAGTTCTTTGGCACTGTTGATATTCAATGATCTCAACTCATCTCCCACATTTTCGAGATTCAACTTGTTGCTTATATGTTTAATAGAATAGATCTGTTGGTCTTCTGAAGCGATTAATAATACCAAAGGGGCGTAACTCGTAGTTGGGTACCACATGGTCACATGAGGAAAGACTTCTGCCAATGTGCCGATAATACTGCTGTAAACGGCAGCATTCAAATCATATGTAGGAATCCAGGAAACAAAAAATCCATTAGGATTCAAATGTTCTTTGGCAGTCTGTATATACTCTTTCGTGTAGAGTGATGCATTTTCAGCAAAAGTTTTGGGGTGTATGGAGTCATTAATGATTATATCGTATTTGCGGTCAGTCAGATTGATATAGTTTTTGGCATCCATATATATCATATTGATTTTTTCATTCAATTTTTGTCCCAGATTGATATGGCTGAAAAAGTCTAAAGACACCTCCACTACTTCGGGAGCAATTTCAACACAATCAATTCGTTCCGGATTATGCTTTGAGAGGCACAAAGTGGTTTGGCCTGTACCAAAACCTACAGATAGTATTTTTGTGGCATTTTTGTTAAGCAGCATGCAAAAATTACCTAATATTTTCTGATCACTTTGCACAACAGGACTATCTCCTGCGAGCATTTGACCGGAAGAATATAAATAGGTACCTTCATCCCTCTGGTGTACGGAAACTGTAGTGGTGACCCCTTCTTTGACCGCAAGAAGTTCATGGCCGGGATATGTGTGTTTTTTTGTTACTATTTTGTTGAATAAATCTGGGGGAGCCTTGATTGCCGATATTGTTACTATTGAGGCAAGAGCGATGCATACCAACCGTAACATGATTCTTGACGGTGAAAGAAAAAGAAGGCAAAGCAGGCAGCCAATCCATATTCCGGTAAGGCCCAGCAATGTCATAGAAAATTGCACTCCCAGGAAAGGTATTAACACAAATCCTGCAATAATACCGCCCGCAACGGCCCCTATTGTATTTGCGCCATAAGCCGTTCCAGTGGACTTGCCCACCTTATGCATCCAATTTGTCCATGCCTGCAAAGCTATTGGAAAACCTATTCCCATAACAATGGAAGGAATAATGAACAGGAAGGTACAGTGCAAAAAGGGCCCGAACATAATATTTGAGGTAGATTGAGAGTGCATTCGTCCCGTTCCGAAAACTGTCTCGATAGCTGGCAGCATCTTAGAGGCCCATACATCAAGAAACGGCAGGTAAATTATGCCGAGTAATCCCACAAAGGATAAACTTATTCCAAAACCAATCGCGGGAGTTTTCAATCGTTTTGAAATCCTGCTTCCAATTCCGACCCCAATTACATTCCCCAGCAAATATACTGTAAGTACAGAAGAAAAAACATATGTTGCACCTCCGACCAGGTGTACTATACTGCGCATCCAGATTATTTCGTAAGCGATAGATATTAAACCGCTCATAAAGAAGGCGGCCACGAGCAGACAAAATTTGAAGCCAATCCTTCTGTTTTCAATACTGTCAGATGGCGGCAGAATTTCCTGCTCTCCTGGTGAAATTTCCTGGCGCAAAGACAAAATCCACCCACCCAAAGCCACAAAAAGGTTGATGCCTGCTGCGATATACAATGTTCCCATAACACCGAAGATGCGAATAAAAACAAATCCGGCCAGGAAACAACCTGCTGCGGCACCAAGCATATTCAATGCATACAGCCGACCGACTAATTGTCCGACCCTGCTTTCCACAGATGTAACAAATCTTCCCAATAATGGCAGTGTTGCACCCATTACTACAGTTGGTATCAATAGCAACACAGCCGAAAATATGACCTGCACAATCAATAACTGCCAATGCGCCAGTTGGAATTTTTGAAATAACCATGCATAACCGCCGTCCGTTAACCTTAGTAACCACGGAACTGACAGTGCCGATATTGTTATAATCAATTCCAGCAGTGCATATAATTTCAGGCGGTTTTTGATCCTGTCAGCCCACCGAGCCATTATGAATGCTCCAAGGGCCAACCCACCCATAAATACGGATACGACCACACTGGAAGCATAAACGGTGTTGCCAAGGGTTAGCTTTAACAACCGAACCCAGATAACCTCATCTATTAGTGAACACACACCTGAAAAAAAATAGATCAGGATTATCCAGTTCACTGTTGCTCTCCTCTCTGTGGAATTGTTTTTTTGTACTGATGCCATAACGAATGTTCCCTTTTTACAGGTGATTTGTTAATCTGAACCACAACAATTAATACATCGAAAAAAAGCATATTTGTTGCGTGCCGTGATTATACTGCGGAAATTTTGTTTGTAAATGGAAAACTTTCAACTCGCCGGAGTTAAGGGTTTTTCTGGTTAATATTGCAGCGATGGTCCAATACGGGTTTCGAATGCTCTGCCGGCGACGGTGAAGGGGCGCTGTCTGCCGATATTGTTCAAGAGTCCTATCGCGATGATATTTACCATCAGGCTGGAGCCGCCGTAACTGAGCAGCGGCAGTGTCAGGCCGGTAATCGGCATGAGGCCGACCGTCATACTTATATTGACGAATATCTCCACAACGAACATCGTTACGATACCAACCGAGACCAGCCTTGCGAATGGGTCGGTATTGAGGTAGGCGATCTCGATGCCGCAGGCGACGATTACCGCATAAAGCAGCAGCACGAGCAAACAACCCAAAAACCCCCACTGATGAGCGATGATGGCGAAGATGAAATCGTTATGCCTTTCCGGCAGTGAAGGATATTTGATATACGGCCCCTTGGCGAAACCGTAACCAGTAAGTCCGCCTGAAGCGATTGCGAATTTCGAGTGCTTCAGCTGCCAGCCGCTTGTTCTTTGCCAGTTCCTCTCATCGAATTGACTCTCGCCGGTGAGGATATATGAAAGGGTCGGGTTCTTGATAAGTTTGGCCCGGACGGCATCGTTCTGCAGGAGGACGCAGGATATCCGTTTTCGCTGATACGGTTCTATGCGATGCCACAGTAGCGGGCCTGCCACCATTGCCAGCAGTACTATAATAAGGAGATGCTTAACCCTTGCCCCGGCGACATAGAGCATTACAAAGAGAATCGGCATCATCAGGAGCACCGTGCCAAGGTCCGGCTCAAAGAGGATGAGTACCATAGCCAGCAGCGTCAGGGCGAAAGGTCCGATAAGTCCGCTGAA
>SDBT01014488.1_pt1 | contig 12570 bp, 22 predicted proteins | sample 2277101 | NCBI WGS metagenome assembly SDBT01 (sample SAMN10404973, study PRJNA504765) | marine sediment metagenome | isolation source: marine sediment core GS10_PC15, 103 cmbsf | place: Arctic Ocean: Southern Knipovich Ridge | collected 2010 | reverse complement strand
ATGTTTCTATTATAGGGAAGGCAAAGCACTTTGATTAAAAACTTATCATGTTTTTCATTAAATCTTTTTCGATACCAGAATATTGTATAAAATTTTTATACTTATAATTTAATAATAATTATTGAAAAATATTATAATTAACATATATTTAAATATTATAATTTTCTTTCTATAATTATGAGTAATTATAACAAATATTTGGAAAGATTAACATCAAAAGAGAACAACATAGAAAACTATTACTACAAAGAATTAAAAGGAAAAACAGATGGAACAATTTTAAACCACTTAATATCAATTGGCAAATTGTTTGAAAGTGAAAAACAGAGAAATGAGAGCTGTAGAAATCTAAATAAAGACTTTAATTTAAAAAATAACAACATAGATGTGTTTACTGAACAAGACATTAAAGATTTTCTCGATTCTGATTGGTGGAACAAGCTTTCAGGAAGCACACAAAAAACACATGTTAATAGAATTAAAAATTATTTTGAGTATTCTAAAAGAGAAGACTTAGTAAATTTGCTTCCAAAAAAATTTAAAAGGAAAACTGAAAAACTTAGCAATATTGACATGATAACAAGAGATGAATTAGACCAAATCTTAAAGTATAGCAATCTTAAATATAGAACATTGTTTATGGTTTTATACGAAGGAGCATTAAGAATAGATGAAGCTCTTAACATTAGAAAAAAAGACATCAAGTTTAATCATGGATACACTATATTAAAAATAGCAGTATCAAAAACTTATGGAAGGGACATTGCTGTAATGGATTCTACATCATACATAAAAGAATACACTGGAATTAACGATTTTGAACCAGAAGACAAGTTGTTTGCCTTAAAAAGCAATACTTCAGTGAACGACTATTTGAATTATATATTAAAAAAATTAGTCAAAAAAAATCCAGAACAATGGAAAGGAAAAAAGCTTTATCCACACTTGTTTAGACATTCCAGATTAACTGAATTAGCAAAAACAAAAATGAATGAAGCACAACTCCGAAAGTTTGCTGGTTGGTCTGCTGGTTCAGCAATGGCAAAAATATATTTTCATTTGGATGATTCTGATGTAATTAACATCCTAACTAACAATGTTGTTAAAGTTCCAGAACTTGAACCAACAGAACCTAAAATGTGTAAAATTTGTAACACTGAAAATAATCAACAAAATCTCTTTTGTTGGAAATGTGGAAATGTAATTAACAAAGAAGACAAAGAAAAGATGGGTATAGAACTTATAATTCAACCACATAAGGTTGAAGAACTTAGAGAAGAAAATAAAGAATTAAAACAAAAACTTAATGAATTAAAAGAAGAGAGTAGAAGAAACTTCGGTTTATTATTTGAATCATTAGATATAAAGTTTTCATGCGGAGACCATAGAAAATATGATGATAAATGTACTAATTGTATCAAAACAAATGAAGAAGATAAAAAGTTTAAAGGTTTAACCTTTAATCTCAAATCTAAATAATTTTTTTTATTTCTTATTTTGTAATTTTGATATATAATATTTATAAGCTCATAAAATTAAGGTTATTTATGGCACGATGTACAAAATGTTTTAAGGAACAGATGATAATGCTCATGCTTGAAGGGAAACCTTATTGCCATGATTGTTTAAAGAATGTAGTAAGGGATGAGGACTTCTTAAAAAAATTATTAAAGAAGAAATACCCTGATAGAGACTGGAATAATATCAAAATTAATATTAAATAATTTTTTTAATTCTTTTTTTATTATATGTTAAACATTTTGTTAAACGGTGTTAAACAATTAAACATTTTAATATTAACAGTTTAGATATATTTAAAAGGGAAGCTATTAAACCTTAATTATGACTGATAGAATAGAAAAATATCCAAAATCTTACTTAAGTAAACAACAAAAAGCAATTCTAAAAAATGTTTGCGATAGGTGGATTATTAACCCAGACCCAACACTGAAATCAAAAACAGTAAGTTGGGATATTGCTCGATTGTTTAACCAAAATGGAAATAGAATTAAAAAAAATGTTAATAAAGAAGAAGTATTATCAGCTTCTCATAATGTAAGTATGAACAGAAGCCTTAAAACACTTAGAGAGAGAGATTTGATTGAACCCGTTAGTCTTATAGGAAAAGGGTTTATTGGATTAAGTAAAGAAGGGAAAAACTGGTGTGAAATACATGTCAACGGTTTTAAAGAAAAAAGGATTGTTATACAAGAAGCTTGGGATAGAAGAGATAGAATGAAAGAAGAAAAAGTGGAAAAATTATTCGAGCAGGAAGAGATAAAAAGTTCGTAGAAGGGGAAAATTAACGGTTTTTTATTTATTAATCCTAATTATAAAAACTCCAGAAAAAGCACGAAATTTGGCTTGTTATTATTCCACCATAGAGTTTTTTAGCAATTTCTTCTTTAACAGAAAATTCAATTTTACTTTCGACACTTATAGTCGATTCGTTTTTCTTCTTTTTTTCTAATAACATATCGTACCATAGATTTACACTTCGTTGTTCTTGGTAGTCCGTTAAGTTTTTACGACCTATATTTTCGCTTAGAGATGTCTCTATAGCTTGTATATCAGTAAGGTCTCTAATAACACATGGAATTTCAGTATGACCCGTAGCAATTAGGTTTATTACCAAAATAATAACTAATTCTAAAATCTCCCCCTGCTAAAATTTTTTTCAATCAAATTTTCAACCAATTTTTCAATCAATCAATTTTTACCAAAAATATTTTTATCGGATTTTAATAATCGGAATAATAAAATCTGTAAAATTCTTTTTCTGAAAATAGGTTTACTGAATTAGATTTTCATTATATAAAAGAGTTTATTAAGGAAATTACATAATTAAATTTTGAATTTATAAAATATAATGATTGTAAAACTTAAAAAATTAGAATTATGTCGGAAAAAGAGAATTTTCATAATTTATGCGTCAAGATTCCCAAACTGCTATTGAAAGAGTTCAATACAGAATTGGTTTATAAATACGGTCAAACTCATGGCAATATGACTAAAGGCGTTAGAGAAGCCATGAAACTATGGGCTGATACACATAAATTAGAAAGAGAAAAGTTAGAGAAATAGATTTAAAATTGTAATTTTTACAAAAAGGAATTTTAAAAATGAACGACAAAAGCGAAAACAATAATAGATTAGATACTCCCATTTTTTTGGATTACGATATAAATCTGACTCCTATTATGATTTCCCAGACCGAAATGCTTGAAACAATAAAAGAATATTTCGAAAAGCACGGATTCGAAAAAACGGAAAAAACTGACGAAGGGTTTATTATTTTTAGAAAGGCGACTAAATAAAGAGAAGAGAATTTTATGAAAGCGACAACAAAAAACTGGTATGAAAATTACGCAAATCTACACCGAATATTCGAATTAGAAAACCCGAACGATGAATTAAAAGCGTTTCCTAAAACTTGGCAAGAATTAAAAAAATGGCTTGAATGTATTGACGAAAATATAACTACTGTTGAGTTGACGGCATTAATTAACCGTATTAACATTGATGATTTAGTATGTAAGAATAACGCCAGAGAATTTTTGATAAAAAAGATAAATTTTCCAAAAAAGGAGTTCGACAAGATTTGGAAAAAAATAAAAAACCCAAAAAGTGGGAACATAGAAGTACCTTCTATAAAAGGTACGGCAATTAGGTTCAATAGAGGAGAGATAATTATAACTAACAAACAAATACATTTAAGCATATTAAAAAAGGACGAAAATGGTAAGGAATATGCTTCCAGTGAAGAGCTTATATTGGACGGTTCAATCAAATTTGATAAAAAAACATTCGACTATAAAACCAACAATAGTGAATTATTTTCTTTCTGGTTTAACGATTATTATTATCCCACAATGCCAATGTCAAGAATTTTAGATACATTAAGACCATATACATATAAGGGAAATAACGGAATGGATATAATAAAAAGATATTTTAATGTTGAAAGTAAAGATATGTTAACAGTTAAAGCTGAATATGTTTTAGGGTTTAATAATGGTTGGAAATTACCTCAATTAGAAGGAGAGAAAGGTTATGCTATAATTGTTTATACCGATTATCAGAAAGACGCTTATAATAAAGCAAAAACAATTATAAAAGAATATTCTGAAAAGAAGAAAACAGAAATAATTGAAAAATTCACTAAACTCATAGAAATTACTCAAAATAGAGAAAACCTCGTAATCCTATTGGCTTGGTCGTTATCTGCTCCATTTAGATTACCTATACTTGAATATTGTGATATATTTCCACATTTATTTAATATAGGTAATCGGTTGTCAGGAAAAAACACTTTAGAAAGCACTTTTATAACCGATTTCTATAAAATATACGATAAAATGCTCTCGCCAAATGTTTTAGAATCGGATTCACGATTAGAAGACCACTTGACTGAATCGACATTCCCGCATGTAATTACAGAAATTCATAAAGTTAAAAACATTAATGTATTACCACTTCTAAAAGACCACGCTACGGGAACGAGCGATTTCGAAAGAAAGAAAAATGCGTTTGAACTTGCTGTTAGAAAACCAAAAGTGGCGGGTTTAAGTTTTGATTCTAATAACCCATTAGATTTTTTAAAGGATTCTGCTATGAATACAAAAGTCATTGTAAATAACTTTAAAAAACAAGTAACTGTTGACCCAATTTGGAAAAATCTGAACCGTGAGTTAAAAAAAGAGAAATTGTTTAGTTTTATTTACGATTATACTAAGAACTGGACTAATAAAGATGTTCATAGTTTATTAGAGAGACAACTTGATAAAATTGAAAATGAGTTTGGATTAGAAAAAGTTCAAAGATTAGAGAGAGAAAATCCGAGATTGATTTCTATATATCAAATTTTAATGTTCGGGCTTGAATTATTGAAAAATGTTTTTGGTATAGAGATTGATGAAGGAATTGAAACCATTCTAAACCCAATAAAAATAGGAAGACAGCTTGTTTCTATGGAATTAAAAGACAAATTGTTTGCTTTTTGTAAAAAGGCTAAAGATTTTGACGAAGGATATTTAGATATTAATGGATATTTTAGAAAAGGCGATAATCCTAAACATCTCCAATTTCCATTAAAATTAGACAAAAATGAGAGAAATTATTGTTTTACCCAAGATAATTTAAGAGATTTTAACGAATATAGCAAAAAGGCTTATTATTTAAAGGAATTGAACGATTTAATAGCAGACGCATTAGAAGATAAAGAAAATATACAACTTGTTAATAAACACTTTAACGGTAATAGAACACGCTATATTCAAATAAAAAAAGATTTATTTGAAAATAAAAAAAAAGAAGTGAAAAAATGACTGATATAGACCAATATATATTTTGGAACGAAATAGGGTATATCGCTAATAATTTGGATGATTTAAGCGAATATCGAGAGAATAAATGGTTAGAAAACTTCTTATTTAAAAAAGAAGACTTTAAAAATAACATTCAACTTAACATTCAAAATCTTGATAACCTTTTGGAAAATATAACTAAATTAAAAATCAAACAAGAACGGAGTAGATTTAAATGTATGAATATTTAGACGGTTTAATGGAAAGCAATCTTGAACATATACAAGATTTTTTAGAAAGGAAAAATATTTTAAAGAGAAATTTGAAAGAGAAATATAATAAAGAGGAAATTATCCTTTTGTTAAAAAAGACATTGGTTTATATTGATACTACCAGCGATGGGTTTAGTAAATTCTATTATGGTTTTCTAACTATTCAAGAAAAGGGAATGTTAAAACGACTAATTGTTAAAAAGGAGTAGATTAAAATGACCAACAATAATCCCCAAACAAAATTATTTTCTTTTATGATAACACCAGAGTTAGTATCCCAAATATACGAAGGTGTCAAAAAAGCTTATCTAAAAAAGGACGGTACACCGTTTAAACGGGAGAAAACCTTTTGGATTAAAAACCTTATTGATATTGTCGCTAAAAATTTAAGTCTGAATAAAGAAGTTGTCGAAAAAGGCATAAATAAACTAATAGATAATTGTTATCTTATATTAACTTTTAGGGCAGAAGTTTATTACCGACCCGTATATCTTGAAAAAATAAGAAAATTAAATAAACTCCATAAAAAGAGAAGAGAAGAAATAGATACAGACGAGTTTAGTCAATGGGTATATAAAAAAAGGATAACGAGAGGAGTTAATATGTTAATTTTTACAAGTGAAGAAACAATAGACCATTTTATAAAAGATAGCGAAGAATGGATAGAAATAGACGAAAGAGTAAGTGAAAAATTAAGGCGGGAAGGTGTAATTAAAAATTGAGTAGAGAAGGTTTCTGGTTGTTATTACAAACGATTTACTTCGTAAAAAAATACAATAAAAATTAAACTAAGAAAGAGGTGAAAAGCAAAAATGAAAAGAAAAGACATTAAAGATATACGAATGGGTCTCTTTATTCTAAATGAAAATTTTGAGAAGTTAAGATATGGTATGATTGAAAAAGGTATCATAGACAATATAACAGACGAACAACTTGAAATTATGGTAAAGTCTGATATTTTATCAAAGGAACATATCCATATTTGTATATGGTGTGGGAGTGAATGTGAGGATGATTCTTTTGTTTGTAATAAATGTAGTGAAGAACACACCTTAGAAGAAAGCGTAGACAAACTTAAATCTAAAGCTCTCGGATAAAGCGAATAAAATTAAATTTAGATATTTTAATTATAAAAAATTAAATTAAACAGGAGGTGAATGTAAAAATGCAAACACATGACGAAAAAATAGGTGTTATCTTCGATAAAACATCTTCTATTGAATATCTTAATGGATTATTGCGAAATGATATTTCCAGACTTAAGGAGTATGCAATCGAAAAAAAATTGATATTATTACCAGATAATATGTTAGACAGCTTAGCAATTATAATACAAGAAGATATAGTAGATACCGTTAAGGAATTAGAAGATTATTTTAAAAACATATAATCAAATTTACAATTTTTTTTATTTTTATTACCTTTTCACCTTTAATTTTTGGACTTTTTATAAATACCAATTTATATAGGTTAAACTGGGTAGCTTAAAATGAGAATAGAGAGGGTTTTTAAAATGGAACATGGAATGGAACATTTGAAATGTTCTACTACTTTACGACTTCACGATTTATATCGGCAAAATATACCTTTTGGAACATGGAACATGGTTTTTCAACTATCCCCCCCTCACAATAAATAATATATTATTATCACATTAAAAAAATGGGTTCTTTCACGATGGGGAGATATATATATATATATAAGTTCTTAAATTATTATTATTATTATTATAACGAGTTCCAACTTTCTACTCATAAAATCAATGGAACATTTGAAATGTTCCAAGATGTTCCAAATGTTCCAAAAACAATAAAATTAAATGCTTGAGCTTCCTATTCTTAAAATTCTCATGTTCCATTTTATAAAAATGCAGTGGAGTGCAGTGGCAAAAAAAAAACGGCGATGGCACAGAATAGGAGCAGAAGCGAAATTAGCGATAATAAATAATAGTATAGTAATATTTAGGAGTAGAAGGTTTGGTAATTGTCTCTCCAGAAGAGACAAGTTAGGAAGTTCCTATTACCAGAATACCAAAAATAAAAAGATAAAAAAAATATATTAGGGAAAGCTATTTTTTAGAAAGAGATGAATTTATAAAATTTTTATCGGTTGCTTTCCCTTAATTTTAGGATTAGAAATGAACGACATAGACATCTATGTATAAATAGTATAATAACCATTTAAACTTATTCTAAAAGCGGAATATTAAATTCCAGAATTAGAAATTTGAATTTCCAGAATTAGGAATCTTTATTATTATTGAGTAGAAGCGAAATTGACCGACTGACAATATGTCAGTGGAATAGAATAAGAGTAGAAGGTTTTTGTTCGATGTCTTTTTTCCACATCAAAAAGAATAGGAGTAGAAGCGAAATTGAGGTATCTACAAATTGTAGACGGTATAGAATAGGAGTAGAAGGCTTTTATATAGTCCCGAAAATCGGGACAATTTAGGAAGCTCCTACTACCAAAATAAGAATATCGAGGATGAGAAGGGAAAAAATATGACAGGTAGTAGGTCTACCAAAAAGTCTTCTCATCCCCGCAATAAGCGTAAAGCCCGATAAATAACGATGAGTAATTGTTTTATAGTTTTTCGAGTATTAGTTTTTCCAAAAACGCAATTTTGCTTTCAAAACTTCTCTCGATTGTTTCTATACGCTTTTCTAAATAATCAATCCGATAATCTTTGTTATCTATTTTAACTTTTTTCCATTCGAGATACCATTTTCCGAACTCATTAGCGTTTTCTGAGTTTAAAAGCATCGATATTTTTGTTATATTGTCTAAAGACATATCTTTAAGTGTCTCTGGGTTATGAGCAAAGTATTTTGATACGAGCTTAAGCAGAAAATTTCTCTCTTCTCGTTCTTTTTTCTTTTTTTCTTGTTCGTATATAAGCTCGTCTAACTCGTTGTCAACGGTTTTTTGTTTTTTTCTTTCAATAATTTCTTTTAATCCGTCAATTGACTCTTCTTTCAAATCTTTGGTTTCTTTCAAATCTTTTGTTTCTTCCAATTCTTTTAATAGGTCTTTTTTTTTTATTAGTTTAGTAGGTGTTTTTTCAGGCTTAGACATTATTTTTTTTCACTTCCTTATTTTTTAATAGATAATTTAATTTTTTAATTCCCGTATTAGTCATTTGGTAAACATACACATCGTATTGGTTTTTCTCTCGGTGTAAATAACCGAAAGTGTGGTATCGCTTAAGCAATACCATTATGTTTTTAATTTCTATTTTAAAGCCAGTTTTTTCTTGAATCTCTCTGGCGGTTAACTCTCCGAATTTGTAGATAAGTTTAAGAAATTGACGCTTCCGAATATTGTATTTCTCTATTTTTAATCTCCTCTACAAATTCTTTAACCTCTTTAGGGTATCGTTGCCCAAACTCTATAAATACTTGGTTTAATGCGTAATTTTCCAATTTTAATTCTTTAATTTTATCTGGAGCTTCTAATTTTTCTAATTTCTTTTCAAAATACGCTTTTTGGTTTATTAGTAAGTTTTCACATTTAATAAGAACATTATCAATGTTCTTTTGAGCGTTTATTCCAAATCTCTTCCATTTCTCTCTTTGTTCGTCATTTATTTTTCGTTCCTGTTCGATTTCATTTTCTTTTGCTTTTTTAAATTCTTCAATTGAGTTATATTCCTTTTCTAAATCCTTAATATATATTACTCTATCGTAAACATTTTCAAGAATTTCAGTTAGGTCTTTTATATCGTATCCGTCTTCAAAAAATTCCAAATTAGAGCTTATATCCAAGAATACATCGAACAGTTTTAACGGAGCGTTGCTATGTCTAAAATATTGAGTTACAGATGCTTCTATTTGTTCCAAGAACTCGTTTAACTCCCTTCCCGTTCTTTTAGCTAATTGATTTAAATTAAAAAACATTTGTGTTAAGTCAGTATCGCTCTCCCAGCCTTCCCAAAAAAGTCTTCCCATAAAACTCTCGTTTAGAGCGTTTATTAAGTTTTTATCCTTCTCTGGTCGCTCTTTTCCGCTTTCTTTTAAAGTGTTATATACGGAAGTATGGCTTACATTTAATTTTTTAGCAATTTCTTGATTTGAATAATTTTGGTCGCATAATTCAAGTATAAAATTTTTAATTTCTTCTGTAATTTTTGCCATGATTATAATTTGTTTTTAATTCTGTTTTTATTTTGTTCAATTGATAAGGGGGTAAAACCTTGTATTAGTTTTATTGTTATCAAAACATGCAAAAAACTGTTATTTTTTTATTTTTTTAATTTTTAAAACTGGTTATTTAATAGTTTCAACACTAATTAATGGATAGTTTTTCGCCAATTTAAAATTTTGTATTCTACTGAGAATTTACGGCAGTATTATGAAATATGCTGAAATCTACTTCGCCAATTTTATTTTCTAATCGTTTATTTTTATAAGTTTGTTGTTGGATAAGTAATAAACCTTTCCGATAAAAATCTATAATCGCTCTTGTTTCTATTGGTTCTATATTTCGGTAATATTCAAACTAATAAAGATTGTTTCAATCTCTCTTTTCTGATAAGAGTTCTGGCTTGTAAAACCGTTTTTTATAAATACTTGGTATTGTTAATTATATTTAAGTAGTGAAACGAACAAATACAGCTAAGTTTGAGGAGTATAACCAAAAACATAAAAATGTATAAGCTTAAAACGGGTGAGGTAATTGACACCAACAAAAAAACAGCGTTTATTAAAAAAAGGGTCGAATTAAACGGAAAAAAGGATATAGAAACTCTAATACTCAGAACTCTAATTTCGGCGGATAAACCATTAAAATTATCAGAATTAGTGAAACAGAGTAATATTTACAAGCAAAAACTTCAATATAATTTAAGAAATATGATTAAACAGGGGTTGGTTTTAAAAACAGTAGAAAATGACGTTATATTTTACGCTCCCCAAGTTATGTTCAGAGACAATAAAATCCTCTATAAAATTATTGAGGGGATAACTCCAATTATTAAAGACATTAATGAGAGTATTGATTATCGTCAAGTAGAAAACTCTAACACTCTTGAACTTCTGCTCAATTACCTTCAATCGGCTTTAAAATTGTTTAATTTTGAGATTGAAGAGTTAAAAAAAGAGGTGTGAAAAAATCCGTCCAAATCGTTTTGACGCTTCTTTAAATATAGAACAAATACTTTCTCAAATATTAACTTAAAATAAAAATAAAATTAAAATTATAAAAAAAGGTGTTAAACCAATGGGAAAACATAAAACCATTAACGGTATAAAAATGACCGCAGGTAAGGGAGTGACCTTTTCTAAGAAACCCAGCTTATTAAATCAGTGCGTTGGTGAAAAAATGAAAGGTCAAGAATTTGACGGTCGAACAGGAGTCCAACAGGCATTAGTGCAGGGTATGTATGATTGCGGAGCAAATATAAAGGATGAAACAATAAAGAAATTTGGTATCAGGAAAACTCCCGCAAAAAGAACCCCCGCAAAGAAATAATCAGGTTTATTTCGAGATAAGAGGAGTTCTCCCCGAACTCTCTTCTTATCTCTTCAAATTTATTTTTTTATATATGCCCAAAATAGAACCCAGATAGGGTCTTAGGGTTTCAAAATCCTTTTGGGCACAAAAAAAGTGAAAAATTATGATTAGTGAAAATCAAGAATTAGAAATCGCACAAGCCAGAGTTGATAACATTCAACAGCGAATATCGTTCAGAGACAAAGGAAGAGCTGGGAATTTAAGAACTGAGCTTTCAAAAGCAAAAGCTATAAGAGACAAAATAGCTTATGATGTAAACCGTAGAAGCGGGGATTTAACTGAAACAAACGAATTGATTAAATACGCTTTAGAAGTTAAAGAAAAATTCGTGGCTGTCGAGAAAGAAAGTAACGAATTCGGTGAAAAACTCAAAGCTTTCTCTCTATATATGGATTATTTGACAAAGGAAAAGCCAGAAAAGGTATTTTCTGAAATTGGAGCGATAAAACCAGTCTTTACTGAAATTGGTAGGGAAATGATTAAAAACAGACAGGTCGAAAAAGTGTTGACGAAAGCTCAGAGTGACTTCAATTCTGCTAAAACCAAATCAGAGAATACAAGCCCAGTTGGAAAAAGCGGTAGAACTCGTCAATTAACCATAGCAAGGAACACATTAAAATTGGCTAAATTCGATGTTGGGCATTTACCTCAATTGATTGAATTTTACGAGCTTAGAGCAGAAGCAAGATGGTTAGATACGGTCAATACAGAGAAAGAAGAACAATTCTTAGAAAGACAAGCGTATATAACCGAATTAGAAGCCGAATTCGCTCTTATGGAGAAACACGGGTTCATACAAATAAATTCTTAATTTTTTTATTTTTAATTCAAGAAAATGAACAAAAAATCAAAACAAGGAATAGTAATTGGTATCAGTATTGGTGTAGCTGGAGTAATTATTGGTGTAGGTTATTATTTTTATGGTTTGTTAAAATATTTAAAAGATATTAACGAAAATGTTCCCCGATTAGATGATAGACCAAAACTTTCGAGGGTTGCTGATATAAGACCTATAAAAATTGTCAATGGGGAAGTAATTGAAGGTAGAAGGTATTTAGATTAAAATCAAAAAAGGTATTATAAAAATGGATAAAAAACAAAAACAGACTATAGGTATTAGTTTAATGGGAATAGGGGCTGTAGGTGTTGTTAGTGTTTTTGGCTATTGGTATTTTAAACAGTTAAAGAAACAAGCCAAAATAGATGAGTTAGAAGCAGAAGGCGAAGCAGATATGGGGGAAACCTTATACGATCCCCAACGGAGCAGATTTAATGTTTATGATAAAAAAAAGGTCTCTGACCGATTCAAAATTTCAGTGAGGCAAGGAGAGGAAAAAGTAGGAGTTAGAGAAAAAGGACGCTTAAGAGCTTCTGGGAGAAGTCCCAGTGGTTATGACAGAAAAAAGGAAAGATTTAGAGTATCGGGAAATACTCGTAGAACGGATACTCCCAGTGAATACAATAATAATATATATCCA
>SDBT01014487.1_pt1 | contig 12571 bp, 21 predicted proteins | sample 2277101 | NCBI WGS metagenome assembly SDBT01 (sample SAMN10404973, study PRJNA504765) | marine sediment metagenome | isolation source: marine sediment core GS10_PC15, 103 cmbsf | place: Arctic Ocean: Southern Knipovich Ridge | collected 2010 | reverse complement strand
CCGGACGCTCCTCGAGACTCGAAGACCGCCCGATCGGCGACGAGACGGTGCTGCGCACTGACCTCGACAATGCCGCAGCCCGATTGTTCACCCTCGTCTGGGAGATCGAACCCTAGACCCGCACCCCCGCACAGGACGAAACGACATGTCTCAACTCGCGCAAAACCTCAACCTGGACGCCCAAAAGCAGGGCTCCGTCGTCAACACCGGCGGGATCAATGCGACCGAGACCGGCTCCACCGACGATGCCGTCCTGCGCTTCGACGTGGCGCCGCCCACGATCGTCGGGCCCGTCGGCGATATCACCGTGGTGACCACCGCCGCGAACGGCACCATCGTCACCGTCAACCGCTCGGGCCGCTACTTCATCGAGTTCGGCGGCGCGACGATTGCCTCGGGCACCCTGCACCTCGGGATCTCCTCGAACGTCGTGGCCGCGGGGCTCGTGGACGATCCGTCGTACGCGATCGCCGGGTTCCTCGAAGTCCTCCAGCCCGTCGTCACGGGCGCCGCGACCAACAACCCGATCGATATGGCCGTCGAGCTCGAAGTGATCAAGGGCACCGCCGCGCTCGTCCGGTTCCACGGCACCAACGGGGCGGACGCCCCGCCCGTCCTGACCGCCAACATCGCATCGTTCTACTACCGGATCACCCGGCTCGAAGACATCCGGGGCCGCAGCTAGCACCCCCACCCCACCCAAGGCTCCCGCCCCCGGAAGGAACAACGACCATGCTCGCCGACAACCTCAACCTTGACGCCCAGAAAGTCTCCGGCCTCCTCAACACCGGTGGCCTCAATGCGACCGAAACCGGGGGCACCGACGACGCCGTCCTCCGGTGGAACGCCGCCGCCGCGGTGACCGGGCTCGGGATCACCGAGGCGACCACCGCCGCGAACGGCACGATCATCACGATCGACCGGCCCGGCGAGTACGACATCAACCTGACGGGCCTCACCGAGGCGTCGGGGACGGTCGATGTGGGGGTCTCGGCCAACGTCGCGGCCGCGGGGCTCAACAGCAATCCGGAGTTCGCGATTCTGGGCTTCCTCAAGGTGATCCAGCCCATCCTCACCCCGGCCGCCCTACAGATCCCGTTCACCATGAACACCAAGGTGTTCGTGATCAAAGGGACGGCCCAGCTCGTCCGGTTCCACGCCACCAACGGCAGCGACGCAGCGCCCGACTTCAGCTCGACGATCGCGGAGTTCTCGTACCGGATCACTCGGGTTCAGGACGTCCGCGGCCGCAGCTAAAGACCCCCCACGCAGTACCGTCTACTCGAGAGACAGGAGCCCAGCCCATGCAAGCCAACGCCATTCGACACCAGAACCTCAACCTCGACGGGAGCAAGCCCGATTCCATCGTGAACGTGTCGGCCGGGATCACGGCCAACCCGAATGAGACCGGCTCGACCAACACGGCCGTGCTGCGTTTCTCAGCGCCCGCGGTCGTCGTGGGCAATGGGGCCTCCGAGACCACGACCGCGGCCGACGGTACGGCTGTCACGATCACGGGCTCGGGACACTGGATGCTGGAGTTCGGGGGCGCGACGGAGGCGGCCAACCTGGGCCTCGCGCTCGGGGTCGGCGTGAACCTTGCCGCCGGCGCCATCACGGCGGATCCCTCGTACGCGACACCCGGGGTCATCTGGGCACTCCCCTCGATCACCACCGACCTGAGCAGCACGCCGTTCCTGTTCAAAACCGGACTCTACGTGATCAAGGGCGGAAGCCTCGTGGTGCAGTTCCTCGCGACCAACGACGCCGCCGGGGCGCCCACCCTCACCACCTCGGTGACCGCATTCTTCTATCGGCTCACCCGCCGCCAAGCCATCCGCGGACGTAGCTAGGAAAGGGCTCCGCCTTGACCTTCGGCGTCAGCCTTCGCCTCACGGGTGCGACCGAGTTTTCGGCCGCTTCCCCGATCGCGACGTTCCTAGAGGGCGGCGGCCTCGCCTCCCTCGGGGCGGAGTACCACGCCGTCATCAAAAGCTACGACTACAACGCCCCAACGGCGACCGCCCATACCCTCAACCTGACGCTGCGGCCGCCGTGGAGCGCCAACGCCGACGAGCAGATCATCCTCGAAGCGCCCACCGCCGCCGCCAACAGCTTCACCAAGATCTGCGGACCCCAAGGGGGGATCGTGGTCCCGCGCAGGTTTCGACTCGAAGCAACCTCGCAGCCGACCTCGGGGGGCACGATCAGCCTTACCGGGGACTCCTACGAGCTGTTTTTCTTCACGACCGGGAAAGACCAGGCCGCTACGTTGTCGGTGGAGTGGTCGATCGAGCGGGTGGGGGACTAGCCGTGCGCGTGAGCTATCAGGGTCGCCCCCAATCCCACGCCGATGCGTGCCGCGTACTCGAGGGGATCGCCGAGGGAGCGGTGCGCGCCATGAAGGCCGAGATCGAGCTCAACCCGGACGCGCAGCCCTGCTGTATCGGGTGCGGCAAGTTCGTGATCCGCAACGGCCCGATGTTTCCCGCACAGCCCCAATCCCTCCAGGCGATCATGGCCGAGCGCGGGATCGAGGACGAAGACATTTTGCGCGAGCTCCACGGGAGTTCGCCGCCGTCCGAGCTCAGACACGACCCCACCGCCGACGTTCAGATCCGGTGTGTCCGGGACATCGCCCTGCGCAAAGGGGGCACCACCCTGGAGCTGGCGTGCTACCAGGCCGCCCAGCGCCGCCGCCGTGGGGACGACCCCGAGTGCGTCGTCATCGTGACCGCCGGCGACAGCTGTGGGGGCCCCGGGCCAGCCTTCCGGGCCGCCGTCTTCAACAGCGACGAGCACTACATGGACGATAAGGCCATGACCCTCGACTGTCCCGTGGAGCGTCTCGGACCCGGCGACTGTACCTGCAAGGTGGTGCAGTGAGTGCCGGCGCATGGACACTGCTTGTGCTCGGGGCCGGCTTCGGCGCGGTCGCGGCGTCGAGTGGTCGCCGAGCTCGGCGGCGCAACGCCGCGCAGGCTGAGCCTACACCGCCGCGCCGGCTCGCCCGAGCTCGTCCCGCGGACGTCGCCGCGCTCCGGCGTCGCGAGCTGCTGGGCCTGCACGTGGCCGCCGAGCCGCGTCCCTGCAAGTTCTACCAGCTCCAGCCGGGCGACACGCCCTACACCGTCTCGCGCCGCGCGCTCGGCTCCGTCGGCCGGCACACCGCCGCGCACGTTCTCGAGTACTGGCGATGTGTCACGAGCTGCCAGTACAACCTCGGGATCTGGGGCGGACGCTCGACCACGAAGCGCTACCCCGCCGAGCTCCTCGCGCCGGGGATCGGCCTCGGGATCCGGGTCGCGTTCCTGCCGCGCAATGAAGACGCGCTCCGGGCCATGGCCATGGGGTCGCACCCCCAGGTTTGCGTCGACAAAGACGGGGCCGAGCTGGGCCTCGGCGAGTCGCTCGGGGCCCCGTGGCTTCCCCACGTCGACCGCGAGGCCCTCGCCGATGGCGAGGTTACGTGCCGAACCTACAGTTGGGGCGACGGTACGTCTTCCCTCGAACCCGATCCGGAGCTCATCGCTCTACTGGAGTAGCCCGTGAAACTGACCGAGACACAATGGCTCTGGGGACTCGCTGGGGCGGCCGCCGTCGGCTGGGGCGTCTATGCGATCTGGGGCCGGGGCAACGGGGAGCAAAGCTCGTTCTACCTGCCCGGGCAGACCGCCAACGTCTACCAAGGCCAGCAGATCATCGTCCGGCTCCCGCGCGGCGGCTACGAGCTCATGGGGGACGACGGCCTCGTGTCGATCGTCACCCAGGTGCAAAGGGGAATCAACACCGACATCGCGCTTCAGATCGGCTCGGGCGGCGCCCTCCCCTTCACGGTGACCCCCACGTTCGTGGACACCGTGACGCCGGGCAGGTCCTTCCAGCTCGTGATCATCGCCGCCCCCGTTCCGAGGAGCGAATAGCACCGTGGCCGAGCTCAAGGGCTTCGACGTTGGGCTGGTCGTCCAGTCGATCTCCAACGTCCTGCTGACCGGCGCCGACGGCGTCCGGTCGACGCACAACGTGACGCCCGTGGTGCTCCAGCAAACCCTTTGGCAGCTCGCGGTGGTCACCGATCAGGTCACGAACCTGCTCGACAACCAGCTGGACGACAGGCGGCTGCGGTGCGCGACGGGCACCTTCTTTGGCGGGGGGGTTGGCGCGTCCATCATGTGCCACGACCTGGGCCAGCAACTTCCCAGGATGCGGGCCGAGCTCGAAGCGTGGATCGTCCGGTTCCAGGCATATCAGGACCACGTCAACGAGTGCGTGGCCAAGGGCCTCCTGCTCGACTGGGGCTGTGCCTACTGGTGCGCGACGAGCCCGCTGCTGTTTGGCTGGTATCCCAACGAGCGTTGCACCGGGGTGCGCATGGATCAGAAGGTCCAAAAGCCCCCGGACATGGCGACCCCGTTCTCCCTCATAAACCAGGCCCTCGTCCTCGGCGCCCACATGGACACGGAGGGATTCCTGGGCATGGTCACGACCTTTATCGAGGTCGGCGCCGAGGCTGGCGCTGCTGCCGGAGCAGCCGCGATCCAAAGGGCCGTCGAGGCTGCGATCAAGGGGATCCGCGAAGCCATGAACCGCCCCGGCCCCGGGGGCACCCCACCCAAACCCTGGGCCCGGTATGCGTTCGGCGCCCTCGTCCTGGGGGGCCTCGGCCTCGGGACATACCTGTACGTCAAGAAGTAGGAGAACGAAACGATGCACGCAAGCTACCGATTCCCCACGGCAATGGCCCGGCACCAAACCCGCAACCCGCTCTCGAAAAACGCGAAGTGGGGGATCGGCATTGGCCTCCTGGCGGGCGCGCTCGCGATCGTGTTCTGGCCCAAGGAGGCTAGCGCCGCCGACCCGGCGATTCCAGGCCCCGACCCCACGGGCCCCGGCCCCGGTCCCGGTCCCGGACCCGGACCGATCCCCGGTCCGATCCCAACCCCGGGAGGAGCCGGCAAGGCCCCCAATGCGCCCACGTTCACGCCGGTCATGACCCCGACGGTCCAGGCCAACGCCCAGGCCGCCGTGGCCAGGTGGCAAGCGGGGTCGATCAGCGTCCCCGCCGGGAAGGACACCGACGACCACCTGACCGACGTGGCCATGACGGCGACGTACCCCAACGCGCCATCGAGGATCCCGGGCAACTGGAAAACCAACGAGGCGTCCTGGGAACCCTGGGTCTCGGCCTGGCTGGAGATGCACGGCTACGTAACTGCGATCATGGGATAAGGGGGGCGAACCGTGCTCCTCAACATCCTACTGCTCGCCGGCGTCGCGGGGGCTGCCTACTGGTACGGCAGCCAACGCACGACCGCGCCCGGGCGACGCGGGCCGATCGTCGCGCCGATCCCCCGGCCGCGGCCCGTGCCCCTGGAGGGCGCGGGCGACTACGCGAGCATGTGGGCCGCGGTTCCGTTCGGGGTGTCGATCGCCCCGGCGGGGCTTTCGGTCGACGCCGCGCACCAGATCCCCCCGCCCATGGGGCCTCGGCTCGCCTCGATCGCGCCCGACTGCTCGATCGTGGCCGTCGGCGAGGGGTGGTGGGACGCTGCGGGCGACGCGGCACAGGCACTCATGAGCGCCGGGGTTGCCGATCGGGACATCGTCGAGCTCGTCCTCGCGCAGATGCTCCCGGCGGCGTGCTCGGGCGCAGCGAACACGCAGGCCGTCCTCGAGTTGCGTCGCGAGCTCGGGCGCAGGCTCTCGGGGTCACGCCGCAACAGCTGGGGGGTTGAGACCACCTGGATCCCGCCGGCCCCTTCGGCGGCCCGGAGTGCCTGGGGCGCGCAGCGTCGCGTGATGCGGAGGCGATCTTAGATGGCCGACGCCGGCACACTCGTGCACTTCCGCGTGGAGGGGGACACCGTGTTTTTCCTCGACGGCAATCGCGGGAAGCACAGGGCGGACACTCCCGCGGAGGTCATGCGGGCCCTTCGCGCGATCCAAGACGCGACCGGCGAGGCGTCCACCGGGCAGGTCGATCCTCCCGACAGTTGGCTGGAGACGATCGCGCAGCAATGTCAGGAGACGATCGGGGACGCCTACGGGCCGCTCGCCGGCCGCGTCTCGGCCACCGTCACCCGCAACGGCCCGGCCATTATCTCGAAGATCCGCGGGAAACGTACGGTCCGGAGGCGTAGCTGATGGCCTGGCGGTTCGAAGACGTGCTGCCATGGGCCGCCGCCGCCGCGGTTGGCCTCGCGATCTACGGCCGGGTGAGCGGTGCGCAGGCCGCCTATGTCCCGAGCCAAGGCGGAGGGTTCGCGGAGGTCCAGCGGCTCGCCGGCGAGGTTGAGGCCCGGGCTCAGATGCCGGGGTTCGCGGCGCTCGCCCTGGGCGTGTCGCAGCGCGAGTCTCGCGGCTACAACCTCGCCGCGAATACGAGCGAGTCCGAGGCCGCCGCCGCGTGCCGGGGCTTCAACAAGAACACCCGTCGGTACGGCAACAGCCCGTACCCGGCGACGCGCTGGTGCTTCGGGAGCGGCGGCTACTATGGCCAGCTCCCCAGCACGGCCCTCGCGGCGCCCGGCTTCGAGATGAGCGACCCGTGGATCGTCTTCGACCCGCTGGCGTCCACCGTGATGCTCGCCGATTTCGTCCGCCGGGTAGTCCGGGGCCACTTCCACAAGCTCCCGGCGAAGCACCGCAACTTCCTGACGCTGCGCCGATTCATGGCGAGCAACACCGTGGGCCTCGACTGGGCCGAGACGCTCGACCGGTCGCGGAGGGTTCGCGAGCGATTCGCGGGTGACCTGGCCAAGCGGGGGATCGATCCCTCGTTCATGTTTGAGCCGGTCACGATCGGAGCCTGGCCAGGGGCGGTGCCCCTCTATCGAGCGATGGGCGGGGGGGCGGGGAACACATGAGACTGATCTACGTGGCAATGGTGTCGGCTTGCTGTGGGTGCGCGACCGGGGCTCCCAAGCTCTCGGAGGCTGTGCACCTGGGGCGCCAAGGGCTCCACGCGGTGACGCCGGCCCTCGCAGCACTGCCGGCGCAGAAGTGGGCGGCGGAGCTCAGCGAGCAGGAGGCCGTGTGCTCCGCGCAGCCACTCGAGACCGAGGAGGAACGCAAGGAGTGCCTCGGGGTGCCCTACGAGCGCGCCCAGGTCGTGGAGGACTTCACCGAGCTCTACGACAGGATCGCGGTGCTCCTGCGCGAGCTCGAAGAGACCGCCCGAGCCCTGGAGGCGCTGTGATGGGCTGGCTTTCCTCACTCCTCGGGCTCGGAGGCAAGGCGGTGCGCGACAATAGCGCGCTGCTGACCTCGGTCGTCGAAGCGGTGGCCAAGCGCGCCGAAAACCGGGACGCCTTCCGGCTCGCCCTGGCCAAGGCCGCCGAGGAGGGCGATCTCGACTTCGTTTTCAACAGCCTGGACGCAGCGAAAAAGAGCGCTGACGACTACATCAAAAATGGGTGATCTTATCGTTATGGCGAGCGACGAATACCGGACCTACAAGAACCCCGACGAGCCCCACGCCCCCGCGGGGCCGGCTCCGCGGCCGCGCCGTAGTGGCAACGGCAGCAACTCGGGGTGGTTGAAGTCCGCGCTCGCGATCATGGGCACCGCCGCGCTGTCGGCCGGTGTCACGTGGATCGTGACCGACACCCTTGCGCGCAGGCGGGAGGAGCGCGAGGCCCTGGCCGCCACCAACCCCGGAGCGGGGACCGTGATCCCCACGCCGATCCCGATGTTCGCCCCGCCGCCGGGGTACTTCCCGGCGCCCCATGTCGTCCCGGCAGCGCCCCCGCCCCAGCAGGTCGTGATCCCCAGCCAGGCACCGACGCCCGATCAGCTGATCGAGCTCGCCCGGCTGCGACGTGACGCCGCCGAGTACGAGTCCGAGCGCCAGTTCTTCGAAGGGTTCTCGCGGTGAACGCAGGCCGTCAGGCGCTATGGGAACGAGTCTACGATACGGCGTCCGACGCCTACGGCCCGATCCCCGGGTACAACGATCGCGACGCGAGGCTGACCGCCGACGCGGCCGCGGCCGGGTGGTACTCCGGCGACCGTCGGCGCAATCCCGCCGGGCGCCCACGCACCCCTCGGCCCGGCAACCTCCTGAACCTGACCCCGAACCGCGGCGGCCAGTTCGTCGATCTCGACTACGTGATGCCCGACGGGGAGATCCGCGGCGTGCGATTCCCCGGGGAGACCCACGCGCTGCTGTGGTCGGCCGATCTCCAGGCGGCCCTCGTCCTCCCCCGCATGCGGCTGTCGGCCTGCGAGTTTCCGCCGACGACCCGCGAGGACCAGCTCGCCCGGATGTGGGCCAAGGGCCGCGGGGCCAAGTGCGCCGCCCGAGCTCGCTTCGAGCTCCCCGCCCTGCCGTACGTGTTCCCCGGGATCCAGGTCTCGTATATCTCGGACAAGTTCACGCACGGGACCATGAAAGAGTACGTGCATCACTTCGGGCCGGGTGTGCTGATCTACTTCTCGGCACCACCCCGGGGCAAAGCCTCGCCGGACGTGATCATGATGCGCGGCGGTGGACTCCGGCTGACCAAGCACGGGATCGACGGGTGACCGGTGTCGTATGAGAACTACGTCATCAACGGGCCGCCCCGAAAGCCAACCCGGATCAAGGTCCGGCACAAGGGCTCGCTCGGGGGCCCCGGCTACACGACCAAACCTGCAACGGAGCGCCGCCGGCTGCTGTGGCGTCACCTGGAAAAGCACGGCTACGCATCGACGATCTCAGCGTTGCAAAGCCGGATCAATCTCGGCAGTCGAACTATGGGAAAACGTGCCCACGCGGCGTTCGAATCGGACAAAGCGTGGCTACAGAAGGAACACGAGCAGATGGCAAAACTGACAGGCGCCGCCAAGGCGGCATTCAAGGCAAAAATGGCGGCGGGTCGGAAGGCCGCTGCCAGAAATCCCACGCGAAACGGTCCCAAGGCGAAACGAGCTCGACGGGCTCGGGCAGCGGCAGCGGCAGCGGCGGAGGCCGAGGCTGAGGCCGAGGCGGCCCGCGACATCGCGTCTGCCCTCGGGCCCCCAAAGAAGCGGAAGAAGAAGAAGACCACCAAGAAAAAGGCCACCAAGAAGAAGACCACCAAGAAGAAGACCACCAAGAAAAAGGCCACCAAGAAGAAGGCCACCAAGAAAAAGGCCGGCAAGACCGCGGCGCAGCGCAAGGCGTCAGCGGCGAAGGGTGCCAAGACCCGCAAGGCCAACGAGGCCAAGAAAAAGCGAGCCGCGGCGAAGTCCGCGAAGACCCGGAAGGACAACGCGGCCGCGGCGAAGAGGAAGTCCGCCGCCGCCAAGCGCAAGAAGGCCGCCCCGAAGAAGAAGAAGGGGCGGAAGAAGAAGCGCAAGCAGAGCTCCAAGAAGACCGAGTGCTACGCGCGGCGCGTGTACCTCAAGACGCCGACACGCGGAGAGTCCGCGGCCGGTGCGACCCTACGCAAGTCGCGATCCAGGCCCACCAAGGCCCAGGCGGCCGGCGTCCTGGCCACCAAGATGCACAAGGACTACGACTGCCGGCAGGTGGAGCGCAACTACTTCGACTTTAGCGTCCCCAACTCGAAGCTGGGGGGGGCGTAGTTCCATGTGGGGCTGGGTACTTCTAGCCGGGGTGGTCTCGTGGAGCATCGGGGGCGTGATGGGCGTCACCGTCGCTGCGAGGGGCTGCCAGCGACTCCTCATGGAGGAGTGCCCCGGGGCACTCCAGGCCGGGGTCCGGACGATCGCAATGATCGGCCGGGCGCCCTCGAGACGCACGATGCGTCGCAGCAGGTAAGAGAGCGCGAATGTTCGAGCATGAAATCGGAGAGACGATCCAGCCGTATGCGGGGCCCGCCGGGGTCACGCTTGCTACGTACTTCGGCTGGAGAGTCCTTCGGTTTCTAGCCTCGCTCTCGAACCTGATCGACCGGGCGACGGGCCTCGGCAAGAAACTGGGGGGCCTCATGGACGCCCACCTTGACGCGCTCAAGGAGGAGCGGGTTCACCGTGAGCGCATGGAGCGGTTTTTCGAGAGGCTAGCACCGCCCGGGGCCCCGGCCCACATGACGCCCGACCACACGCCGAGCGGGCCGATCCGAGTTACGCCCCAGCAGCCGGGGGACTCGGGGCACTGACATGCGCGTACCGAGCAACGACATTCCACGACCGATCAACCTGAGCGGCGACTGGGAGACGCCGCTGCCGCCGGCGCAGGCGATCCTCGGCGCAATGACCGATCCCGTGGGCGCCTACCTGCTGTCCACCAACAGCCCCGAGGGCCTCGGGGCACTGCTCCTCGAAGACTCCGTCGATCTCCTCAAGACGGTGATGGCCGTGGGTGCGACCCAGGTGGGGGTCCCGTCGCAACTGCTCCCGGCGTTCGAGGGGGTCGTGACGGCCGCGATCGATCGCGACTGGTCAGCGTTGGCGACGAGCGCCGCCGGAAGCGGCCTTGACATCGCCATGAACGCCTTGGGGGCGATCCCGATCCTTGGCTGGCTCGCCAAGGGCGCGCTGGTTGTCGTGCGCGGCATGATCCAGGTGTCCAAAGACAAGCGGGCTCCCCCCGAGATGGTCCCCCTGGCGGTCTACGATCGGGCTGTAAACAACTGGTACGCCAGCCGAGCTCTGCACGTCATCGGAGACGCCGGGGCCTACGATCGCGACTGGACGCCGCTGTTCGATGTTCCGGGGACCGGACCATGGGTTGGCCTCCGGGGCGACCCCCATGGGTACTTGTTCCACCTTCAGGGCTACGACGACCAGGCCCAACGCGAGACCACCGAAAGCCTCGGGGCTGGGAAGGCCATGGTGCCGGGCGCGGGGCTCGGGCTCGTGCAGGTCAACGTCAACTTTCCCGAATCGATCGACATGAACCGGGCCGAGATCCCCTACGCTGCGTACTTCGCCGCGACTCGGGCCTACGACAAGACCGAGACGCTCCCCTCGTACCTCCGCGTCGGGGTGGCGGCGTGGCAGACCATGCAGGCCCGCACCCCGGCCATGTTTCAGGTGAACGTGGGGGGCCTCGTGCAGCGCTGGCGTGCCTACGTGGAGGGCGGCCTGGACGTCGCCGACGCGTTCCGCAACAGCAGCGCTAAAAACCGAGACGTGCGAGGCCGCAAGCGCAACGCCGGGTACCTCGCCCACACCATGTTTTACGACGTCGACCTTCTCCAACAGTACGGATCCCCCCTGTGGCTCCCGGAGGGCGAACCCGCTCGGGACATGCGGAACCCACTCTGGGGTCAGTATGGATACGAGGATCGGATCCAGCTCCCGATCTCGCGGCGGCTCGACCAGATCGCCGCCGAGAAGTTGATCTCACTCTACAAGCGGCAGAACGCGGCCCTCGACACCCTCATGGTTGCGTACTGCTCCGAGAAACAGCCGGCATTCCAGGCCGAGTCCCTCCAGCGCAAACTCCAGGCGCGCCGCCGCGAGCTCCTACGGCACCCCGCCGTCGCCGACGTCAACCTCGACGACGTACTGGACAAAGACTATCGCAGCCTGCTGTACACCGCGAAGTTCTCGCCGGGGTTTGGTTTCACCGCGGCCCCCGGCACCGGCGGCCGCGTCGCCCGTCCGTTCGGGGACATCGACCAGATCCCGGAGGGCAGCCCGTGGGACGTGCTCGGACCCGCCAAGGGACCGGCGCAGATCCTCGGCAAGGGGCTCCTGATCGGCGGGGCGCTCTACGGCGGCTACAAGCTCTACAAGTGGCTCGGGTCGCGATAGGATTGGGGGGTCGCATGAACACCACGCAGATGCTCGTGCTGCTTCTGGGCGTCGCCGGGGCGGCCTACGTGATCACCCGCCCCCGCGAGGGGATCGCGGGGGTCCAGGCGGGCCCCGAGGCGACGAAGAACCCCGAGCGCCCCGGGTTCTCGATGGGCTCGTGGTCAATGTGGATGGCGCCCGACCGAGCTCCGGCGGCCTTCAACGCTGCGCTCCACGAGGGCGCCAACAACCCCGAGTCGATCGTCAACAACGCCTTTCGTCGCCTGTTCCCGGCCATGACCTGGCCGCCCGATCCGGGCGACGCGAGGTATGGCGCATGGGACCGCGTCGTCGAGGCGATCGCCCGGCGCCAACAGCTGCCGCACAAGCCCTCTTTTCACGTGGTGTAAGGTCGCCCGGTGGCGACGTCGCAGCTGTGCCTCCCCCGCGCCGGGACATCGGCCGCGACCAATGTCACAAGCGCGGCCGTCAACACCCTGATCCTGGCCGCCAACGCCGGGCGTCTCGGGGCCACGATCTACAACGACAGCAACTCCAGACTCTTTTTGAAGCTAGGCGCCGTCGCCAGCCTGACCAGCTTCACGATCCGCCTCGGGGCGCAGGACTATTTCGAGGTCCCGTTTCAGTACACCGGGATCATTGACGGGATCTGGGACCCGGTCGCCAGCGGGTTTGCTCGGGTCGTGGAGTTCACCGCGTGATCTCCCCGCTGCCCGATGACGAGTGGGCCGAGTACGTGGCCAACGCCCAGGCGTTCGCCGGCGTATCCCTCCAGGTCGCGGTGCCCGCCATGATCGCCCACGTCCAGCTGTTCAACCCGGTGGGCTCCGGCGTCCGCTTGCGGATCCAAAACCTCCAGCCGATGGCCGTGTTCTCGATC
>SDBT01014486.1_pt1 | contig 12572 bp, 12 predicted proteins | sample 2277101 | NCBI WGS metagenome assembly SDBT01 (sample SAMN10404973, study PRJNA504765) | marine sediment metagenome | isolation source: marine sediment core GS10_PC15, 103 cmbsf | place: Arctic Ocean: Southern Knipovich Ridge | collected 2010 | reverse complement strand
CATTCGTTGCAGTTCTCTGAGGTAGTATTTTTGGGATGGATTGGTAAAGAAAAGAGCGAGTAAAGCCTGTCGTATTTTTGATTTTGTAATATATAGGGCCTCTAGCATAATGAACTCCTTTTTGAGTACAACTGTACTCAAATTGGAGTACAGTGTCAAATATATTATTGAAAATAAGTCTGTACTTCTTGACTTGAACTTTATTCAGGCTCCTAAATCAATTTAGATTGACTTAAAATAATAAAGATGTTTAATAGCCTCTGCTTTTTAAAATGTGGTTATTCTAAATAAACGAAAAATATTATTTATTTTTCTCAAATTAAGCTGTTTGTAATAATATACATTATGTAAACTAGTGTAAGTTGTGTGGAATCAGTTGGTTAGGATATTGGGATTTGAGAATTTATCCCATTTTTGTCCAAAAATAGGGGGTAATTTCCCGTTTTATGATTAAAGCTATGCAAGAATATTTGTGTTTTAATTGGATATACATAGATTTTCATTCATCGGTTGTAAGAGGTTCTGTTTTTTACTATAATCTTTTCATATTCTAGCAAGAGAATTTTATGAAAGGAACCAAATTAAAGAGAAAAACGCCTAGTAAGTTCGAGCATTACTTGAATAGAGCAAAAGTCGCAGCGGAAAGAAGCACTTGTTTACGGAGAAAGATTGGAGCTTGATCAGCGACAATTATTTCTGCGGGAATAGTTGACGTCAGTCAGGAGCTATTGTTATAAAAAACGATGTCGTGGTTAGTTTTGGATACGTTGGTTCTCTAAGAAGTATGCCAAATTGTATTGATTCAGGAAAATGTCTTAGAATTGAACTAGGGATTTCCTCGGGACAACGGTACGAACTATGTAGGAGTGTACATGCAGAACAAAACGCTATAATCAATGCAGCAAGGAGCAGGATTAATATAATAAATGGAGTAATGTACATCGGGAGTGAAAGAATTAACATTGGGTACCATAGAAAAGATCAGAGAAAAATTTACGGCCCTTGTATAATATGCAAAAAAGAAATTATTAATGTAGGAATAAGAGCTGTTCACATGAGAGAGGAGGGAATTGGAACTCAAAGTTACAAATTTAAAGATCTCAAAATAAACTTAAAAAAAGAAGAAGAAGGAATAGTGAAACATTTAAAAAAAAAGCCAAAAAGAATTCTAGAATTATAGCTAATTAAAATTATTACTAAAACATATTTAGAAAAAAAGAGGGAATTTATGATTCGTTGTGTTTGTATTTTAATTTCATTCGTGATCTGTCAGGTAAAATTGTAAAATATAAAAAATGTAAGATAAAATATTTTAATATGTTAACATGACAATTAAAAATAATAGATATAATAATCGCTATAAAATCTTACCTACAGAATATGCTTCTTTTAGTCTAAAAATACTAAATTTTTTCATTAGTAACGTTCTTACAGGAAAAAAAATAATTTTCGATCCTATGTGTGGAGCAGCTCCTCTTATTCCTTATGTAGAAAAAAATGGTTTAATAGCTTATTTTAATGATATTTTACCCGTTCATTATCATATAAATAAAGCTAAGGTTTTTAGAGTTTATGCCTCTCTTAAAAGGCTTGAAAAAAGTAATGAAAACTTTCTTTATAAAGAATTAATTTATTGTATGAAGTCATTGAAAAGAAAAAAGATGTTTATTTCTGATGACTGGATACATGATGATATTCTTAGGTCTCTGATAGAGGCATGGAAAAAAGACGATGGATATGAAACTCCTATTCGTTATTTAATTAAAGCATTGATACTTCTTTGTGTACGCCCATATAGTTGTATTTCCAGTTCAGGAAATCCAAGCTGGGTTAAAAAAGGGGGGGCTTCTTCAGGAAAAGATTTAACTCATTTATTAAAAGAAAGAATAAAATTATTTTTATTATTCTATCGTGGCCATTATTACAATCATGAAATTAAAAAAAAGGGACAGTGCCACTTTTCAAGAAAGGATGCAACCCCGCTTTATACATCAAAAAGATTTGATTTAATACTAACATCGCCATCATATTGTAATCGACTCGATTATGAAAGGCTATACGCACCTGAGTTGTATTTTTTAGAATCTTTAGATTATAGGATCGGCCCTTCAAATGTTCTGGGTACTACTAAAGTTATCGATTATGATTCTTTTAAAAGTGATTTAAATAATATTATTAAATGTGCACCAAAAACAGGAGAATTCCTTCAAGAAGTAGGGATGAAAAAAGAGAGAGATGCTGAATATTACCAAAGATATTATACAAGATATTATGCTAATCTTTTTAAAATTTTAAAAAACTCACTTAGATTCCTTAAAGATTCTGGGGAAATGTATATAGTAGTTCAAGATAATATCCATCGAGGAGAAATTAATGACATGGGTAAATTTCTAAGTGAATTTTATAACAATCTTGGTTGGTCAGTAGAAATGCCATTCCGAGAACTTCGCCATCATCAAGGACGCAGAAATATCTCAGCAGAGCATCCAATTGTTATTAAAAAGCATTATGAAACAATATTAAGAGTAAAAAAATGTTGATTAAAAGAATCGAAAGCTGGGGATATCTTGAGTATGACACCAACGATCATAAATTTATCCGCAGAATTAACAAATTATGTGATAGAGAAATTCCTTATTCAGATAAACCAATCGTTCTTAACTGCGATTTAACTCTTAAATGTAATATGGATTGTAAGTATTGTGTTGCTAAAGATATGAAAAAATTCGCTTCTACAAAAAGTGATCTAAATATTACAAATAATCTTATTAACCAAATAAATAAATCTGATTTTTTAGTTATTGTGATTACAGGCGGTGAACCACTGCTTATAGAGTATGAAGGTAGATTACTAAAATTAATTAATAGTCTTAAGAAAAAAGGGATCATTATTGATACTAATGGAACTATTACCCCTAGCGATTATCTTATTAAAGTATTAATAAAAAAGAATGTTTTATTAAGAATTTCCTTGGATTCTCCAAGACCAAAAGATGAATATGAAATTAGGATTTTATCTGGAGATAATACAAAAAACAAGGTCCCTTCGAAAAAATTATATGAAAAAAAGCTTAAAATAATAAAAAAATTAAAATCTAAAGGATTAAAATTAGCTATTCAATCTGTTTTACATGGTAAGAATAGAGGTTCAATCATGGATATGCCAAGAGTACTTCAAAGTTGGTCAATAAAATATTGGCATATTCAAAGGTATATTCCATCATATAAATTAAGGGATAATTTTAGATTCAATATAAAAATTGATGAATATGAAGAGCTGTTAAACAAACTAAGCAGAGAATCAAAAAAATATGGCGTGACTTGTATAACGAAATCAGATAGAAGACATAATAGTGTTTTTCTTTTAGTTGGTGATGGTGACATATATACTCAAAGTGATAATTTCCCAGGAGAAAAAATATATTTAGGTAAAATAGGGGAGATTGAGAAATATTTTGAGATGGTAAGCGCTTCAGAGCATGCAATGAGATATTACGGTTCCACATGAGAGAAAAAAAAGAAAATGCCAAGTCAGACAAGAAAGGAGAATATTCTATGGACGAAAGTATCTTTAGTTGTGCAGGCGAATCGCGTTTAATAGATGAGTGGGTTGAAGAATTTAAGGATTTATATTTTAAACATGATAAAAATAGAACTCCTAAAGAAATATGGCTTGCCACAATGGGACATTGTAGCGCTATGGGTGAAGCGATTCGAAGAGATCATTATACCGCGTTATTGGAAGCAGCTTCTCATGCCTTTTGTTGGATATGTTCTTATATTACTAAATGTAATGAAACAGATAATTTGATATTTAAAATTGATGCTAGTTTTTCTGAAATTATTGGATTTAAATATCCTCAGATTTGTGGACATTGTAAGCAGGCCGAATGTAGATGTCGACCTATTGAAATAGATGAGAAAAAAGATAAAGCAGCGCAATATCGTGAACTTTATAATTATTGGAAGAATCTAAATTTCAGTAAGCATGATATAAATGAATGGCTAAAATGGTTTTGGAAAATATATAAAGGGCAAATTCATTTATTAACATTAGAAAGTATAGGATTTCATTTTCTTGAAGAAGTTGGTGAGGAAGCTATGGCTATTAGGCAATTATCCCAATTAAATAGCGTTACTGATGAAGGAATAGAGGGAGTTGACGATAAATATCTGAATAAAATTATTACTATCGATGGCATACTCGATGAATATGAAAAATGTTTGAGTATTTCTAAAGAAAAAGATTCTTCAATTAAAAAACCAAAAGTTGAATATACCTCTAAGAACCCAGATTCAATTAAAGCGAGAATAGTTACAGCGAAGATGGCTCAATTTATTGAGATCGCTGATGCTTTCTCATGGTTTTGTGCTATTTTAATTAAATTAATAGAACTATTCTATAATTTAAAAATCAAAGTGATAGATTATAACTTTGAAACTATACTTCAGAATGAATATGGTAAAAAGGGAAATTCACTTATATGTCCAAGGTGCAAAAATCCTGATTGTTCGTGTTTGTTTTTTCCATAGAATTTAAATATGTTTGATCCGCCCCCATTTATTGTCACACATGCAAAGTTAGGGCTCCATGATCCAACAAACCTCTGGAGCCGGAGATTTGTATCCAAAAGAACTGCTTACCGGAACTATGGTAAATATCCTTGCCTTTTGCACTAGAAGAGTATCATCGTCTTCATCACCGATTATCCCGTAGTCGACCGCATCAACTACCTGAAGCTGCCCTTTGTCGCATACAAGCCTCCTCCTGTAAATGTCAAGTACTTTTCCCATTGGTTCGGTAAGGACATTTCCCATTAGCGTGGTAAGGATATTTACCATCCTGATGGGAATTCCGCTTACCATTACCATGGGATTTCTGTTTACCATAGTACTAGGAATTCAGCTTACCATTTCCAACAGGAATGTAAGGAAAAAGAGATTATGCTTTTTGAGCTTCCTCCATGCTCTCCCAAGCTTAATGGGCACGTGGAAAGAGCAAACAGAACACATAGAGAGAAGTTTTATGAAGTGGAAGAAATAGATTTATCTATAGAAGAACACAACAGGCAGCTGGAGGAATGGGAATATGTTTATAACTATATAAGACCTCATCAAGCCCTTGATTACTTGACTCTCAATGAATATTATCAACTGTGGTTGAAAAATCAGAAAAGTGAGTGTCACTAATGTTATGGACCCATACAATTAATTGACTACACAATATATAACGTGATATGTTTATTTAGGCACAAAATATATGGAATATAGAAAATATTTATACAAAATTCAAGAAAGTATTTTAATGTTTTTTCAAATTTTAGTATAAATATAATAACAGATGCGTATACAAAGTTCGGAGATTCCACAGGCTGATGTGCTTTCCGACGTTGTTCGTGTTGTTGACTCCGTACACACAGGAGCAAAAACATTTCAGGACATTGCGCGATATATCAATAAAGTTGGACGCCAAGGGCGATATTATCGTCTGGCTGCCGAGATTCTCGGATTTATCAAGAACGAGCGGAACTCCGCAAGATTGACTCCCCTCGGAAATAGATTTGTTGAGTCATCTCAAAATGAAAAGGAATCTATTTTATTATCTGCAGTACTAAATGCTCGGCTTTTCCAAAGAATGATTCCATTTTTCGAAGTTCATCCCGAAGGAATTACGAGAACACAGCTTGAAGGTTTTTTATCTAAGGTTACACAGCCTGTCGGTCCAACTATGCTTCCTCGTCGCGTTTCTACAATTTTAAGTTGGCTTGAGGATGTAAATGTTATTCAGCATGATACCGGTCGATATAAGCTTATAAGAGTTCCGGAGGCTGTTGCTATTACTAAATTTGGAGATTACGAACCACTAATTCCGAAAGCTGAAGATTTGACGGAATACCAAACTGTACAAAGTCGAACAAGAGCAGCTAGTACTCACGTTAGTGTATTAATAAATCAAGCTGCAACTGAACGCGCTAATCGTGCTCATAGCAATTTGGTGAACATATTAGCGGAGCGAATACGCAGGGCAGGTGCATTGCCTCGTTATAATTCATTCATTGATTTGGCTTCACGTATTAACAACCGTCCTTACATTTTTGAAATGAAATCTTTAACCTCCCGAAATGCACGCACACAAATTCGTCATGGTTTGAGTCAATTGTTTGAATATCGTTACATACAGAATTTACCTGAAGCAGAACTTGTTCTTGTGGTTGAGAGAACGTTGCCAAGAAATGTTGATTGGATGAGAATTTATTTAGAATCAGACATGAAAATAAAACTCATTTGGGATGGGAACAACCAACTTTATGCCTCGTCTGAGACACAAAGGGACATGGCTTATTTATGGACAGGGTGAGTAGCGAAACATTTCGAACTTTGTTGTATCTTCTTAAATATGAGAAACATTGAAACACTAGCCCGTCATATAAATAACATGAAAAAGCCAAAGCCATTTTTGAAGTGGGCAGGAGGGAAAAAACAGTTATTGCTATACCTGATTAAGCATGTACCAATAACATATGGAAAATTCATTGAGCCAATGGTGGGGGGTGGAGCGCTTTTCTTTTACTTGCTACCTAAGCAAGCTGTTTTGGCTGATCTAAATGAAGAATTAATCAATTGCTTTAAGGTCGTTAGAGATAATGTTCAGGGATTGATTAACGAGCTAAAGAAGTTCATAAATGAAGAATCTTTTTATTACTCTGTACGAGAACAAAATCCAATAGAACTTACTCCAGAACAAAGGGCAGCACGAATAATTTATCTGAATAAGACTTGTTACAATGGTTTATACAGAGTAAATAAGGACGGAAAATTTAATGTCCCGTTTGGACGACGAGTGAATCCGACTATTCTTGATGAGCCTAACTTATTGGCCGCAAATATTGCGCTCCAAGGTGTAAAGTTAGTTAAAGGAGATTATAAAAGAGTACTAAAAAAATATGCTCAACCAGGAGACTGAGTGTATTTAGACCCTCCGTATTATCCAGCAGGAGGATATGCCGATTTCAAAAGGTATACAAAAGAGTTTTTCTATGAGGAGGACCATATTGAGCTGAGAGATGAATTCTGTAGGCTTGCGGATATTGGGTGTTTTGTTATTCTAACTAACTCTAATACAGACTTTGTACGCAGATTGTATGATGGATTTGATTATGAGGCTGTTGACTCAAGACGGAATATTAGCTGCAATGCATCAACACGAACTGGACAAGATTTGATTGTTTTTTCTAAGGAAGTAAGACAAAGTAAACCAACACAATTAATTCTATTCAGTGGCCGGTTGCTAGAACATTTTCCTGGTACACGATACATGGGAAGCAAATATCGACTTTTACCATTCATATGGGAATGCGTAAAAGACTTGGAATTTAGCTCCGTATTAGATGCATTTTCTGGTAGTGCGTGCGTCTCATATATGTTTAGACAATACGAGAGGCGTGTTATTAGTAATGATTTTTTACATTTTGCTTATCATTTTGCTAAAGCACTAATCGAAAATTCCGAGGTCCATCTTGATGAAAACGACATAGATTTATTAATTCAACCGAATCCAAAAGCAGGGAATTTTATAACTGAAACATTCAGAGGATTGTATTTTAATGAAAAAGAAAATAGGTTTTTGGATTCGTTGGTTGCAAACATTGAATTATTAAAAAATCAATTTAAAAAGTCGCTTGCTTTATCTGCAATTTCAAGGGCATGTATGAAGCGTCGAGCACGTGGAATCTTTACATTTATTGGAGATAGATATGATGATGGACGCAGAGATATGCGGATTAGCCTACAGCAACATTTTTTAGAGAATATTAAGGCTTTCAACGCTGCCGTTTTTAATAACGGACATAATAATATGTCTCTTAACTGTAATGTCTTTGATTTGAAAGAGAACGTGGACTTAGTATATATGGATCCCCCATATTATACACCTAATTCAGATAACGATTACACTCGACGTTACCATTTTATAGAAGGTTTAGTCCGAAACTGGAAGGGAGTTGAGATTCAATATAATACTAAAACAAAGAAGATTAGGCGATATGAGACACCTTTTATCTCAAAAGATACGGTACACGATGCCTTTGATAAGTTGTTTGCTAAGTTTCGAGAAAGTATTCTTGTTGTTTCCTACTCTTCAAATTCAATCCCAAATAAAGCTGATATGGCGGGAATGCTAAAAAAATATAAGAAAAACGTGAGGGTATACCAGGTTGAGCATCTCTATTCGTTTGGAACACATAATCACAAGGTTGATAATAACGCTAAAAGAGTAAGAGAATTCGTTTTTGTTGCCACCTAAAACGGATGGTTTGATATATGCAAGCATTTTAGCTAAATGCTTTTTAGAATGCAGCAAAAAAGAGGATTATGAAAACATTTATCTCTTCTAATAATCAAGATAAAAAAGTGATTGAGAAGAGTTCATCTCAAGAAGAAAATAAATGTAAATGAAATTCAACCAAGAATATTTTTTTTGTAGTCCACGTCTTCTTAAAAACGTGGATGAAATTCAAGAAATTCATTCTTGTATTCTTTCAATAGAATGGAAACCAGAGTTTAAAATTGAGATAAAGGGAAAAATTTATAAACATCAGGCTGCATATAACAAAGCATTTGGATTAGAATTCTCAAAATTTGATTGGAAATCGCAACCAAAACTTTGCGATAATCCCCGTTTGCTGGGCGATTTTCAAAAGAATGATGTATTTGTTGAGATTCAGTTTGGAAACAGTGCTACATTGTATAGAGATTATTATAAATTTCACTATGGACTAACCCACAATCTCTTATCTCTAGCAGTTCTGATTTTACCAACATCTCCAAAACATTTTTTCCCAAATAGACCTTCTAGTATAGGCAATATGGCCGAGTTTGATTTAGCAAAAAGATATTTTAAATTGCTACCTATCCCAACTCCTATATTGCTAATAGGACTGCTGCCCGAAAACTAGAGCGGAGAAATAATATATGATGGAAATAGAAGCCACGGTGTTCACAGAGCGCTGGCGCAGGGAATATAACAGGTACCGCCCTCATAGCCCTTTGGGATACAGACCACCGGCTCCAGAGGCTTTTGAGGCTGCAAATTTAACTTTACAGGTAGTACATTGATGGGGGACAGGTCAATACAACTAAATCCTTTTTTCCTTAATACATTTATTTCAATTTAATAGTATGATAGGCTTGGATAGCATTGAAATCAGATAACTCCAACATATCAAATTAATTAAATAAATTTGTAATGATAGGAACAATATTTTTTGTTTATTAATTAAAGACTATTTAAAATTATGTGAATTGTTTATTTAAGTTAGGGAACTCATGAATATTATTAAATTATATATTGAGGTAAAAAGAAAATCTAAATCTGATAAAAGTGTTAAAGATCAAATTAGTGAGGATTTAAAAAATTTCTCCTCTGAGCCATTAGAATATCAAGAGAAAAGCAAGACAAAATGGAATCAACAAAAAACTAATTTAAGATCGCTTTATAGTGAAAATGATCTTGTTGGATATCAAAACAGAGAGGGGATTGATTATATTGTTTTTGATACGAATCAAGCTCAAATTTCTAATGTTGAAAGGATAACTTTAGAAATATTAATAGCGTCTTCTATAGATAACATTGATTATTCAATAAACAAAGTGATATTGGATATCAAAGCAATTTTAAAAGGAAGCAAAATTAAAGTCATTAAGGAAAGCGACGTCTTTTTGTACCCTTATGATATATCTCAAGGTGATCTTTATAGCCCAACTCACACAATCAAAGTTGAGTATAAAAAGAGACGTCTGAACATATGGGAAGTTATCAGAGGTTGTTTTATTCTGTTTGTATCACTATTATTTTCTGGATTTCATTGGATAGTAAATGTGAATTCAAGTTATATTCCCATTTTCATTTCAATTTATTGCGCTGGATATTTTTTTCTATTAACAGAGCTAATAATTAAAATATTTCCTTTAGTTTTTAATAAAAAAATAGCTGTTTCAATCAATAATTTAGCTGATATAATTCAACATAATCCGGAGCTTCCTTTTTCCAGTGAAGGAGAATTTAAGATCCGATCTCCTGAAGAAGGAGAATCTCAATGAAGATTCAATATATAAAAGTAAAACAAAGAGGTGAGGTTTTCTTTGTAACTAAACTAAAAGCAAGTCTTTTAAGAGACCATGTGAATTTTCATTTTAGGGATCCATATTTAGAATATGAAAGCGAAGAAACACAAGAAAAAGCTCGTGATTATATAGATAAGATTGAGAAAAAAGGAATAACATTAAAGTCCCTTCCAGAAGGCATACAGAGGAGATTACAGATAGGGAGAATTAATGATATAAAAGACTATGTGATGTTTAGTTCAGGAAATTTCTTTCCCAATTCGGTTTTACTTGCTGTTGATGTAACAAAAATCTCAGATTTTGAAGATCAATATTTAGAGTACGAGAAAAAGGAAATTGGTTTTTTTGAATTTCCAGAAAGTGTAAAATTTACAGTAATAGATGGACAGCATAGATTAGCTGGGCTTTTTTTGTGCGAAGAAAAAATTATTGAAGATTTTGAATTGGTATCAATTTTATTATTAAATATTTCTCTTTCAACTGCTGCAAAGCTATTTTCAGATATAAATGGAAAACAAAAACCTGTAAATAGATCTTTAATTTATGATCTTTACAGTGAGGTTGATTCAATAGAGTTTAAAGAAATTAAGAAATTTCATTCTATTGCTCAAAAGTTTTATACTGATGAAAAATCTCCCTTGTTCAGACAAATAAAAATGCTTGGAATTGGAAAAGGGGCAATTTCCCAAGCATTTTTTATTGATTATACAATGGCTGCAATTAAGAAGGCAGATTTAACAGAAGGATCAATTCAAGAAATTTATAATCAATTGCATTATTATTTTAGATCTTTTCAGAAAGTATTTCCTAAAGATTGGCCCGTTCCATTAGAATTTAAAAATTACTATGATTTAGATAAATATGCCGAAATTGCGCTAAAAGAAAGAATGAGTCAGCTAGTAAAAACAAATGGATTTGGAGCTATTATGAAACTATTTCCTGAAATTTATTCGAGAAGTGATAAAACATTCAATTCTTACTATAATCAAATTCTCATACTAAAAGATAAGATATCTTGGATACAGGATCCGGAAAATCCTAGAGGCACTGGGAAGCAATTTCAAGATTATCTTGATAAAAAAATGAGAGAAGTACTATTTTATTAATATTGTTTGAGAAATAATCTGCGCCACGTCAATATGCCACGTCTAAAGTTTAAGTTTAAAAGATTCCATCATTATGAAAGCTTAAGTCTATGACCTGCCCTCCTGATATCGGTACACGAGATATGTTAGAATTTTCCTAGACGAATAATAGTGTCCTCGAGTCTCAGTAGATCCTCGAGTTTATGAGATTGCTTCGCCATGTACGGTTACTCGCAATGACAAGGTTAGTGCTATGAATAGCGCTTCACTCATTAATTTGCGTCACATAATAGGCATAATGTAAACTAATTAAATAATTGTTACTCGGGAACAATTTTCTTTATGAATACTGAACAATGTTTTTCCCGAAATATAAGAAATTAGAGATGTTCTATTGATTATTGTAATACTTAAGAAATAGCTTTTTCTATGCAGCTATTTGCTTTTGACAAATAACTTTTAATCATGCTTGCGTGTTCTCTTGTTAATTTAATCTTAGCTCCATGTTGTGGGGGATTACGATAGTCGCTTAGAAATTTGAGACTGTCTAAAAATAAGTTCGCAGTATGAAATTTGTTTACATCAGGATTTTCGCCTTTAACATTCACAAAATGCCTTTCGAATAAACTCCAATTATCATTTCTTTCAATAATGCTTCTTTCCTCTCCTAAAGTGAAGAATTCGTGAGTTTCCTTTCTTGGATCTTCTGGTATTCTACCTTCAAATCTAATCTTGGATCTTTTTGATGTGTTCCCGTCAACTCTATGTTTTATCCAAGCCTTATCTTCCTTCTCTAGAATCAGCTTTATGAATTTTCCTAGTTTTCTTTCGAATTCTTTAATATCTTCATCATATTTAGTGATTTTTACAAATTTTTCCAAACTTTCATCATCTAGATCTAACGCTAAGTGATATAAAAAATCATTTACTACGTTGCCCTTTTGTTCTTCGCTTGTGCATCTTGATTTTATTTCATCGATATCTTCTTTATCAAAAAAACTTTTTAATGACTTGATATATTTAATAATTTCATCCTCTTCAATTTTTCCCTTGAAACGGGCAAATAATTTTTCAAATAAGAAAATCATAACGCTCATTCCTCCATCAACATGGAAAATGAAATCCTTTGCATCATTACTCAATATTTTATCGATGCAGGAAAAATATTTAGATAAATTTATAGAGACTCTAGATATCATAGTGTTATCATTTTTATGGAAAAGCGTATTTATCTTTCTTTTAAGAGTACGCGTATGTTTTCTAGTTAGGCCTGTTTTTTTTATCGAATCGCATAATCCAGATAAGTTAATATCACCCGTTTTCTTGCCTCCTTTAAGAGGTACATACACATTGTAGTTTTTTATT
>SDBT01014485.1_pt1 | contig 12572 bp, 10 predicted proteins | sample 2277101 | NCBI WGS metagenome assembly SDBT01 (sample SAMN10404973, study PRJNA504765) | marine sediment metagenome | isolation source: marine sediment core GS10_PC15, 103 cmbsf | place: Arctic Ocean: Southern Knipovich Ridge | collected 2010 | reverse complement strand
ATAATAAACTGCCCGAACACCGCGTCGGTGATAGCGGCGGGGGTGCGCCCCACCTGCACGTCAACCACGCGCTGGGTCGTCCCCAACCCCTCCCGCGTATCTGCCAGAAGCAGTTCTGGGTCGGCCTGGCGCCCATCCTGGGCAGGTACGATCACCGGCACACCGGAGGTAACATCGACGTACGCGTCATGCGGATGGCGGTTGATCCCCGCCAGGGCGTCCTGCAGGAACGCGCTTACCATCTCGTCGTTGTTTTCCGCCAGCAGGGAAATGTTGATCTCCCTGGGCTGATTCATGAACCGGCGGGCCATCCGCTCGAAGAGGTTTACGCTCCAGGCCTGGCTGTAGGCACGGTCCACCATCTCCTGGTACTCCAGCTTAAGCCCGAGCCTGTCCGGCGCGGCCTGGTACTCCTCGCCGTCTATCTTGAGCGTGAGAGGGCGGTTGGCCACCTCGGCCAGTTCCTTCTGGCATTTCTCCAGCGCCTCGGTCTTGGTGAGCCCGGAAACGTTCACCCCGACGACACTCACGCCTGCGGGAAAAGACCTGAAGGCAAACAGGTCCTGGATAAGAAGATACGAGAACATGCCCACCACCAGCGACAGCAGCAGCACTCCCGCGATAATCAGCAATACCGTCGTTAGCTTCCTCTCTCCCAGCCAGAGCGCCGGGCGCGAGGAAACGCCAACTGACTTCAAATCATCACCCTCCAGCCCCTACGGTATTGGGAGCATTACAAGCACCACCCGGCCGCCTTACAATGTCAAAGGCCAACCCCAACTATTCTTACACGACCGTAATCCTTATCCCTTCCCGGCTGCGTCTATCGCGGCGCGTGCTGCACCGCTTATCTTGTCCGCGCGCTCCTGCATCAGGACTCTGTCACCGGAAATCCCGGTGTCGTAAAGAGCACCCAGTAGCATATTTAAAGTTATGACGGCATCTTCTCCACCAATGTTTCCAAGGGCTTTCACCGAAACGTACACCTTCCCCCAGCAGTTGGTGCTTAGAAGGTCGCCCGCAGCGGCGCGCTCCTCCAGGAATCGTCCCAGTAGCGGAACTGACTCCGTCAGGCGGCTCCTTCCGTAGACCCTGATCGCCTGGTGGTCCAGGCAACCGTGGGACAGCAGTCGCAGCTGGTAGCCATCGGGGTCCGCCCCGGACAACACGCGCCGGGCAGCAGTGACGACCCTCCTGTTGTCACCGGTGATGAACTCCTCGAGGAAAGACGCGTAGGCCTCCTCCCCGTAGAGGCCACCAAGCGACTCGATGGCGGCGATGCGCACATCGGGCCCCTCCCCCCGCCGGTCCCGGGCAACCGAGGCCAGTGTCATCCTCACCCTCTCACCGCCAACCTCGCCCAGCGCCCTTACGGCCATCACCCGGAGCCCCCGCGATGGGCCCGCGAGCACCTCCAGCAGGTACCGCGCGTCCCCACGCCTCTTCGCCTCCTCTATGCCGGCTTCGGCCTTTTCCAGCCCAATATCGTCTTTCAACCAGACCCCCGATACATTTTCCTCATCAGCACCAGGAAACTATCACACACGCGGTAATTCTACACGTATGCACGTCAGGGGCCTGGCCCCTAAGGTGCGTTCTTTGCGTTTGTGCCGGCATTCCCGTATACTTTTCTACCCTGGAATGGAGAGTATATTGGATACCGACAACACCAGGAAAAGTAGATGGATGAGATTCCCGCCCCGAGAAGGCGGGTTTGCTTTCGTTTGCCTCCTTACCGCTCTAGTGGCGCTCACGCTGGTTCAGGCCACGTTCTCGGTGGGGCTGGCCCAGCAGGAACGGCAACCCACCGGCAGCGACACGGCCCTCATGGACCTGGTGACGCTCGACATGGAGATAAATGACCTGAACTCGCGTCTTTATGAGCTTGCGGTTGAGACGGACGAACTGGAGCGCCTGATAGGCGAGGGCGAGTCGAATGTGGCGGAGTGTCGGGAGAAGCTAGCCTCCCAGCGCCAGGCACTCAACAACCGGGCCCGCAGCATCTACATGAACGGCAGAAGCAGCAAGCTGGTCATGCTTTTCTCCTCCGACGACGTCAGCGACTTCTTCAAGCGCGCGGAGTACATGGACAAGGTCACCGCCGAGGACGCGAGGATTATCGTGAACGTGAAGCAGGAGTCCGAGAGGCTTGACGGCACTCTCGCCGATCTGAATCGCCGCAAGGAGGAGGTCAAAGGGGTCACCCGGGACATGGAGTCGCGCAGGAGTACACTTCAGAAGAGCAAGTCCGAGCGCGAGGGACTCCTCGCCCGGTCCAGGGAGGAAAGGGACCAGCTGGAGAAGGACTCCCAGGGGGTCGAGTCGAACTTCGACGAGATGAACCCGGACTCCGATTTCCAGCATACCGGCAGGTTCCTCATTATGCGCGCGACCGCCTACTCACCCGAGGAGCCGGGCTTGAGTGACACCACAGCATCGGGCCTCAAGGCCCAGTACGGGGTTGTGGCGGTCGACCCGTCGGTTATTCCGCTCGGTACCAGGCTTTTCATCGACGGCTACGGCCACGCCATCGCCGCGGACACCGGCGGCGCCATCAAGGGCAACCGCATCGACCTGTGCTTCAACACGCTCGAGGAGGTAACCGCCTTCGGCTGGCGCACGGTAAGGGTCGAGATCCTGGACTAACCGACTAGAGTTCCCTGAAGTCGCGAATCGCCCGCGCGACCTCGTCTATCGACACGTTTCTCCGCATTGCGTTGGGAAGCGACCGGAGAAGCACCCGCCCGTAGCGCTTGGAAGTAACACGGCTGTCCATGATAATGACCTGACCCGTATCCTGCCTGGTGCGGATGAGGCGCCCCACCCCCTGCTTGAGGCGAAGCGCCGCCAGCGGGAGGTTGAGGTCCATGAACTCTGAGCCGCCACCCTGCCGTACCAGTTCGCTGCGGGCCTCGAATACCGGCCTTCCCGGGCTCTCGAACGGAATGCGCGTGACCACCACCACCCGCAGGGTGCTCCCCCGGGCGTCCACCCCCTCCCAGAAGCTCGCGGTCCCGAAAAGGCTTGCGCTCCCGTCCTCCACGAACTCCTCGGCCAGCCGCCTGCGTGAGTAGCCGGGGCGCTGACACAGGAGGTTGTACCCCTGGCGGCGCAGGTCATCAACCAGGCTCTCGTAGGTGTCGAGCATCAGTCGCCGATTGGTAAAGAGGACCAGCGCGCCACCACCGGCGGCGATTATGACCTCGTGCAGCACCTCCGCGATTCTTTCCCTGTACTCACTGGAGGTTGGGTCGGGCATGTCGTGAAGCAGGAGCAGTTGCATCTGGCGCCGGAAGTCGAACGATGAGTCCAGGACGACGCCTTGCGACTGCCGCCCGCCCTCGATATCCAGGCCGACCCGGGAGCGGAAGAAGTCGAAGGTGCCCTTCACGGTAAGCGTAGCGCTGGTCATTACCAGGGACTCCAGGTCGTGGTACAGCGTGGCGGCAAGAAGCTCACCGACATCTACCGGCGTGACCTTGACCGACTGGTACTCAAAACGCTCCGGGTTCGCCACCGTTGCCCAGCGCACCAACCCGTCGGGCTCGGTAGAAAGCGCCACTTCGAGAACGCTCTTCATCTCGGCGACCTTTTCCGCCTTTCCCCCGAAATCGCCCACCAGGTACTCCCGGTCGTCGAAATCGTCTCCCCTCTCTTCAACCTCGACCCGGATGCGCGACATGCGCACCAGCAGCCGTTCCAGGCTGTCGTGCAACGCCCAAGCTTCGGCAGCGAACCGTGCGTACTCCGCGGACTCCATCTCCGCCGCACTGAACCGTACATCGACCGAACCGTACTGGTTTTCCCGGTAGTACTCCGAGAGCGCCAGGAAAAGCTTCTCCACGTCCTCCAGGCAGGTCTCAACCGCTCCCCGCGCCTCGGTGATATGATGCTGGACCGCATCGATTGCCCCCCGATCCAGGCAGCTCTCCAGAGCCCCTGGGAGGTCCTGGAGGAACCCCCCTCCATCTACCGGTGAGTACAGGGAATTTAGGAACCTGTGCGCGTCCCGGTAGGAGACCTCCTCGGTGAACTGCTCGGTGGCGACATCCTCCAGCGTGTGGGCCTCGTCGACGATCGCTTTCTCGAACGGAATGTTGACGCCGGTCAGCAACAGGGAGTGGTTGACCACCACGATATGTGAACGCTTCGCCCTGTAGAGGGCCCTCCGGTAGAAGCAATCGCCGCTCCGGGCGAACGGGCAGCGCGAGCCGGGGCACTCCCGGTGGTTGGCCAGCACCTGCTCGTCAAGCCGCCGGAGGTGAGACACGTTTAACAACGAAACATCGCCGGTCTCGCTTTCCGTCACCCAGTTAATCAACATCCCCAGTATCCCCAACTGGTCCGCGGCGAGCTTCTTCTTACCGTTCACCAGGTTCTGGAGCTTTCGCAGGCAGATGTAATTCCCGTACCCCTTCAGGACGGAGTACCGGAAGTCCCCGTGGTCCATCGCGCTCTCCAACAGGGGAAGGTCCTTGGTATAGAGCTGGTCCTGGAGGTTCAACGTCTTGGTCGAAACCACCACCGGCAGCCCGGTGGCGCGGGCCCACAGCACGCCGGGCACAAGGTAGGCGAGCGACTTCCCGGTGCCGGTGCCCGCCTCGACGAGCAGCATCTCCCGATCGAGGAACGCCTGGCGAACCAGCTCCGCCATCTGCAGTTGCTCGTCCCTTTGCTCGTAATCGCTGAACTGGGACGCCAGGGGGCCTTCGGCCCCGAAGAAGGAGGTGACCTCGTCAGCGGTCACGGTCTCGAAGGACCGCCCTCCCTCAAGCGGCGGTATGTCCTCCCATTGCCTGTCCCTCCTCGTTATGTCGCCGATCCTCAACTGATCGACGCGCCTCCCGCCGGATCGCTCCTGGAGCACCCTGCCCAACAAGAGAGACAGGCCTCCCCCTCGGTCCGAGGCGTGGTCCACCAGGGCCCGGATAATCGAAAGGTTCATGTTGTAGAGACCGTTGAGCAGTACCTCGAAGACCCCCACCAGTGTCCGGACATCATCTATCGCCCGGTGGGCCTGCCCCGGGTCAATGTCCCATATCGAGGCGATATCCACCTGGCGGTGTCCGCGAAGGGAAGGGAGAAGCATCACCGCGAGGTCCATGGCGTCCAGGTACGAATTGGTGAACCGTCCGAGGTCCATCCGGGCATACAGGCTGCCCAGGAACTTCTCCTCCAGCCTTGAGTAGGCGACCAACATGCTTTCGCCAAGGAACCCGGCGATCTTACCGGCGAAATCCTCGATTCCGGGGCTTTCACGCACCATCTCATCATCAATGCCGGTAAGCCGCGTAATGAAAGGCGGTATCGCGCAACCGGGGTTGATAAGGGAGCCGCACTCCTCGACTATTTCGCCACCGGCCACCCGGACGGCGGCCACCTCGATGATCCTGTCCCGCTCAGGGTCGAACCCGGTGGTCTCCAGGTCCAGGGCGCAGTACTCCATGTCCCCGCCCAACATTGCCTGGTACTCCCGGGTAAGCCCCGGAAAGGACAGGTACTTCTTCTTCACCTTGTCGCTACAGCGTAAGAACAGGTCCTCGGACAACTCACTCTTCCTTTATGACAGGCGGCCCCACATACGTCCGCCGTGGACTCCTATCCTCGAATTATATTCTCTTGCCCAGCGTGCCGGTGGGACAGACCTCGGCACAGCAGAAACAGCGGACGCAGACGTCGCGGTCGCAGACCAGTTTATCGGCGAACGTGAGCGCGTCCACCGGGCACGCCGGTATGCAAAGCCGACACCCGTCGCAGGTGTCATGGTCGATAACCAGTTCGCCCAGACGCGCCCTCCTCTGTACTTTCTCGCCCCCGGTCACCCTAACCTTCAGGTTCCTGGCAAGCATCCACAGCCTCGAACCGATACCGGTTATCAGTATGCGATTGAGGGTCGGCAGCCGGGGCAGTGACAGCTTCCGCGAGGCCGACTCCAGGCTGTCGCCCAGCATCTCGAACCCGTCAAGGGATCCCAGCCCCTGCTCGGCGGCAAGCCTGATGTGGGCCACCTTCCGCGGGTCACCCCCCATTATCCTGACACCTACCGAATCGGCCTCGACCACATTATCCCCCGCGACTATGACACCGATCTCAACAGTGTTCCCCTGGGTGGGGCCGCCTATGCCGTCCATCCCCACTATCCCGTCGATTATGGTGAGGTCGCTTCTCACCACCTTGTTCAGGTCCACTATCCCCTGGTCGAGCCCCGACAGGTGAATGATGTGCTTCTGCTCCCCCACCACCACGCCCTTTAGATTTTTTAGCCCCAGTGTGACCACCGTCTGAAGGTGGGTCTTCATAACCGGCATATCTATTAGCTTGTCGCAGGTGAGGACGATTTTCGGCACCACCGAGTGGTCGATGGCCTTCCCCTCGTTTATCTTTATCTCCAGGCTCTCTGCCGAGTCGATATCCACCAGTGGGAACCCGTAGGTCGACTCGAAATCGCCGTATCCCGCATTCCGGAAGACCTTGCCAGCCTTCAGGGGGAATATGCAGCTCTCCGCCACGACCGGCTTCGCGCCGCATTCGGAGACCATCCGGCACACCTCGGCTACCATCTCCGGGTCCGTGACCACGCCGGTGGAGCTTTCCTTTCCAACGCAGATGTTCGGCTTGACCACCACGGTGTCACCGCCGGAAACGAACCTCTCCATCCCCCCCAGCAGTTCCACCGCCCTCCGGACATCGGCCGCGCGCCTTGTCTTCACGATCGATACTGTCATTTCAAAACCACCTTTTTTCCGCCGGAAGCTGTGACGCCAGCGCCTACCGCTCCGGCTGGTAGATCAGCATGTCCTCCATTGGATGCCTCACCCCGGCCCTCTCCTTTGCAACCGGCCGGCCCAGCGCAACCAGCGCCACCATCTCGAGGTCCCCGGACACCTTGAGCAGTTCCTCGGCTTCCTCCCGCCTGTTCAATATCTCCCCCAGCCAGCACGCCCCAAGCCCCATGTCGTGCGCCGCCAGCAGTATGTTCTGGATGGCCGCACCGCTCGACTGGAGGTCCTTGGTCCGGTCGTATATCTCCCGGCCATCCAGGAAGACGGCTATCAGCGCCTCCGCCCCCGACACCACCCCCCGGTACTTCGTCAGCTCGGACAGGCCGTCTATCAAGTCACGATTTGTCACCTTCATGAACCTCCACGGCTGGTTGTTAAGCCCCGAGGGGGCCCACCGCGCGGCCCCGATCAACCGGTCGAGCTCCTCTTCACTCACCGCTTCCCCGGTATACTCCCTGACGCTTCGCCGGGTTCTTATTGCCTCCATGGTCTCCATCGCGACTCCTCCAATTTGTTTACCCGCTATCCCAGGTAATCCAGGACCTCGGGGGCACACACCAACGCCGATCGGAAAGCGATGTCCCCCCCCTGCCCGGGGACCCCCACTGTATCTCCGGCGAAGAATAGCCCGGGCACTCCCGAGTCGCCCGGCGCCGGGCGGGCGGGCCACGGCTGGACCGCCGCCGGTATCGCCCCGTCTATCACCGGCAAGCGCAGAATCCTCTCCCACAAAATATTCTCCTCCAGCCCCGGGAACATCTCAAACACCGAGCTGCGCAGGAGGCTCTCCATTCGCTTCCACATCCCGGGCGTGTCGGACACCGATCGCGACAGTGGCATGCACCAGGTGGAGAACTGCTTCCCGGAAGGACATATCGACGGGTCGAAGTTGGAGTTGAACGACCCCAGCACCATCGGCTCGGTAATCGTGGCTGTGTGAGTGTCGGTAACCGGCCTCCTCAAGCCCACATCCCATGAGAGCCCGGAGGTCGGAAGTATCCGGCGCATGGCGTCCTCCAGTTGCCGCTCCAGTGACCCCGGGGGTATCAGCTCCGCCGCCGCGGGCAGCGGCACGGCGGCCACCACCGCGCCGGACCTCAAGACGCCACCACTCCCCTCCACGCCCGCGGCGGCCCCTTTCTCCAGGAGAACGCGCTTGACGCGAAACCCGGTGCGCACCTCCCCGCCGGCCTCGATGATCCCCCCCAGGGCCCTGACGTGCTGCCGGCAACCCTCCCGGGGGAACGCCAGTAGCTCTCCTCCGGAGCGCGCCGCGGCGCGAAGGAATGAGGCGAACTCACCGGCGGAAACGGCCCCGAGGTCCCGCGAGATGAGGCCTGCTCCGGTCAGGACGGACACGAAAAATTCCGCCTCGCCACCGAGCCAGCCGGGCAGGAGGTCCGCCACCGGGCGGTAGTAACTCTTCGCCGGGTTACGCGCCGCCACCAGCGCCAGCGCCGCTCCCAGCGCGGCCTTGTCCCCCCGCCCCATCACCCCTGTTCTTATGAGCCCGAGAGGGTCGATGGGAGCGTCGAAGTTCCGGCCGCTGTGACGGATGATCCCCGGCCCCGGCTTTATTAGGTCAAGCTCCCGCCCGAGGCCCTCATACAGGGCCGCCGCCGCTCCCCCGCGCCCGAAGCGGTGGCCGTGAATCCCATAGTCCACCAGGAATCCGTCACGCTCCTGGTAGGAGGCGCGTCCCCCCAGCGACGGCTGTGACTCGAGGAGCAACACACGGGCGCCCGCGTGGGCAAGAAGGGCGCCGGTGCCCAGGCCTCCCCAGCCACCACCTATGAGTATGACATCAAAGGACGCGGTGATCTCGAACCTCCAGGGATTCCGGCGGGACGCCGTCCATTCACGTCAGGACTCTTCCTCACCCGGCGGACACCTCCATGACCGGCAGCGTGACGTCGGAGTAGTACTCCTTGGTATGGAACAGGCGGTAGAACGACGGCGTGAGCGACGGCAGGACGTATAAGGGGTCCGAGGCGCAGACCACCAGCCGAATCCTGTGCCCCGCGGGAAAGCGGTGGGCGCAGGCGATGAGGTCGAACCGGAACACCTCCACCGAATCCGGCTCTATGTTCTTTCGCGTCAACGCGCAATGTGTCACCAGGCGGCAGAACCCCCGGGGGGACACATCGTAGAGCAACGCGTTTACCTGACACTCCGACGTGGACGATGACAAGTGCAGCTCCACTGACGGGGCTCCAACGATGGTCAGTTCGGCCGCGAGCGGCTCGGTGGTGAACGACGCGCTGTCGCCGGGAATCGAGAACGGGACCCCAGGGATCGGCAGGTTGCGGATGACGTTCGGCCTGATGATTGGCGGGCCGGAGGTCTGGAAGCTGGTGACAGTGTTGTTCACCACCATCTCCGCCGGTTCGTGGCCGTCCGCGGGTTCGTCGGCCAGAAAGCCGCTGTTAACCGCGGATGGATGCTCTCCCCTCAGAAAATACCGCCTCTCTGTCACGCCCTCCGGAGGCCACTGGTCCGCGCCGGCCATCTTGCGGTCCCACGGCTGGTAATACTTGACGTCCGTCTCCTCCCCTATCCCGTTATCTCGCTCGCCTTTCAGCCAGTAGTCAAACCACCGCCGGGCATCGTCCCACACCTGGTTGGGGAAGAGGACATCACCTCTGCCGGCGTCGAAGCCGTGGAGCCCGTTGGTCATGGTGAGCTTCTTTGGGACCTTCAACCTCTGGTAGTAATCAAGTATCTGGTTGGGCTCAAACAGGTCGTCGTTCCAGGAGTGGACGATGAACATGGGGCATTTCACGTCGTCCACACTGTGTATAGCCGAACGTTCCTCCAGTTCGCTCTCTACTCCGGCGAGATTCCTCTCCATGACAACCGTCTTGAGCCATCGTACGAGGTCGTTCTTCATGTCGAACTTGAGCGCCCAGATGGAACCGATAAAAAGCTCCAGGCTCCACAGCGCCTTCCAGCAACCGTTAGGCATAAGGGAGAAGTTGAGGTCAGTCCAGCCGCTCATGGGGGCCGCCGCCTTTATGCGCTCGTCGCGAGCCGCGGCCAGGAACGAGTGGCCGCCCCCGTATGACACCCCGGTTATCCCGATCTTCTCCGGGTCCACCGGCAGGTCCGCCTCGGGACTGGTGAGCCAGGTTATCATGTCCTCCAGGTCGCGTAGCTCCCTGTCGGGCGCGGCGCAGGAAACCTCCCCCCCGGAACTCCCCCACCCCCGGCAGTCGTAGGTAAGCACAACGTAACCCCTGCGGGCGAACCCGGGGGCGTACAGGAGGTCACACTGGGCCCGCCACGCCATCCAGGAATGGACCATGATTATGGCCGGGAAAGGTCCCTCCCCCGAGGGCACGAAAACGGTCGCGGTTATAGGTATCCCCGCTGATACCTGCACCACCCGCCTCTGCTGGTGGTAGGGAGCTGCGGGCGCGATATCCCTTTCGGCCACCAGCAGTTTGCCCGAACGCCCATGGAACGCCTTCCACACCCCATGGATCGCCTTGGCCGCCAGCGCCAACGGCAACACCAGGAAAAAGAACAAACGCCACCGTCTACCATACTCCCTCAATATATACCTCCGTGGTGCACCTCTCAGGTAGAATAGTTTATTACAATTCAATGGGAGAAAGAAACCTCCCGTCCATTGAATATAACAATTCTTCATCGTATCCATTAGAATATTTGATTGACAGCGTAACCACGACCGTTACAGGGATGAGATGGACCAGGAAGAAAAAGGACTGCTGGTCTTCGACTCGATCAACCAGTCCCTCAAGACGGAACGGCTGCTGAAGTCGGCGTGCGTGCCCTGCACCGTGATACCAACGCCGGTGGAAAGCGACGGCCGCCAATTGTTGTTTCCGTTCAAGAGAAACCGGTCCGGGGGTATTACACTAAGAAAGGAGGGGTTCGCTTGAGCGAGGAGATACTGCTCACCGAATACGCGACGGGGTCAGGGTGAGCGTCCAAGGTGGGTCCGGGAGACCTTGAGGAAATACTATCGCAACTGCCCTGGGATACTGTGCCGGAGTTGATATCAACTGTGGAGTCCGGCGAGGACGCGGGGGTGTACCTGCTGGATAAAGACACGGCCCTGGTACAAACGCTGGACTTCTTCCCCCCCATAGTGAACGATCCCTACACGTTCGGCCAGGTAGCGGCGGCCAACGCGCTCAGCGATATCTACGCGATGGGGGCGAGGCCTCTCACCGCCCTCAACCTGGTGGCGTTTCCCTGCGCCCTCGGACTTGACGTGCTGGCGAAGATACTGTCCGGCGGGCACGATAAGGTCCGCGAGTCGGGCGCGGTGATGGTGGGAGGCCACACCATAGAGGACGATGAACCAAAGTACGGACTCTCGGTAACCGGACTGGTCAACCCAAGGGAAATGACGACCATCGACGGGGCGAGGCCGGGAGACGTGCTGGTGCTCACCAAACCGGTAGGGACCGGGATACTGGCCACCGCCCTCAAGGCGAAGTTTATCTGTGATGGCGACATGGCGGCCGCGATAGAATCCATGCGCACCCTTAACAGTGAGGCGGCGCTCCTGTTCTCGAGTCACGGCGTCACCACCTGCACCGACGTGACCGGGTTCGGGCTTGGGGGGCACCTGTTCGAGATGGTTCGGGCCGGCGGGGTTGCCGCTGAACTATGGGCCATCGCGGTCCCACTCTTTGATGGAACGCTGGAGATGGGCCGGATGGGCATGATGCCCGCGGGACTCTACCGCAACCGTGATTACGTGGGGGGCGCGGTGCCCGTTGACGGCTCCTGTGACCCAACGTTGTTCGACTGCATGTTCGACCCCCAGACCTCCGGGGGGTTGCTGGGCTCAGTGAGCGAGAAAAACGCCGGGGCGTTGCTGGACGCGCTTCGATGCGGCCCCTGCCCCGAGGCCTCGGCGGTCGGCCGTATCTTGGAAGGTACAGTTGGTATTACGATCCGCAAGGAGAGGAAACCGTGAACGCGAACATCGACATTGACTGCAGTGGTCTTACCTGCCCCATACCGGTTATCAAGACCAGGGAAAGAATCGCGGAAGGAGGCGGCGCCTTCTCGGTGCTGGTCGACAACGATGCAGCGTGCGAGAACGTGTCTCGCTTTGCCGAGAACTCGGGCTGCTCGGTGAAGGTATCCAGCGTGGAAAGTGGATTCATCCTGCTTATCACCCCGGGCGAAAAAGCAGCCGAGGCGGTGGAACCGCCCCCCGTCACCTGCCAGACCCCCGCGGGTGACAAGGTCATCTTTATCAGCTCCGACGAGTTGGGACGTGGCGAACGCAAACTGGGCATCGCCCTGGCCAAAGCGTTCCTCTACACCTGTACCGAGAACGAGGACAGGCCTTCGAAGATGGTCTTCATGAACTCCGGTGTACGGCTGGTCACCGAATACGACGAAACGGTGGCCGACGTGAAGCGCCTGGAGGACGAGGGCGTGGATATATTGGTCTGCGGGACATGCCTTGACTTCTACGGCCTCAAGGAGGACCTCCAGGTGGGCCGGGTGAGTAACATGTACGAGATACAGTCTATCCTCATTGGCGCGGGGCACCTTGTTTCCGTATAATTACTAACATGAATTCCCCAGACGAAGACAGGCGCAAACTCCTGCGGCGAATACCGCAGGTCAACGAGTTGATCGAGTCCATCGAGTTGGACGAGTCCGCCGAAAACGTCCCACGACTTGTGCTCCTGGAGGTGACCCGCCGGGTTCTCGATGAAGCCCGCAGGTCCATACTCTCGCCTTCGGGCCCACTCCCGGAAGCGTCAACCCTTGAGCATGGCGCCCTCGCGAGGGAGG